>JGI26055J44792_1000291_pt1 | contig 11903 bp, 10 predicted proteins | sample HigsolmetaGSP17D_FD_44792 | JGI IMG/M metagenome (IMG submission 44792)
TCTTCCAGATGTTATCGACAGTTAGCGGAGGTGCACAATGAAAAAGGGCCCTGGTAGACTTTTTGGCTCACAAAAAACCAGCTTGTTGGAAATCTGTTTCGCAATAAACGTCGGACTTGGTTTCCAGAGCTTTACAACAGCTAATGTCCAAGCTCTGCGCACGGATAATACAGTTCACTTCATTGTCGATCGCACTGCCCAAAGTTGGCACACTCAACTGCTGGAGTTCGAGCTGTCAAAGAAGGAACCCAGTGCTTGCACAGATTAGAACGGTTGAGTAGTTATTAGAAGCAGCTTCCCACAGCTATAGTCGGGCATCAAGCCCTATTGTGTGATCACTGAGGCACTCTAGACCACCATGTGATTCATCGCTGCAATATCGACTCGGGCCCAATTAAAGCGAGGTATGATGGAAAAAGGCAGTGGAATTATTGACGCGGACGCCTCGCACGTCGGTAACAAGAAACGTTCGATACGCCGATGGGTTTTAAATGCCCGGTGTCAGTGATCGCGAAGAAAGCACCGTGTTGGGGGATGAAAGCCGTCGAATGGCAACAGTCTGTATTTGTTGAATAGGAGTCAGCGATCATATTACTCCACAGAAGTATGATGGGGAGCTCCGCATGAACGTGTGGACGAACCTTCGACGACGAACAGTTGCGATCCGCAGCAGAGAGCGGAGAAGCAAGAGATAACAACTCTCCACAAAGCCACTGTAGTCCACTAAAACCGTAATCAAGCTCTCCTTTCCTGAGGGATAAGGGACATCATACAATGTCTATAAGAAAAAATGATCCTTCCTGCTTCTGTTCGAAGCTGGTTGTGATCCATCAATCCCTAGGGGAGGTTCACGAGCTTCGTTGCTTCCAAGCGGCTTATCAATCACGTGGCATTCCCTACGAACTAGCGCACGCCAACACACACGCCAAGCGGCTAAGGCGGCCAGACACCCCCGAGCTGACCCCCTACTACTCCTTAGCACGAGCAAGATCTCCATAATAGGTAGGTAGATCTCGGAATGGATCCATGGGTACTATGTTGGGAAGTACTAGGTACTTAAAGTATGCATGTGCTGTACATAACAGACTTGTGTATTCCATATTGATTTACCAAAGGGATAATCAAGGTACAGTACATAACTGAACACCATCTCCCCTCAGAAAAGAACGAATGTCACACCTCTATCCCTTAGAGCTTCTCGCGGAAGCTTCTGTCGTCATCTTCAGCGCTGATGGCGCATCTTCTTGGGGCATATATAGTTCAACCAGCTGACAAAGTTAGTAGAAGGGTCGATATCAAATTCCTCGACCAATTCTATTGCTCACCTGGAGACACGGAGCAGATGAGAACACCTTATCTGCAAAGAGATTGGTCAATTCCTGTCTCGTTCTGATTTGGTATCCCTTGTAATTATCATCGCCTTTTGCTCCAAATGTCAAGGGGATGTCCTTGAACTTCCATGGTTGAATGTCATTGTAACTTTCTTCCCACCCATGGATGTAACGCTCAATGGTGTAGCCGTTGTTGCATATGACAAATCTATATTCTGTTAGCTGGTTGTCCTAGGAATAGCAGTATGATGACGGAATACACGTGCGAGCCATACATGATCGGGTTTAGCCCTAGTCTTAGCATTGTGCTTATTTCCTGTACAGTGAACTGGAAACTGCCATCTCCAACAAACAGAATCGTTCGACGGCCATTGCGTTCCTTTGCGGCCAGTGCAGCACCTTGACAGGCTCCAACTGAGTAACCAATACTGCCCCACAGGACTTGACTCACAGCAGTGACACCTTTGGGGAACCTGGTGTCCCATATGCCAAAGTTTGCAGTTCCTGTTTCTGTAATGATAATATCCTTTTCTTGTAGCCATTGACCGACGGTGGGCCACAACCATGCATGGGTTATTCTCTGGTCAGAAGAACCATCCTCCTGACGCGGGAGCGCGTTTGATATCTTCGGAACGGGTGTAACACTCAGCTGTCCCATTTTTTGTATGACCTTCCGTAAGACACCTTTCATATTGATGTCGGGGTACTCTGAGTATTTCACACGCACATAGGTGCTATGGAAGTCAATGGTATTCAGTTGTCCAATTCGATAGGTGAAACCAGCAGTATTGAAATCGGACTTGATGGCGCCGATACTGAGAATGAGATCTGACGACTCAACCCGCTCGCGTACACCTGCATTTGAGCCATCACCAGCATAGACACCTCCATAATTTTTGTGACTCTCATCCACTGCACCTTTACCCATTGGGGCCACAAATGTTGGCAAGCCAGAGGCTTCTACCAAATCATGGACCTCTTGAAGGACACGGTGCCGAATAGCGCAGGCATCAACCAAAATGATTGGCTGCTTAGCAGCATGCAGATACTTCAAGATGACATCAACCACGTAGTCTTCTTTCTCGGGCTCATTTTTGGGGAGAGAGAGATCGATGGGATGCTTGAGTCTTTCCCCTTCGACTTTCATCTTAACAATGTCAATTGGAAGAGTGATGTAAACAGGTCTGCTTCGAATCCAGCACTCTCGGATAGCACTGTCAATAAGAGTCGCTGCCTCTCGGGGATCATTAAGTCTCGCAACCGAACAAGAAATGCTGGCGTTCATGTGTGTAAAAACATTGAAGTCACCATTTCCAAGCGTATGATGCAGTAACATCCCATCCCGCTGTGACCGAGTGCTTGGTTGACCGACAATGTGGATGATTGGAACGTACTCTGAATAAGCGCCAGCAATGGCATTGAGAGCCGAGAGCTCGCCCACGCCAAAGGTGGTAATAAGGGCACTGATGCCTGTCACCCGAGCGTAACCATCGGCGGCATAGCCTGGGTACTTCAATCAGCGAGCAACTCCAATTTTGAGCACGTAGAACACCCAATTATCAGGAGGAAGGGACGATTTGCGGACCGGCGTTCAGCTCATTGCAATTCCCAATCCAACTTAGGCCGCACTTGGGAATATAATCCAAGGCTGCTAGGTTATAATCACCTAGAATGACGCCGTCAGCACCCTATCAGAGAAGTTTGTACCTATTCATGGAGGAAACTTACCAGGAACACCATGAATTGCACGGATTCCAATTTCATGGAGTCGTCTGAAGAGATACTCTGCAACGTCGATGGGAGATTTGAGCTCTCTGATAGCAATGTCGGTGGCCATTATCATGTATGTGATAGTAGACGACTCCTACTGTGGAAAGCAACGGAAGCAGAATTTATATCGATGAGAGAACCAGATTTCAATGTATCATTACACAAATGGGCAACCTCTGCCAGGCCAGCAGAGGACCATGATGATCTTCAGCATGGCCCCTGGATATTCCATGATTGGGAGGTGATGTCATTACTCATACCAAATCCAAGCTCTGCCGACTTATGCCTGTGACGTTTCCGCTGCCCGTTGTCCTTGCTAACAGCTTATCACGTGAAGAGACGGGCGCAAGTATCACCAGGATTCGTTGGTGCGTAGACATTCTAGGTGGCCGTTGTCATTGTCATGCTTGTAGCTTTGGCTCGTAGTATGTATTTCTTTCTTGGCAATACTGTGATAGGCTTTTGCATCGTTGCCGAATTGCCATCTTGCAGGACTGCGATGGAGGTCATGGTTGCTTCGGTAAATGTGCTCCGTACTCCGTAGGAGTACTCTGAGGTACCCGCTAAAAACGCCCACTAATAGAAACGACCGGGCAAACCCCGCCAATTAGGCATTGCGAAAGGGTTCTGGATCCCAGATCACACACCAGCGCCAAAGAAGATTCGTGCCTCTGCAACTGGAGCACACAAGGACTCCCTCGGTCTCACAAACCATACATCTTTCGGTTCTCAGAGCTTGTTCAAATGGCTGAGAAGGGGAAAAGAGCAATTGCCGATTCCGCATCCCATCGGTCCTCGAAGAGACGAAAGGTGAGTAATATAACATACAATACCTCCAAGCTTGCTGTAGCGCATACTGCTATGAGGCAGTTTACGGCGTTTCACTTCTTCTGCCCTGGCAATCTTCTCTTTATTTAGTTGCTCTGTTGCTCTATTGCAACAAGTAACTGACTCTCTGTTAGGGAGGGGAACAATGGCGGAAACAGCAGGCCGCAAAGAGCGGCCGAATCATGATTGAGAGTGGTGATTCCGGTGTCTTTGTAACTTGCGACATGGGTAGAGAAGGCAAGTGTACAGCTGAAGCACTCGATCTCTTCTCTCAGGTCAGTAATGCAGAAGCATTTCCTCTTCTCCTATGCATATTAGGATTATCTTCTGCTCGTCGCCTTCGCTGATGCATCTTGGCGAATAGAGCGTCGAAATATCCCATGAAAATACTGGGAAAGTTGAAGAATCAGAAGACGGCGATGATGATATCGAGGCGCAAATCAGGAAAGAAGTGGAAGGCCTGAAGCCAAAATCAGAAGCCCGTCCACTCTTTCAGGCCATCAGACTAGATATTCCATGCTGTGGGTCAAGGCAGTTTCTTTTATCCTAATAGCGCCAAATCCCACATGATTAACTTTCTGTAGTGATCTTCATACGGGTGGATAAATCCATAGACCCCGTTCAGCTGGTTCACCGGTTGTGCGCCGAGGCTCAAGCAAATCCTGAAAAGAAGAAGAGTCGCTGGATTAAGCGGATGACCCCTGTCACCTCGATTCGAAAGACGCTCAGTGTTGACCTAGAGAGCTTTGCGAAGGAGATTCTTAAGCCTCACTTCCACGCCGGGGGACCACCAAAGAAGGTAAGTCCGACTTGCCGCTGTCACAGCCAGTCTCATGCCCAACAGTTGAAGACTTGCGGTTGGGCCACGCGATGACGGATTGACGGAAATATCATTTTCGCTTTTTTGGTGATAAAGACTAATTAGATGACATAGTATGCCATTCGTCCCACAGTTAGAAGCAACGATCAATGGAAAAGAGACGATATCATCAAAACGATAGCGGACGTGGTTGGTCCTGGCCATAGTGTCGACCTCAAACACTATGATTTGATAATTCTGGTTGATGTTGTCCAGGTGAGTTCCTTTCAAATAGGGAGTCCTTCCGTATCATCCCCCCCCTAACTCTATACCATGTAGAATGTTCTCGGGATGAGTGTCGTTGGAAGCGATTATGACCAGCTGAAGCGATTCAATCTCGCCGAACTTTATAGTCCAACCCCGAAACCGCAGGGTCCTAAGAACGACCAAAATTAGACCACAGAAATAAGTCCCGAGTCTGAAGATAGCTTCCGCATGTACACTTGGCGCTATAACTCAAACCCAGGCGCTCTTCAAGAGTATGGAACACGGAACTAATGCATGTAGCGTCCCGAATGAACTGGTCTGGCAATGTGAAAAGAAGCTTAAATGATATTTAAGACGACACTGTCAACTTGAAACGGCAGCGTTCTATGTAACCTTCCCTGCTCAACTAGACGAGCCGACGAATGAACAGATGAACGTGCCATGCTGTGAAAATTTCAACACGGCGTCATCTCTGCAGATACACCCGAAAAGCAGAACATGTCCAGATGGACTCTGACGCAGCTGGCCTGCGCTTCTAAATAGCAACAAAGAGCCGTCGGCAGGACGCCGAGGAACCTTGCAGAGAGATTCCTTCCAATTGAAAGATACAAATAGATGAGGCGTCTCAGACCGCAAATGAGACAAACTTAATTTTTCACCAGTGATAGAACTGTATCCACAACGGGTTTTTAATGCTTTGGAGCCCTTCAGATCCACGACGACTTCGCCGAAGCAAGCTCCTGATTGACGGAAAGCAAGCGAGCCTTTGCGACAACTGTAACCAGTCCAGATCCCGCCTTCCTTACAAGGGGGATTTAGGCGACTGATTGCAACAGACATCTCGGGCTGTCTGATTCGTTCCGAGAATTTGCTGGGTGCTGGCTCTTCTGTGTCATCCTTTCGAATGGTTCTATGCGCGCTATGGGTCGTCTCCTGCGCGCTGCCACCTAGCGCTGTTCTCCTTAGGCCGTGTCTACCTAGGTACATTGATACTATTTCTCAGATGCTTTCTCGCATTTCCGGTATCGATTGGACAATGGGAACTGCTCCATCATCATTGCTACCTAAGTGCTAAAGACCTCTTACCCAAACTGTTTATGATGAACCCCTGAAGCTCCCAATGCGCTTTTGCTCACTACTCGTGAAGACTGTTATCACTTTATTGTTTGATCGTAAGAAGTGCTGGTGGAGATTCATATACGGCCCATATTTTCTGGTATAATAGCCCAATAGTAATAGTTTTCGTTTTAACGACTTATGTGTATAATTTCCCCTTACTCCTTGCTCTATCTTCTTATGTTTACAAAACTGCATTTAGCTCTAGATATATTGCAATGGTCCTCGCCTTTAAAGGCTCGGTAATACTCTGGCATGCCCTCCCTTTATCCTACGCTTTCCCTCCGGGCCCTCAGAAGGCTCCAAAATATAATCCAGTCACTCTTTCCACCAACAGTCCATATTCAGGATGTACAGATGTTAGAGAATCACATCCATCTACTTCGTCTTCCGACATTATCCAACGGGCTGCCGCTGATGTTAAAAACCCCGCCGCGACCTACGACCGCCCTTCTACGCCGAGAACGCCAGCCGCTTGAAACTGAGGCCAGAGTCTTCGCTCTCCTTGGACAATGTGCAAATCCATGTATCCCACAACTATTTTATCACGATCTCAAAGGCGGCTCTCCGGGCTCAGCATTTCTGTCGCGACAGTACATTAGAGGCCCAACTCTCCACGAGATGGAGACCGTACTCACAGCTGAAAACAGGAGGGATATCGATGAACACCTGGGATTTTTGGCCAATATGATCGGCCAGAATGTGGCGGCATCCTTTGGACCTCTCGACAAAGTTGCATCCGGGACGGGAAGTCCTTTCATGGCAGCATGCATTTATCACCCTCTTCGAGGGCGTACTTTCTGACGCGGAGGACATGCTCATTCACCTTCTGTACACGGAGATCCGGCAGGAAGTCACCCGTCTAGCACCGGGAAGAAATTACCCTCCTACGACTCGTTACCGTCGATTTCGGACGATCGCCCAAACTTCTCATCGATCCAGAATCAAAGCAGTTGTCTGGTGTTATAGACATTGGCAGCGCGCTTTGGGGAGATGTCCTGATGACGGAAATCTTCGAGAATCCATCCACTGCCGCTATTGAGGCTTTTGTCTAACCCAACCAACGGCAGATCAAAAAATATCTGACTTCTTCTGTATAAGTGTCTTGAGGGCTACTGGTTTCCAGGGTGCGTCGCTCACTGTTTCCAACTACGCTCGCTGCCGCTACGCATATAAGATCACTGAGTAGTATTACCGCAAAAGAAACGGCGCAAGTGAGATTCAGGCACGGAGGACGCTAACGGCGACCCTCGAAAATAGCCGTTGTGGAATAATGATACATGGTCTTTGATGGGGAGGCTTGGTGCCTCGCGATAACGACGTCACACCTCTATATTCATAGAAACGGCGCATGTTCTGGGGAAAAAAAAAGAACTTAATCAGGATGTTGATTGTTGCCGTATACGGACGTATGCGCATAGGACTGATGCCTCGTCTTCCCCTCCTTCTGAGCTCAGTCATATTAGATACTGCACCCACCCGAACCCGGAGCCCTCTTCCGTCGATCTTAACAACCGCAGCGTCGATGGCTTGCTTCTCGAGACAAAATATCTCGCTGTGTAGGCACTTGCACGTAGAATGTACCTTAGACATCTATGGACTAAGTCCAGCCTTTGTCCGGATCCACGGGGCGCGGGACGTGATCATGTCAGCCTGAGCGGGGCGGATCGGCAAGCCACATGCCGTCAGGGCGCTGCGACCCCGCGAGCGGCGGTTCAGCAGCCAGTCCCCTCCACCTGGTGATCTCGCCCTTGGTTTGTTCGACCTCAGGTCCTCAGCCCTCTTCTCTCCCGACGCTGTCTTCTCATCCTCTGCTGTCGCTGGAGATGGCTCATTTTCTGAGAGGCAAGCAGGCCGGCATCCAAAATGACTTGTCCGATGGCTTGTCGCCGGACCTCTTTGTCCTGGATGATGTATGTATTTCTTTGCCCGCCTCAGCTGATCCGCAACACCGTCTTTGCCCCGAGGACATTCAGAGCTAACCACTGATTTCTACATAGTTGGCGCGATACGGCGTGAATTCACGGATCAGCGCCCTCGCATACGATCCCGTTCAATCCCTCCTCGCTGTAGGCACGAGTGACACGCAGTATGGTAGCGGTCAAATCTACGTCTTCGGCCAGCGCCGGGTGTCAGTCGTCTTTTCCTTTCCCCGAAAGGCATCCGCCAAATTCCTGCAATTCTGCGCCGACAAGCTCGTCAGTGTCGACTCGAAGAATGACGTGTGTGTCTTTTCGCTCGAGACGAAGAAGATGCTAACGACCTACGCCCCGCCGAATCATGTCACAGCTTTGCTGACGGATCCGAGTCTCGACTACGCATTCATCGGGCTGCAAAACGGTGGGTATTGACTTCTATACCCTCCATTGGCAGGACTCGACTTATGTGCTGATTGGGACAGGTGATATTATTGCGTACGATCTCGACCGTGAATCGTTAACGCCGTTCAGCATACCTAATCTCTGGAAAGAGCGCAATCCACGGTCGCGGTTAACCTCTGTCGTGGCCCTTGCTTTTGCGCCCCGTGACATCGGCAAGCTCTTAGTTGGGTATCCCGAAGGCGCAGTGATATTCTCGTTTAAACAGAACATACCCGTCAATTACTTCGAATATGAGGTTCCAAGAGGCGCGCCTGGCGGCGAGTCTGATCCTTCGTTGTCCCGCGACGTCCGCAGACCTAGATTGACCAAAGCTCTGTGGCATCCAAATGGATCATTTATCTTAACAGTCCATGAGGACTCAAGCCTTGTCTTTTGGGATGCAAAGGACGGCCGGGTGTTGATGGCGAGAACGATCCAAGACACCAATGTTAACCAGCCGGGCTCGAGGTCGGAAAGTCTTGGGTCGACGCCTGGCACGTTCTCTCTCAAGGAGCCAATCTATCAGATTGCGTGGTGCGTAAAAGAGAATGCTGATGAGACGGGAATTCTTATTGCTGGCGGTCGACCGACGACTGAAACGAACGAGGGTCTGACCTTTTTCGATCTCGGTCCGACTCCGAATTATCAGACATCCTCGTGGCAGACACTGTCGAGATACTTCGAGAACCCTAAACGGCAGATCACACTACCAACTCCTCCAGGCGCGGAGGTTGTTGATTTCTGCCTCATCCCTCGCGCTTCACCATATTACGCAGGCGCCCATGATCCAATTGCGGTTATCGCTCTACTGTCCTCGGGAGAATTGGTCACAATGAGCTTTCCCAGCGGACACCCGATTACAGCCACAAATATGCTTCATATTTCTCTGGCTTTTGTCCACCCGTTTGTTAACAAGATCTCCCTGGATTCTATCGACAGAAACTCCTGGCTTAATCTGAGAGAAAGGCGGGTTCAAGGTCCCAAGTTTTTGATCGGAGGCGCGGAGGCGAAAAAGCAATTGAAGCGTTTTGAAGATCGTAATATTGTTTCAATGGCGCATGCGGACGGAATAGTGCGAGTCTGGGATGCCGGTCACGATGATGAGATCGAAAACGGAGATGTGATCCAGGTGGATTTAGCTCGCGCCGTTGGTCGAATAGGAAATACTGAAGTAACTCAAATGTCTATGGCAGGTCCAGCGGGAGAGTTGTCTATTGGTCTCAAGAGCGGAGAGGTTGTGATCTTCAGATGGGGCCGCAACCAGAACCTTGGCAGCGATATCCCGGCTGGTCCAAACGAAGGTCCCGGGAAATTGACAGACATCACTCAAAGAACTGATCCCGGACTAAAAGAGGGCTTGCTTCCACTAACCCTCTTGGACATGAAGCAAGGACCAGTTACCGCATTGAAGCATAGCGATATTGGATTCGTCTGTGCTGGCTTTGAAAATGGCGCCTTATCAATCATTGATCTTCGTGGCCCAGCAATCATTTACACGGCTCATTTATCTGATTTCATAAAGCCGCATAAACGGAGCAGCTTCAGGAAGAGCCGCGGTCCCGAAGATGCTCCTCCGGACTGGCCCGTGTGCATCGAGTTTGGAGTATTGACCCTGGAAGAAGAAGGTAGGTACATACCTCGCCTAGGTTATTGGGAGTGATAGTAATTTTTGTCAGATTACTCTAGTATTTGTTGCTTCGTTGGCACCAACCGGGGAAATCTTGCGACATTCAAGATCTTACCCGCAGGTGATGGAACCTACTCGGTCTCTTTCGCTGGTGCCACCACCCTTGATGACAAAGTCATACGAATTTGTCCAATCGACGCAGACTCCGGCAGTCCTGCCCTGGCCACTCAAACAGCCGTCGCTGGCCTCAGAAACGGATTTAAAGTTAATGGGATTGTCGTTGCTGTGACACCTTCGAGTTGTAGGATGTTTAAACCTCCAACGTCCAAGGGCGCTCACAAGACGTGGGATGATTTTCTGTGTGACTCTGCTGCTGTAGTGAAAACTGAAGGCAGAGGTTATAGTCTAGTAGGCTTGTTTGGCGATGGAAACGCACGAGCATATTCGATTCCAGCTCTCAAGGAGATCGGATGCGCACAAATCAGCCATATCTTAGACATGAGGCGGCTTTCGGAGGCTATAGTCTCCCCTACAGGCGATGTTTTAGGTTGGATTGGGCCGTCCGAAGTGGGAGTGTTCAATGTTTGGGGCTCTGGAATTGCACTGTATGTAATCCTAACCGATCTTAACTGTCAAGAAGAGCTGACGATTCCTTCAGGCAGCCTTCCGGTGACAGACTTTTCAATGATCAGGCACTTATTCCTCCTCGACCAACCATTTCGAACCTGCAGTGGCTTGCCGGCACTCAATACATCTCTCCTGCTGATATGGACCTTCTTAGTACGTCGCCCGATATATTTCTTGTCTCTCTGATGTTTTTGTTTCCCTCCGTTCGATGTCGCGTAAAGTCTAACACCCTACATGCAGTTGGTGGTCCCGATCGCCCGCCTTCGAAGCGGATGCTGGAACAGATGCGAATCGAAGAACAAGAACGACGCAAAGCTGCGCGTGAAGGACGGCAGCCTCCAAACCCAGCCCCAGGGCGAGGAAATGAGGAAGGTTACTGGGCTTCTATGCAACGGCAGCTACAAGAGAGAACAGAGAGACTTTCGATCATGGGAGACAGTATGGACAGGCTTGAGGAAAGTAGCAGCAACTGGGCCAGCGATGTCAACAAGTACATCCAGTCTCAAAAAAGGAAGCTGGCCCTTGGCGGTTAGTCCCCTTTTCATATCCTGTTTCTTATATAGTGTAGCTCGAATGAGTACTGACGAAATAAACAGCTCTCGGGTCCAAATTCGGCTTCTGATCGCCGAGTCTTGTACGGATTATTACAAATACATGTAGAACTATCGTGGCGTGACCTATGTGAATTTTTGTATTGCTTAATGATACCACTAGGATTCCCACTATTGATAACATTCTCCTTTTTATACTTGCAATGCACTTGGTTTCGGCAGATATAGATTCCATTTTAATGTCTATCTAGGAGGTATGTGTTTATGTATGCAGACCGGCATCAGTACCAATGTACAGTACACAGATCCACGGGACCGTTCAATCACCGAGTACCTGGTATGAATCCCCTCATGAGATCACCAGCCAAAGCCGGACCCGGATCCCCCCATCTCCGACTATACGTATCCCACATCTGTTCCGTTCGAAGCCGGTATGTGTTCTCCGCTCGGAGCTTTGCCCCCCGCAGCGGAGCACACGCCTGCAGTATATATCCGCTGAACTGGGGCCCTCGGAGTCTGGGATCCGTCTCGATGGCCCGAATCTGCCGGTTTATCTCGTTGATATCGGCGATCAATCTCTCGATAAGCATTCGGTCCAGCTGGACATTGTCTGGTAGTGGCAGGTCT
>JGI26055J44792_1000298_pt1 | contig 11712 bp, 9 predicted proteins | sample HigsolmetaGSP17D_FD_44792 | JGI IMG/M metagenome (IMG submission 44792)
GGGGGGGGGGGGGGGGGGCTTTCTCTGCGTTGTCTGCCTGTTCCCCTGAGAAGGGAAGAAGAGGGAAGAAGAGGGGAAAGGGGTGGAATGATAGGAGAAAGATACTCGATTTAAGGTTCTTGTGCGGTTAGAAGGGTTTTCTTCTCTCCGCGTCAGATATAGCAAACCGTGATATCGATCGAGATCACAAAGAGACTGAAGAAAGTATGTCTGCTCCCAATAGCTGGTTTGCCCCGAAAGAATCTAAGATCTCCCTGTAAAAAAAGAGTCACAGAGTCCACTTGAAGACGGGTTATTCCAAGATGGAGATGTACGGAGAGAATGAAGAAGAAGAAGAAGAAGAAGCAACTCCATGTCCCCCAGCCATGGGACTTAAATCCCGGACTTTCAGAGCCTTACAGTGCCCATTCACTGTCCAGGCAGGCAGAATCCCAGGGCTGTTTGTCAGGATGAGCCGTGATGAGGTTGTGAATGACGCCGGCAGAGGCAGGCAGGGCGCTTGTACACAAAGCAGTTGAGTGAATATGTCCTAAAATGGAAATTCTGATACTTACCAGAAGACAAAGAAATTATACAAGACTTTGTACTTTCCTCAAGCGCAGCCACGAAGTATCAATCGCTCAGAAGGAACCAAACGCTTGACAGCCTCACTGGGTGTTTCGATAATCTTGGTCACATCCCCCAGTTCAAGGCGCAGAGTCATCTGCGTAACAGGGCATACAGCAGCTATAAATGCACGCGATTGGGCATCCTGCTTGCAGAGTCATTCTTGCAACCAGAAAGCCCCAGGGCAGTTGGCAGCAAAAGTGGCTGAATATAGGCCGAAAGCAAACAACATAGTGGAATGAGCCAAACTGTGACACACTGGGCTGAAGGCCCCATCATCAAAAAAGCAACGGTTTTGGTCGATCAAACGTAGATAGAGAGCGATCCTCATGTCTGACCGGGAAGCTATGTTAACAGAGCCTTTATGTGTCGGATATCGTCACGCTAGATCTGACAATGCTGTTGGATGAATCGGAAAGCTAGGTACTGTAGGTTATACAGCTACCCGGGCTGCTGAATAGAGTTGCCCCACTTCCCAGATGTCATGTCCCAAATGTGAAATAGCAGATAATTGGGTTGCCACAATCATCATGCCAGGTACCAGCTCTGGAGAGCAGTTGGGAACATGACACCCGCAGGTATATTCTTCCTGCTTCAACACGGCGAGGAGAAATCGGAACGTGGGACGATGCTTCATTCGGAAAGAAATGCCCTCGTAAACGCGATATTGATAGAGGAAAGAGCTTCTTTTCGGTGGCTATCGTTCGGACCGCTCATTCGACAACCCATGGATAAACCTTGCAATTCAGTTAGTCATGTAGGTATGAAGACATCTAAAAGAAGATGCGTTGTCATCAATGACGGCTATCTGAATCAATATGTTTGGAATGTTACAATGTCCGGATAGATAGCTCAGCGGGGTTCTCTGAGTGACATAAAACTGGTATGTCGGGCAGGGCTGGGCGGGATCTCAAAAGCACCCTAGCATTAGATTTCCCCTCCCGCTCAACAGAGAGATTGTTGGGCAATGACTAGGGATCTCTGCTAGATCTCGTCCCACATCAATAATCACGCGAAGCCTATCCTGCAATTCATCTTGACATTTTCGATTCCGCAGTCCAAGATTCAATGCGGGCATGTGACTGATAGTATTGGATTGCTATGCTCAGACCAGACGTACTATAATGGACATGGGATATCATTTCCGCTCTAGACACTAAAAGGGTACAAGAATGAGGATTATAAGTTGTAGTTCACTCCACACAGAAAAAGCAGATAGATACATCAAGATCAAACAATAGATGCCGTACCGGGAGCAAAAGAAACACGAGTTATTATCATCCTATATTAATCATATTTTACTGACATGATTAAAATACTTGGAATGCTGCCCATACATACAGAAACAAGACGCCTTAAATGGAGCAGGCCAATACACTCCAAGGATAGGGAGCTATGCAGGGTATTATGACAACGAACGACAATCACATGCCGATAGGCAATGCTCAGGATCCGTCCAAGAAAGGAGAGGTGACAAAAAATGAGATTACATAGTAACCAAAACGACCACGGCGACCAGGACTGCGAACAAAGAGCCCTTCAGCACACGTTCACTCTGGGAAGAAGCACCGTTCTGGCCACTCGAGTCCTGAGTAAAGCCAGTCGTCTGAGAGCCGGATCCAGAGCTAGTAGCGGAGCCTCGCTGGGCGTCGCTGCCAACGCCGCCCTTGATACCAGGGACGGTGTCGTCACCGACGGTCGGGGTAGCAGTTCCCGAAGGGTAGTCAGCAGACATGTTGGTACCCGTGGCAAGGAACGACTTGAGGACTGTAGGTTTGTTGGTGATCTCGACGGTGTTGTTGGTGGCCGCGTAGTCTGTGTAGATGTACGACTTGTTGCCCTGGATGTTGGCGCCGGCTGGCGGGTCATAGCACTCCATGGTGATATCTCCAAACGTGGCGTAGTAGTAACCGTGCTCCTTGATATCTTCACTATCCCAGTCAACAAGACCACCCGCCCACTCGATCGTGCCCTCGCCGTTGCTAGGGAGACCCGCGGGCCAAATCGAGAGTTGAACCCGGGACGGCGTCTGGGGGAATTCGAAACGGTTCGAGGTCTCATTCCACGTCTCGGACTTGTTCTTTACTCTCACCACCTCGCCGTCAATGGACCAAGTGATCGAGTCAGGCTTCCAGTCGATCTCGTATGTGTGCCAGTTCTCGAAAGTGTCGGAGACAGGAGCTTTGTCACCATTGTTGTCTAAGTACAAGTCAGTATCTCGCATCTCATCCAGATCTTGATTTCCCAAGACTTACAGTTGAGGATGCCCTGGAAGTAGTAGTTGGTCTGAGCGTTCCCCAGGTCGGAGCCGACGAATTCATAGTCGATCTCGTCCTTGACGTCCGAAAGAAGAATGAATGCGGTCACCACGCCCTTGCCACGGCTCGTCTTCAGCTTGGCAGAGACCTTGCCATACCACATGTAGTGGTTGTTGGCCAACAGAGTGCCGACGGTCTTGGGCGCCATCGTCAGGAGCAGCGAGCCATCATGCGTCAGAGGCTGACCGCTCGAGACCCAGTCAGCCTTGCTGGCATCGCCCAGGTACTTGGTGTTGGGCTGAACGTTGTCGAGGTTGTCCCAGGTGTAGTGCTTGCTCTCGCAGATGGGGTTCGGGACGCAGGAGTCGAGCGAGTGCGAGGAAAGGGGGTCACATCCACCCAGACAGTAAGCGCCCGTCCCGCATTCTCCGTATTCTAGATTCACACGTTGCCATTAGGATCCGCACGGGATAGCGACCAGCACCAGCAATCGGCATGCAACTTACGGGAACAGCAAGGCCTATCCGCCGGACACTTCTTGCTGGGACTGCACTCGCCGGCGTTCTGGGAGAGGACAGCAGAGGCGGACAGAGCCGCCAGCAACACAGAGGTGACGAAACGGACCATTTTCACCAGGGGACGTTGATTAAGTGCATATATATATAACACCGGCAGAAAGCGAGAGAATAGACGGGACCCAACGATCCCGACGAAGCACGCAGACTTCAACGAAGGACAGCGGCAGGGACAACGAGGGAAGACCGTCGCCGGTCGGGCAGGCCGCGGAGAAGGGAGATAGCGAGCGTGGTGTGCGTTCCTCGAGGACAGGAGGATGCAGCGACTTGAGAGCTGGAGGAGGAGGAGGACGAGGCAAAAGGAGAGGGGGAGGCCGGCCCAGAAGTAACCGCCTGTGTGTGGAGTTTTGGCCCCTCAGCGCCCCGGCCTCCATTGGGCCTGGCGCGCTTCCCCGGGAAGGGCGGAAGCCCGACTATCGTCACTATCGGGACTATCGCCCCGGCTAGCCGCGTTGGGGCGCCGTGCGGGCGATCAGGCGGATCAGGTGCTCGCCGCGCTCGACGATCTGAAACTAGCCCCGAGACATTCTGCTTATCGCGCTGTCGTCTGCCATGCTCCAGATGATCACGAAGTAGTCTCCGCTGAGCGCAGAAGAAAGCGATGTTACAGTGTCACTCTGCACCACACACACCCGTGGCGAAGGGACGCACACGCGGAGGCGGTACAGCGACCCGAGAGCTCCATTGGACGTCGACGTGTGTCCCGTCGTAACCGGTAGGACCCTGGCCCAAGATCAGGGCTGCGCTGGCGTTCTATTCTTAGAGGGGCGTGAGCATCCAGGATTTCGATGCTATTCTCCAACGGGATGCACGGCGCCGTGCGCTTCAAGTCATCTTGCCTCCCCTGATGCATCCCAGCACCCACGCGCTCGGAGAAAGACTTTCAGCACATCGAATAAGTATTCTTGTTCTTGAAACCCCGTAGTCAAGTGGCTGCAGAACCTCCGTTTTCCTCTGCTGCACCATACACAGCTCTGGAGTGGTCGTTCTCCATCCGGCCGCCCTTCCCCCGTTTCTATATACTATATACGTACACACATGCCTATATAAAGCCATATCGACTGTCATGAGCCTCATCAGTGGGCAGGTTGGATGACAACCCATGGAATAACGACAGCTGGCAGCCGATCAAAATTGTACATGCTGCCTCTCCCGGTAGCGCTCTTCACAGCGTTCCCTATCTATCGTAGAATATTCGAGGCATATATGCTGGCCGTACCACTGACTACGCAGTACGATGTCCAATATGCATAACGGTGGCGGTGAGCGCAGCAGTCTTCGTCGTATCTGCAATGGCTACAGGCAAAACAACATAAGATTAAACATTGCATGGAGGCCATGATAAACTTTACCATACAGGCTTGCAGTGAAATCAACATGTAAGAGACAGGAGGGATGGGGGCACTGGCTTTTCCAACATGACGGCGATCAGTATGCAAGGGGGTACGCTGTCCTCCTTGCTCCAGATTTCGCCATGGACATGGAGCTGCTGCAGGATCGCAGTTTCCCACGTGGGATCTGCGATCTCTCTCTCCATCCCTTGCGTCAAGATGACTGTTGTGTGGAGACGCCTGACACGCTGTCATGAACGGTGGAACTGCACAGATCCACACTCTCACTGTGGCTTCTCTCTCTCGCAGTTTGCGGTCCCACATCATTCCTTCAGTCGATAAAAATAAAAATACCATTCTCATTGGGGAAAACAAACATCAGACCTCGTACTCGCTGGTCGGTGTCGCATCTGGCATGCTTTCGGCTTCACGCGTCCTGTTCCGACTTCCAGACACAAAGCCTCGAAGCGGCACACGAGCTCGCCAACGTTGAAAACAGCCACCACGAGGCGACAACGCATCTAAGCTCCAGCCGGTCCCATCTACGATGATGTCAAACACAACTGCCTTTCACAAGGGTCAAAAGAGTACGAGACTCGAACGTCCTTGTACACCTTACGGGTGTTTTTCCATTCATTGAAGGTCTCGAGGACCTGACGTGCAACCGTCGTGCTGCTGAAGACAGCAGTGGCTAGGGAAGCTTATCATCAGTTTTATGTTCCGTCCCGGCTCTGCTCGTGAAGGAAGACGATGGAAGGATTCGGGACGCTTACCGTTCCCACTGTTAAAGACCCAGGTGAGCTCGATATTACGCGCACCTGCGATGGACGTGATATGCTGTCTCCACTTCTCCGTGGTGAGATCTTTTGAGAACAACCTCGCCCTCACAAATGTGAGGCGTCGCCGCTCCTTGATGGGAAGCTCCATCCTCAGGTGGTTCTCGTCCCACTCGAATTCGTCGCCAAGCACCAGTCTGTAGTGGTTGGGAAAGCGTGCGGTGTTTCTGTCCCTATTTAAACCCCAAAAGTATTTCGCTTGTGCTGCATGATGGAACACGACCGTGGCTTTCTGGCTTGACTCGATGATGATATCCTGCAGGGGACCCTCGTGGATGCGCTTCGTGATGAACCGAATGAAGTTCGCAGCGTTATTAAAAACCGGTCCATGGATGTGGACGACTCCCGCTTTGCCGCCACTTATGAATCTGTTCTCTTCAATGGCCTGCTCAGCTCCGATGGAGGCTGGCGGATTCGGAATGTACGCATCCTGAACCATGCTCTTGTCCGGCATAGGGACCGGAAGAGCCCGCCGGGTCTTCAAAATCATATGTTTGCTATCCTTGCTAGGAGCCCCCGGAGCAGTTGATGCTGGAGCATCGACTTGGACCAAGTTAGCACTGGATTGTTCTCCAGGCAGCAGCTGCTGGGGCTCCAGCTCTAGCTGTTGCAGTTTATTGTTTTCAGCTTCCGCCTCGGCCTTTAATATGTCTGATAGGTTTTCCCCATCCCAATGCCCATGCCCACGGGCATGGAATTCTGAAATTCTTTCACTGTCGTCCTGGGACCAGAACTCCGGAGGCTGCTATTGTTAGAATCCCATTTGATCTTCTCACTACTCCTCCGACGACTAACTTGATCTCATCAACTTACATTATAATCCATGATGTACGCGCCATCTGGGAGTTCCCTGATTGCATCGCAGAACATACGGTGAAGCTCGAGGCCGAGCCTCCCTATTTCATTTGCTGTTTCAGCTTGCTTGTATTTTTCAAGCTGCTTGAATCAGTGGAGGAATTCAGAAGATAATGCATGGTTGACATGTTCAACAGTCTGGCCCACTCACATGGCTTTTGATGTAGTGGAGGTGATACAACACCTCGTTCATGGCGCTGTCGACCATGTAAAGCATCTTGGACAGTCTGGTGAGAGTCCTGGTATGATATGTTGATCCGGAGCAACAGTGGAATTTATGTCTGCGCTCAAACACAGCAAGAAGGGGTGAACCCCAATCGTGGCAGATACCACTGAGCATAAGCAGACGTGTCTCAGATGCCGAATCTCACAGAACAGGACTGGCACACAAGAACTTGTTCATAATGCCGCTATGCTCCTGGTATGTCTCTGTCCTGAGCTATAGACTGCCGGTCCACATGTGAAACACAAAAACACGAGACTGCTTGGACAGGACAAGACAAAGGCTGGAGGATGATGAGATGGAAAAAAAATGAGACAGAAGGATGCTCAGGAACGTGTTTAACCACGACAGACAACACGGAAGCGGCTCATGCATGTGGCTGCTCTGAGTCAGAATCGCGGCTGTGCCCCTAGAAGTTGTCAAGCATGCCTTGGAACTCCCTCCAAGTGCCGTGACCCTGAAGCGTCTGTTAGGAGTTCCCGTGATCTATCCATATTTTTCCATTCCAGTGATTGAGAAGTTCGGCAGAACTGAATTCTGGAAGAGATAGAATAGTGATGCTTTTGACAGTGTTGAGACTCTATTCTCTGATGCTGTATAACAAAGGTTGCTTTGCTTTGAAGATGTTACATTGAACGGATTACAAGACGCCAGACGCCGTGAACACAAGATTATCTATTCTATCGCTTCAATAAGGAATCCACTGCCAAACAGGGACATGGGACTCATCTCACTAACAAGGCACGATCGAGGGAGCTGGAAGCACATAAAAGTGACGATGACCATCTTCACCAATGCTCAGTCATCGCCATTAATCGACCTCAAAGAGAACCTCCTCATTAGCTCCGCAGTCATTGCCTTTCTCGTGTCCTTCGTCCTCGAAACCGCATCCTTATTCTCTTGCCCCCTTCGAAGCAGATACTCTGTACACTCACCCACAGTACCCCAGACGAGGTATTTACAAACCCTCGGGGAGTCCCTGTCTGTTACCTTATTTGCTAACACCTCTTTCGACTCTTGGACCAGTTCGCAGCTAATGTCATCTGCCATGCCTTGCAGCTGGGCATACGCCATCTCAATCAAGGGTTGCCCGGTCCGAACCTGCCAGTTGCGAATAGCCTGTGCCTTCTTGACAGAATCGCGATTGTGGGAAGCAAGAACAAGGTCCACCTGGGGGAATGGCGGGATATCCTGAGGCGCAGAAGAAGCTGGTGACTGGGGATGCGGCTTAAGAACGTCTCCGTATTTTCTTGTGATCAGCGACTCTGCAATGCCGTCGTACATTCTGTCTGTCTCGTCCTTGGACCCGCAGATGAGGTGCCTTGGGTCACTGCCCAGATAAGCACCGCGGACAAGCTTTACTCCCAAGACGAAGCCCTCAGCTTGGGCAGCAGCAAGATGGCGCGCTAATGTTGCCGGGGTCGAGAGAAGGTATGCTTGGTAAGTCCCGTACACCAACGCTCGTGGCTGTCCTCCCATCGTGAAGCTGCGGTTGTATCTGCGCTGAAAGTCTAGCGTCCATCGATCGATTGTGTGCTGCACAGCCTGCTGCTCAGCGTCGAAGAACAATCTCACGCTCCGGCTCTTTGCTTTCTCGCAAATTTCAACGATAGCTTTTTCGAGCTCGGGAGAAGGTGGCAGGCCACGAAGCAAATGCTCGAGAGCCTGTTTACCGGCGCCAGTGAATTTCAAAGCCACAAAATCGCCGGCTTCCGCTAATTCGACAGTCTTCATAGTCCCGTCCATCCAAATGCGAATTTCCTCTGAATTCCTCCTTTGGCTCAAATCCTCTGCCTCTCCGGACGTTTGCATCCCAACAGAGTTCGTCTCGTCTTCGCCCATCACAACTTCCTTGGCATAGCCGAGGACAACACCAGAATATCCCATGCGCTTCAGGTTCTGTATGGATTGACTGACTTCAGCCGGAGTCTCACCGGCGCAGAACTGTGCATAGACAGTCTTCGCCAACACATACTTGAGTAGCCGGTTTCGATCCGGATCTAGAAACGCTGACTTTGAATGAGCCAGCAAAGCCAATAGTGCCATGGCTGGACGAAGCAAGACGGGAGTAGAGGAAACAGTCGTGACAAAGAATGATCGGATAACCGAGCTGAGAGGTAAGATTGAAAGCGACGTGCCCTGGTTGTTCTTCTCCGAAGGAGCGGCCGTCTTCGCTTCAAGGTATGATCTCCTCGAGACGGATGTAGGTGGCCTAGGTGCTGAAGATGGTGACAAGTGTGTCTTTGCATCGTGATGCACGTTCCTCACCACGGCACTATTTTGAAGAATGCTGAGATGATCCGAAAACCTGATCGATTGAGCTCTCCATCGCATCGCCCGCCCAGAGATGCCTCTCGTCCGGATCATTATTATTGCTTTTTCTTGCCGTAGACAGACTTTTGTCCTCCGCCACAACGTCCGAGAACGAGTGAACAATCTCAATCTTATATCTGAATAACAAAAGATAAAACGGTTCTTGTATAACTGCGCAGGTAATGATAAGGCCTTTCAACTCACAACACGCAGGCTTCGCGGCGAATCTGAATACGTTTTGGAATAACAATGTTGAACGGGTTCCCCGCCGTTATTCAATGAATTCCACGGAGGGAAGTTGCAGCTCAGTTATCTGGAACGCAAAAAGTGCTGCTGTAGGGCGCAATCGTTCTCTAACTCCTTGTATGTATCTGGCCTACTAGACAGTCAACAAGAAAAGTCTCACTTCACTCCATCCACGAAGCCACCCCCAACGGAAGCCAGTTTCACAACTAGATATAGATGAAATCGCCCAGGAATGTATTTTGCTGATATCGGTACTACATGGAAAGCGTGACGAAAGAAAAAGGCGCAGCGGGGGTTGTTGCGGAGAGAATAATAATCAAATCCAAGTATAAAGTAGTAAGGGAAAGGAAAAGGAAAGACTATCTGCGGATCTGACAGCCGACGTTACGTTAAAAAAAAGGATATGATATCTGATTGATTCGTACGGGGGGAACGCCACGTCAGGGCCCCCCGGGCCGCGGGGCTCGCGGTTTGCGGTTATCGTAGGAGGATGGAGAAATAGACTAGATTCAGTATCCCTAGGTCAGGTGGGATGGGGGACTCGATGCACTAATACCTACCTGGGTAGGTACAGTACTGGGTTATTTAAAACAGGAAGGATAGATATCCCGAAGATGGTACGTACATGTACTACATTTGGTGGGTGATTGAGTGGTGTAGGAAGATTAGAGTGGGTGGCGAACCAGTGGGCATAATGATGATATACTACTGCTATGCTACTATGCTACTATATACAGAAGATGGCTTTTTCCCCCCTTCCGTATGCCTTCTGCTGGAATCCGTTTATAAATAAAAGAGAAACATATGATAGCACCAAGGACTCTCATGAGTGTAGAACTCTTATTTAGTATACATATATTTCATAACACCAGGAGAATGAAGAGTATGGCACATGTCTAACAGTACAGTAGCTAGCACAAACACATCGAACCTGTCCACTGACCCCTCACTTCCTAAACCGAAGACCACTCACTACCCATCACTACCACTAGCCTTGACCTTATCGTCCGTCACCTGCTCGGGTGTTCCTCCTCTGCACTCTGCAACCCCGCTGACGCATGTGCATAGTTGGCCAATCTTATCTCCGCCCGCGCAGTTGGAACTGGAGCTCGCCTCCTCTTTCCTCATCCATTATATTGCTCTTGAGTCCCGACCGTCAATCACGTGAGGAGAGGATTCAGTCTGGCCCTTTGTTCCTTCTGATTCTAATAATAGACACACTAGCTAGGTTCATGTGCGTTTTTGTGTTCATGGTGCAAGTTCCATTGTGCTGAAGGTCAAGTACAGTACCAATTACGTCATCGAGATATACATGCCAGTCTTTGTACAGTAACTCAGGAAGCGTATCTATCTATTGGTAGTATGTAGGTATTTTCGTCTTGAAGGGTTCATCACGTTTTGTTTCGTGATAGACAAAGAATAGAATAGTACAAATCTTGAAAAAAGTTGAAGCGTCTTTCTCTTTCCGCAGCAATTCGCGCTTAAGCCAAAAGCACTGCGGAAGAATGCTAAAAAGGTGTGTTTAAATTTCTCTTATTCCAGCACCATTTGATGAGATGCACACTCGGAGTCATCATTATACATCGAGTCGTCATTAACTGGTCTCACAATCGTGGCCCTAGTCATTCAGAAAGAGGAGGGAAGTTCCTCACGAAGCTGCACGGAGAAATCAAAGTGTTAGCTTTTCGCGCCATGATATCCACTAAATAAATGGGGCACGCCATCCCAGGGACCTCGGGGACAACATACTGAGCGGGACATTCGTATCCATCCGGATTCTTCCTCAGGTAGAGCTGGTGGTACTCCTCCGCGTCCCAAAACTTGCCCGCGGGCACGATCTGCGTGGTGATCGGCTTGTCCTTGTACCACTCCTTGCCCACCTTCTCCGTCACCTCCCTCGCGATCCTCTCCTGCTCCTCGTCGTGCGTGAAGATGGCGCTGCGGTACTGCGTGCCGATGTCGCCGCCCTGGCGGTTCAGGGTGGTCGGGTCATGCATGCGGTAGAAGAACTCGAGGAGCTGGCGGTAGCTGACGACGGACGGGTCGAACGTGACCTGGAGGGATTCGGCGTCTAATCAATTCCCCAAGAGAAGGAGTCAGCTAGGATACAGTGGAAGAAGAGAGAAGAATAGGTAGTGAACGTACGGCCAGTCGTCCCCGTGCACACGCCCCGATACGTAGGCGACTCTGTATGTCCACCGCAGTAGCCGACCTTCGCGTCCAGCAGTCCCTTGCCCTCAAAGTGTTTCCGGAACAGGTTCTCGACGCCCCAGAAGCAGCCCGCGGCGACGGTGGCCTTCTGCGCGTTTTCCGGCATAATGCGCGAAGCGAGCGATTCGGGTGTCAGAGAAAGAGAAGGAGAGCTAGTCGTGAAAGGGCGGAGGAGGCGTGTGAACAGCGTTTGTGCGATCGCGGATGCCGCGAAAGCCATCTAAGGTCGTACAGAAACACTTTTTTTGCTATGCTAAG
>JGI26055J44792_1000300_pt1 | contig 11683 bp, 9 predicted proteins | sample HigsolmetaGSP17D_FD_44792 | JGI IMG/M metagenome (IMG submission 44792)
GATGGAGCAGGACTATCCGACTCAGCGCGGAGTACCGAGGACTGCTACGGACTCCCGCAAGGCGTGTGTAGGATCTATGGATTGAAGTTCTGATATTATTATCGATGTTCAGGGGTTGATAATAATGACAGCTGGAAACGAACTCTGGATGGCAGTCGTCAAGATCCCTTTTTATTGGAAAGTTTGCGGCATTCTGTTTCAGAACACGGGCCTGAAGTCCCGACCGAACAACACCATCACAACGTGCTGCCTACTCCCTACAGAGCATGTGGGGTTGTTTATCACTTCCAAGTTCTCTGGGCTTTCAGCTCTTTTTCTCCTCCTTTCTCCGCTTTCCTCTTAGGCTATTCCATGGTCATACCCATCGCTCTGGCTTTGGGACCGCTACGCGAGCGATCGGGCCAGGTCATCCCGGACGAAGCGAGCGTGGCATGTCCCAAGTCCATCAGGCCAAGCCAAACCAAGTGCAGATCGACTCCGACCGAACCGTACGGCACCGGGGGCACTCTCGGAACGTTTCCATTATTGATTCAAAATTAGGGCTTCAACGATTTGACCGTTGGAGCTTTCATCCCTGGTCAGCCCTAGTCGTGACATCCGGAGTGCCTATCTAGGTACGGAACACCAAGCATTATTGACCGTTGACCGATCCTCGAATGCTGCAGTCTCGAAACGCATTGATTGTTTATTGCGGCCTACTGCAATCGTACTGTACTGTACATAGTACATACATTGCCAAGTTGCGGCGCCGTTGGCACGAGTCGGCCAGGGCCTTGGAGCTGGACACGTCCAGTTCCAGCGGGCACATGCTTCGTATGGAATACGCAGTATATCCGTACTGACCATTGACCTAATGCCGCGACTATCAGAGACATTCAGTAGTCATTACTCTGTCGAGACTATTTGTTCTGTTACTGACAGGAATGGTCTTCCTACGGAGTACTTGTTACTGCGTAGGAGGAGAGTGAGAATGATTATTGGTTTAGGAGCTCCGGCGGCGCTGTCATTATTGGCGACGCGCGTTGTTGTTGATACCGAGGTTTCTGCCAGGGTATTTCGCAGAATGCCTGTGCCTCCCAGCCAGAGGACAGTGGTTGCCAGCACAATCAATAATCCATGGCAGGGAGCTGCCCGACTTGCCTAATCGAGTCATTATCACTGCGCACGGTCTCAACGTCACAGAGTTACAAAGACAGGGTAACATGGTAACAATGGACGGTTCACTCTCCGAAACATGGAGGATGCATAAGCGACAAGCCTCAAGCGCCTTCAAGCTTAGGTTGCAAACAACTGCGGCAGAAACCTGACGATGTGAGCTGTTGGGCGACGGAATTTCGCTACCTGAGGCGAAGGATTGTTCTGCAAGCACTAACGGTCGCCAGGAAATTTGTTCTGACCCACGAGTTTTGTCCCTTGAGATCGACATATTTTTTTGGCTGTCCATACAGCAATAATTATTGAATCCAATGGGGAGGGCCGCCTCTGCTCCCTGGCTTGCCTCCTGATGCTGCTGTTCTGTTGCACTGATTTATATTGTAGACGGCACAGATCTAACGAATCTTTTCTACGCATAGTGACGACTAGCTGAAAGCTCGGCCAATATCAAGCTTAAACAAGCCAGTGTTCGTAAACCAAAGCGGTAGAGAGTTGTGATACCTCCAGGATAGGGATGCAAATTTTCATCTTATCTCGGATCTCGTCCCATTCTCAACATCCCGTTGACGGTGAAGAGTACGCCGTTAGCCAATGAATGTGCATCACGAATATGGTTGGAGGGGGGGAAATGCAAATAATAGTCCTGCTCCAACCGCGTGCTTCCGACGCCGGTTTCTATAGTTTTCTACGCATTGGCGCGGTTTCTTGGGCATCATTGACTGCGAAGGATTCTGACGTTGACTGACGCATGGACGTCTGATGAGTCTGTGCGAGACTAGCGAAATCGCGACCTCGAAGAATCGGTACTATTATATTGCTATCTGTTTTCCTGCAATATCTGCGCGCTCAAGTCGTCCTGTTTGCGTCAACGATAGAAACTGGATTCACTGGCCGAAACTACAGAAAGAGAAAAGGTAACGGAGTTCTCCTATAGACTCTGTTTCTCGATAATCGGCGCAGGGTACACGACGCTGCCTGAGACCCTTTGCGATATTAATAATATGGCCCGCCGCGGATTATGTCCATTTGAGGAAAGTCGCTTTGTGTGACGCTTTCAAGATCCAAAATTTTCTTCACTTTTTTTTTCGGATAAGCTATCCGCTCTTGCTAATCGGGCCTGAATCCTGAAGTGACGTTTTTTATTATCTAGAGCAAAGATCTTTCTTCACACATCTGCGAACCGGCATATTATCTGATGCCCAACGTCATCTGCAGGACCCGCTTCCAGGACAATTTCTGCAAAGAGATGCTCTCATCGAAGTGGGATGGATGGATACCCTAAGTGAAGCCTAGGTACCAACATCTGGTCAACATCAAAGCATGCCTTAAAGCAATCCACAACCATTATTCTTATTGCTACTCAACCGCAGCGGCGTGACGTTCCGGGTCTAAGCACATACTGAACAGATAGACCTTTGCGGCAGACTCAGAGATTACTGCATATTCTCGAGGTCCAGCACTTTTTCTTTTTAATTCAAGATCGCTTGACGCGGGCCAATAATAAAGTTCGAGCCCACTTTTTTTGCTTGACATCTTCTCACATCGCAGCCACAGCTTTACGCGGACCCCTGGAATCCCCCCACGCCATACCCACTCCTCTGCAGAATAGCATGCGTCCGGGTGCGATCATGTGCGTTGATTGCAGGATCTCTACGGATTTTTTTTTTAAAAAAAAGAAAAAAGAAAAAAGAAAAAAAGTTGACAGGGTCTCCACCCACAGGCTTCCTGAGTCTTCGAAATCGAAAGGTGAAACTCGAGCCTTGTTGCCTCGGTTCTGGCAACCCTTATGGTCAGGGGCCTAGAACCTCATCACACCATGTTTGGAGCTACTAATTTGATAGGCGTCAGTTAGTCACGCATATGTTCTGTGTATGGCTTCAGAAATGATATTCGCGGGCAGCTGCATGATTAGTCAGGCCTGACAAAACTGTACCTCCCACCAGATAGCGTGAGGACGCCAAACCGTCTCAAGAGGTCAAGATTAGTCAATGAGTGGTATCAAGTTTATTTTCATGCAGGACCAACAATTACACGTATGTGTAAGCGTACCTCCTACATGGCGGAATATCTTTCCAGGCTTTTGTTGCCGGTGCTCAGCCGCTCGAGAGACAGCTACGATTGAACGCGTCCTTCAACAACAGAATTTGGTTCGAGAACTTATCAATTCTCTGTTCTACTTGGTATCAGGATTATGGTTCGCTATTCGAGAAATGTCCAGGGATGAGCGTGAAGGCCCCCTTGCGCAACTCGGAGCAAACACATGGTAGTAATTTGCAAATCCGGCTGGAGATGTCATAGTTATAATTGTGGTGCTGTTTTCGATCTATCAAGATGACCTCTGGCTGCTGCTACTTGTAAAGCTGTTTGCCCATAATATTGAGGAGCAGCATTGACATCTGCTCCTGCTGCCAGAAGTCTTCCTACCACAGCAAGATGGCCCCCTGCTGCTGCTTCTCGCAAGGCTAGCGATAGATCCATCTTCGTGACCTTGCGAAATTCAATTATACCATCAATAGTCTTTGAGTCATCATTTCTCGCAGAATCAATCAAAATGGATCTCCATCGTTCCAAACCAAGATCCTCGCCAGAGCCCTCGAGATATCTAAGCAACGCACAATGGTTGTTTTGAATTGCCCACCGAAGGACTTTCTGGTCACGCCGATTCCATTCGTCGATAGTCCATGGAGTACAGGTAAACGTATCTTCAGCGGAAAGCAGTCGGCACCACAAATTCCATGTTATGATCTTCCCCTGGGCAAAGTGCGACGTATGTAAAAGCCAATGTTCACTCACGTAAGGGAGAAGAGCATACATTGACGATAACTCCTTGGTTGATTCGAGATTGTTTAGATTGGCGACGTCGCGTAGAACACGTTCAAAGTCAACTTTCTTCAGATTTTGAGCCTTCTTCCGTTGCAACCAACTCATCCAGCGACGATTTGTTGCTATATCAAAGTGACCGGAGAGAGACATTAGAGACATTTCGAGCATCACTAGCGGGTCAACGGGACGGCTTCCAGAAGAGCGAATCTTTTCCACTTGCCGCTTGAAGTCGGAGAAGTTCAAGGAAGTCGCACAGACTTCACCCACGTTATGATCTGCTTCCTCTAACTTGAAGTGAAATTTCTTCAGTGAAGGCGTTGAAATCTCTGCGAGCAGGAATTGTCGGACCGTATGATGAGCAAATTGCACCACCCGTTCCTCCTCGTCAATGGCGATTAGATTCCTGCAACACAGAGAAAGTGGTCTATATCAGTCAAAACCAAACTGGGGTCTCGAGAAGGTTGGCAGGGTTCCACGACGATTGCCTCCCGCATTTCCTCCACCGATAAGGGCCGCTTAGCGGCAGCAGCCCATTTGAAAACCCTTTGCGCAATCAAGGATGTTCCTGAGTCCTCAATCTTCCGGAGAATTCGCTCATACGTCTCCGGCAGATCTTTTGGGAGGTTTCTTATCGCCCGCCGAATGTCCGCGTCTCGCTTCTGCTCGCAAATGTTCTGGATTTGAAAGAAAACCCAAAGGAACCTTGGTGCGTGAGCGGTACGCAGCATGTAACAACTAAAGTGACACTCACATTCCTTGAGCCCCGTCAAGGAGGGCGCTTTTAATCTCAGTTAGGAGCTGCTGCTGACCAACTATTAATTCCCCAGTCTCTTTCTTCTCTGCAATCACATCTTCAATGTAGGTCTGGATATCGGAATTTACATGCTCTGAGGTCAAAGACACACGATGATCTGGCTTCAATTTTCGTTTCAGCAGTTCGGCCTCTATATGAGGCCCACTGGCAAGAAATATTTTGACTGATGATGATTTCATCAAAGACCGCAGCACTGACAGCAAGGAATCTCGTTCCATCGTCTTAAACTCGTCAATGCCATCAATCACAATGAACTGCTCTGTTAATTTTGGCAAAACGTTTTCGAAAAACTCACAGAGATCTTCCATGTCTGGAGGGTCAAGGGACAGTCTTTCCAATTGAGTTTCAATCTCAATTGACAGCTGATCTGCATTTAGGCACTGTCTGATGAGACTTCGCAGTATATTGCTCGCTTTAAGTGATTCCAAACTATCGGGTTGACAAAAAAAGAAGCCTACAAAAGGGCACTTTTCTAGTTTGCGACTCGACAGGACACCAATAATGCTTGCTCTGTGCAGAATCAGTCAATGTACTGATGAGCGTGGCGGAAATCGACGTACGTGAGAACAGTTTTCCCCGAGCCAGCTAACACATATTAGCAGTTCCACCCAAAAACCAGAGGCTGAAAAGCCAAAAAGAACTACTCACGGATACCATGGCACCAGAACAAGGACGACCCACTGTCATTAAGCCAGTCATTGAATTCCTTATTGTGAGTGATCCATGAACAGGTTGTCCCATAGCGCTTTCGACAGGCTTGCTTGAATGAGAATTTATAGTTGTAAGAAGATAACGACGCCAACAACCGTTCCCTCTTCTCCACTTGCGAGGTGTCAGTTCGATTCACAGCTTACAATGGAAAACTTACTCTGTTACCTTAGATGTAATTGAAGCTTCAAGTTATGCAAATCGTTTGAATCTTGTTTCATCTTCTGCAGAAGCGTGTTAACAGTATTTCGATGTCTACGAGCTAATTTTCTTTCGGCTGCCTGAAGCCGACGTTCTTGATCCGCGGCCTGTTGCGCTGCAAGACATATCTCGTCCCTTATTCACTCGCTTTGTTCCTTCGGCCGACTTTGGAATTTGCCAAATTCAATTTTAAACGGTCTCCATAGAGCTGACATGATCTGCGTAAAACCTATCTCGATTGCTGATCAGTCTCTTACACAAGCATCTCCATAGGACAGAGAGATCAACCTTCTCACCGAATAACCCGAACTGGCCTTTCACAGAGGCGGACAACAGTACTGTACAATTCAGACAGTGCGGTTTGCAGCCTCTTTGACTGGGGGAAGAGTGATTGATACTCGAAGTATCTTGGAAAGGATTTGTGTAGGGCCATGAGGAGAGTTGACAGCTTGTCGAAGTAGCTGGAGAAATTACTTGCGGTCTTCCGATATTAGTTTGTCTTCATTGATACTTAGCATCGAGGGAATCATATTTACCAAGAGAGTTAACTTCACGCTGCCCCAGATTAACGCCGCAATTTGGGGATTCGATGACACAAAAGGCATCCACTATGAACGAGAACTGTTGAATCGACTCGAGGAAGCTCGCTATCCGAGCTCCAACGCAGCGGCTTCTCCGTTTAGCGTTTTCATTGTCAATCTCCGTTGGTAGGATAATAACTGCTGAAGGATCAGGAATAGTGCCGTATTTTGAGAGGCGCTGCTTTTCCTCTGGTTCCAAGGCATCCTGAAAATCGTCCAGGGCTTGTCGAAGGGATTTATCGACACAAAAACTTCCGATGACGGCATGCCACTCGGGTTTCTGTGCTCTCAGGACTTGCAGAGCCGAGGACGCCATAGAGCCGAGCCGACTTGGGAAACATCGTCAGCGGACACCTGAGAGGGGTCGATGGGCTACTTTAGTACCCTGCAGCGACAACAGCGGCATCGTGGCAGGGGCGGTCGTTGGGCGTCAACTAAAACATCCTAACCATTGGTCACTGGTCAGAAGATAATCGGCCTCGCTGGTCTGAATGCCAATGACAAGGCCGCCCTCGAACATGGAACGTGAGGCTGAACGAGTGAGAGTTGTTGGATCGACTGTGGGCAAATTGCACCAGGCTGCAGTTGCGCTTTCCATACTTTCTTTTAGTGCTTGGTTCTTTCCATGTACTGTACAGTACATAGCGAATTGATCGCCTTTCAAATTGAGCTCCCTTCCAAATGATCACTGAATGTTTCGCAAACAGTCTAATGATCCTTTTCATCATATCCAGACATCATAAGAAAGCTCGTTCAGCAAGTTTTAAGTCCTTGGTATCATTGCTGCAGACAGATATGTGTGATATAATCAGATAAGTTCCTACCTACTCAGTGTCTGATAAATCCAGATAAGTTGGACAAGAGTATATATAAACCATGTAAAGCAACTCAAGCAAAGTACATTCATTAGATACTGCAAGGAGCATGATTGCCCGATCATCCATGGATTATGTTGAGGCTGTCCACATCTGATCCGGACTGCCATATGAATGACTAACCGCCTCACTTTAGGCACAGTATTACCTCCCCTCCCATTAACATTGATCCATTCCCTGAACCATTCTGTGCATCATTACTCAAGACTGATCATCGAATTAAACGAGTTATTAATTGAACCATTCAGATTGGACCATCCATTGACCCATTACCTTCCATACTCCTAGTCACCGTCACCCCTTCTTCAGTACCTATATACCGTAGATGCTTAGGTTGGTATAATTGATTTGGAAGCAGATTGGATCGTCTATCGAGCCCCAGGTATGGATATCACATTTACTGCGTTATTCCTTGGCAAGCCACAGCCCGACCACGTCAAAGCATGTAAACGTTGCACCTATCAACGGGAGACGGGCACGCGACAAGCTGTATTGTCAGACTTTTTTTATGGCATTGCAATAACACGCGAGTACTACAAAGACAAAATATATCCAAGGCGAATTCCAAGTTTAATATCGTTCAAGAAAGGGAAAATATTTACATATGGCTGGTTCATACCTAGATCATATATCGAATGGAAGTTCGAAAAATATTGGTATCAGTTCAAAGCAAGATAAATGACCAAGCCCAACTAAAATGCGCTAAATAAAAATATATACGGCCGAAGGGGGGCAGAGACAAAACCCGTACGTGACCTGTCAGAAGCTATCGGTTTTGCCGAAGCCCAAAAATGATACTGTACATCCAGGAAGTTCACCTAGCTACAGACTCGTAGCTCTACAATATAAGCCCTCAGATCACCAGCTCATCACATTTTACCGCAACACATCCTCCCATCATTACCAAGATGATATCGACAGGAAGCCGCTTACAGGAGGTAAGCAGCCAGAGCGAAGACACCAGCCAGGCCGGCACCGGCGCCAGCAGCGGCGCGGGAGGCAGCACCGGTGAAGACAGGGGCCGAGGGGGAGGTAGAGGTAGATTCAGCGTTGGCCACAGTGGTCTTCGGGGAAGGAACAATCACCTTGGTGTGGGGATAGACGCGAGACACCGAAGGGATGTAAGAGCTGGCGGGGAAGCCGGCAGGGGCAGTTCCAGCAGGCGCAGTTGGACCAGCTCCGACAGGCGCGGTTGGGCCAACGCCGATGGCAGGGACAGTTGGGCTAGGGCTGGAGAACATTAGCGTTACCTCCTCAGCGACGTTGCCAGCCGGGCATCACTTACCAAGAGTTGCAGTAGGTGGTGGTGGAGGTCAGCAGCTGCCTGGTGACGGTGTATGGGCCGTTGGTCAGGGTAAGGGTGGTGGGCTGGCATCTCCAGTCAGCAATCTCTCTGCTCGTCGATCCTAGGTAGGAGATTGATCTTGCTCTTGAGGTCGTACCTCGGTCACGCTGATGGTCTCAGTGCCATAGGTGAAAGTGGTGGCCGCTGGGCAGTAGGTCACATAGGAAGTGACGACCTCAGTGACGACCTATTTTCTCGCGAGTCAGCGATTCGCCCATGGAGTTCAGTTCATCTTGCCATTCCGGATCATACCTGAGGGGCGGACGAAGGAATGGCGGACGGAGTGACCACGGCAGCCGAGGAGGGGGCGACTGGGACAGAGTAGGTCGGCGTGTAGGCCGGAGCAGCGGTGGCAGACTCCTCCGGGCAGTAGGTCTCAGTCTCGTAGATGATGTCGGTAGTGAACGACTGGGACTGGGCAACAGCACCGGCTGCAAGGGCTCCAATGGCAGCGACAGAGAAACGCATTTTGTCAAGAATGTGTATTGAAATGTATTCTTGAACAAGCAGCGAAAGTCGAGTAGTTGGGTTTTCAAAGGAGGGTCTTTACAGCGAGTGTAAAGCTGCCGGGCTTGTTGATATCCGAAACGAATGTAATCGGTATACGAACCGGGACGAATTGATCAACGAGCGTGGGTGGGAGGAGGAAGGGAAGAGGAGGGAGGCCGGCGGGCGGGTTACTTTATACGCGGTGCATGGAGGGCGGGTGCGGAGGGCAGGGCGTGGCAGTAGGGCTAGGGCGCCTGCGGATCCACGCCGACGGTGCCCGCGCCCCCTCACAGGCCCTTGTGCACACGGCCCGGCCCCGGCGTCCAGCCCCTGTCTCCATCGCCGGTCCACATGGTCGTGGCCGTTGTCCGTTGCCGTCCTCACACCCTTCACCTGGGCGGCTGCCCTCCCTTCCAAAGGGCGTTGATGTTGCTGCTCGTGGCTGATCTTCTTCGCCAAGGGACCTCCGTGAGTTGATAATCATCATACGCTCCCATCCTCCTCGCTCTGCATCCCTCTCCTCCAGACGCTTTGGCCTTGACAGAACCCTTATCTGCTGGTACTTTATGGAACTTCTGAGCCCGAAGTACCTCGGCGCTCGCGCTCGAAGGATGCCTCAGCCGTGCCCTCTGATATCTCGAGTTTGACGCAGTCTACCGTTATCATGGCAAGATACTCCGCATGCTCCGTACGGCGTAACAACAATGCTATTGCCATCTGGGTGAGGAAACCTGCTCAGGAACAGCCGGGCGTAGGTCCGCAGAGTTGGACCAGCACGTTGAGCCCTTGATCGTTTTTGATCGATCGGCGCTCGCTAGGGCTGGTTGGTTCAGGGGCAAGCGACGCTAAGAGCCGCCACTGCCAGGGGAAAACCCTCGCCTGAACACCTGATTGGAGGCTCCGCGCGCTCTTGTCTGGTTAATCACAACTCAAATTCCCTAATTTCCCTTCGGGCAATGGTTGTCGTAGCAGCTGGGCCGTCCTTCCACCAATCTCGGGGCTGTCGAAATTTTAACCGCTAAAGGGAATCACAGCCGCTTTCTTGCAGTCTCTGACTGGCATGGTTCCTTCCTATCCGCACGCTGACGCGTTGTCCGGCGACGTGGTCTACGGAGAGTCGGAGACTCCGTAGAGTCCGTACACCATGTCAGGAAAGACCGCTCTCTTGGCACTTCGATCGTCGAAGTTGGTGAACGCCCTACGATGGTTGAAGGGCTGCATACATTGTCTTGCAATCCTTGATGGTGTCTTGACGGTAATCAGAGACCCTGTCTCATACACCGTACAGCACCCGCAGCGAGGGAGAAGAGCCGTGTTGAGTCACGCAATAATCTTGGCTGATTTTCAGTTAGCTGTTCCGGACCTTCTGGAGCATCAACGGTCATACGGAGTATGGGAGGCAAAGTCATAAATGGAGGGATCGCGCTCTCTGCCAATAATACCCCGCAGACCGTCTCTTGACCCTCGATCAACAGGTTTCCAGAAAAGTCTCTCAAAGGCCAATAATAATGCCTTCTCTGTACGGTGACAGTACAGTACATATATCTGGCGTCGTATGCAGAGGAACTGCAGCCTGAATTGAGATCTTCAATTCAAGAATGAGAAATGCGAAATTGACTCGAATTGGCCCCGGAATATCGCTATTTTCATTGAGCGACGAAGCAGCTTAGGCTTCGTGCGCGACCCTCGGTTCGCAAGACTTTCGGTACCAGGGTCAGGACAAGGCTTCGCACTCGACATGGAGGATATTTACTCCGTACTCAAATCGAAGCCCATTTTTGATCGTAGAAGATCATTCTAACCCGAGGTTTGACGCATGCGCATAAAAGAGAAATAATAATAGAATGTGCTCGACCATACCAATTAAGCACCGCTGACCAGCCGGACCTCCTGATCGACAACGAGCCCCGCAACCGGTCGCGTCGGGGCGCGAGGAAACGATCGCAATTTGTTTCAACAGGGATCACTTCGAGTTCATATCGCGTATGAAGAACTGAGAGACACCATTTACTCGTCTGCCAAACGGAAATTATTGACAGGTTTCATAGCGTCGGCTCAAGGACTCGAAAGAAAGCGAGAAACCAAATGGGTTGCCGACGTTGGGCACGTGATAAAGCCCCATCACACCATCCGACATCCGCTTTAAAAGTAATTAAACGGCGCAACGCTAATTTTTTTTGCCTATTCACGCAGCCCATAAACTTGCATTGGAACTTTGCGTTGTTGCTAATAATAATTGATATTATCGTTGTATTGGCCCCGGCGAGAACTAAAAATGCAGAGCATTTTTCCCCCCAAGGTGGACCGCCCAGAGCTTCTGGAAGCATACCGCATGTCTGTGGTCGTCGTACAAGTTACCCTTTTACGGCAAGCACCTTTAAATTTCAACTCTCACTATCGAATCCAGGCAACGCACCTACTTCATTAACCCAAGAAAACAGGTAATAATGTCCCAATTCGTAACTGGCTGACTGACTCGCATTGAATACCTGATTAATAAGGGGTTGAAGCTCAATTCTGCTTTGCTGCATTGATGCATAATAATTGCTCACGTGCACCTCTAGGTAAAACCTGTCGGGGTAGGCACTCCGTACAGCCCTGCCGTTCTTCACGCAGGATTCTTGAACGGTAAAACCCACCATTATTGAGCAGTTTGCAATGACATCTTTGAAAAAAAAAAAAAAAAAAAAAA
>JGI26055J44792_1000303_pt1 | contig 11640 bp, 7 predicted proteins | sample HigsolmetaGSP17D_FD_44792 | JGI IMG/M metagenome (IMG submission 44792)
GGAAACTTGATCGAGAGCACAGTCCTGTACCCTAGCTTCTGCTGCTTTGAAGTCAACTTCTGGCAGGTAACATACCATACGGAGAGCCACATTCCGCCGCTCACGTTCCGGGTCAGCCCACATCAACTAGAGGCGCAGGGAAAAAAATGATATCAGATTTCTGGAATGCAGACCCCTCGAGGATGTCTTAGACACGACAAGCTGGCCAAGGCTTATGGCAGAACTCGAATTTTCAGCTGTCAAAGTCCACTGTAAGACTGGGTCGTGTTCATTTGGGGAGCTGTATCCCTACTGCACAGCAGAAGCCTACAAGAACGTGAGCCACATCAATTTTTTCCATGTACTCTGACATGCTCTTTCCTTGTGGATTTGCTCTGATCTTTATCATAACTGTTCCGTAGTGGATACTTTTGATATTTCTTTACAACACGGTCCGCGGACTACTTTTGAGTATTGACAGTGTAGTCATTTTGCATCTCGTGATCCCGTATCTCTTCAGCTGAGATCCATATACACTTTTCCTCAACTGGTAGCTGGCGTGCCGTGTGTCCATTGTCATTGGAATGTAGGCACATCCTGCAGACGCCACTTGTTTTCCATGGGAGAACAGGTATCAATAGTGGCTTTTATATAACTTGGTGTAGAGTTCCTTTAGTTGAACGAAGGTTGAATTGCAGTTCTTCACTGACTGCCAATTGTCGAAGGTCTCCAACAGTGGCCCTTGGGTTAAGACAAAAGTAAGTATTAAAAGAGAGGTACTGACATCGACATCATGGCACCACTAAGGTCGCTTCTGGCGCTCTGTGCCGCTACCTTGGCGTCTTCAGTATACGCTGCCTTTGTTCCATTTGAGCTGCGCCTCACATGGGAAGTGGGTGCACCGAATGGTGAACCGAGGGAGATGATTTTTATGAATGGCCAGTTTCCCGGTCCAGAACTGAGGATCGATCAGGGTGACGAGGTTGAGGTCTGTCTGAGTCCCAAGAACACCGCGTAGAAACATCATGCTGACTGTATTTAAAGTTTACCGTCCATAACCACCTCCCTTTTAATACGAGCGTTCACTTCCATGGTATCGAGTATGATTTGCCCATATTGATGCTCATATGTGGCTACGCATATTAACTGTGGGTAGGCAATACAAGACTCCATGGTCCGATGGCGTCCCTGGCCTCACACAAAAGCCAATTCAGCCTGGAGAAACGTTCGTTTATAGATGGACTGCTACTCAATACGGCACATACTGGTTCAGCACCATTCCACGGCAAATTATTTCGCGTTGTGGCTGACAACTAAACTTTAGGTACCATGCCCACTCGCGCGGTACCGTAGCCGATGGGCTCTACGGCGCAATTTGGATCAAGTGAAGCTCCCAGTTATACATACTATGGTCAATGTACACTGACAACAGGCATAGACCGAAGCCTGGTACCCCGACGCCCTTTGGATTGATATCCCAGGATGAGGAGGACATCCAAGCCATGCTTCGTGCGGAGGCCAATCCCCGTCTGGTCGTGCTGTCGGACTGGGAGCACCTAACTTCCGAACAATACATGTATTACCAGGAATACTCCGGGCTTGACTTATTGTATGTTGAATATCCCTGGTTAAAATTTAATTACTAACACCATGATAGTTGCGTTGACAGCGTCTTGATCAATGGCAGAGGAGCCATCTACTGCCTAAGCGCTGATGAACTCTACAGCTACGAGACTCCATACCTTAAGGCCGCCATCGACAATCTCAATCTTACTGACAAGGGGTATGTTCTAGAAAAGAAAAAGCTGTTAGCAAACCCCCCATTAACATTTATTATACAGATGCTATCCAAACATTTTCGAAACCCAGGGGAACTACTCGTATGACGAGTCTAAGGTCCCCCCAGGCGTCAACTCGGGTTGTCGTCCAAACAAAGGACTCCATGAAGTTTTCGAAGTGGATGCCAGCGAAGGTTGGGCGAGCTTCAAGTTCATCAGTGCGGCTTTCATGAAGTCCCTTGTTGTTTCAATTGACGAGCACCCGATGTGGATCTACGAGGTCGATGGACGATACATTGAGCCACAGCTCGTTCATTCTTTCCCCATTTACAACGGAGAGCGCTATTCCGCCATGATCAAGCTTGACAAGCTGCCCAAGAACTACACGATGAGAATCCCGGACACGAATGTCGACCAGATCATCTCCGGATTTGCCACCCTCTCCTACATCGGCGGACAGGATCTCGGGCCATCAAAGCCGTACGTAAACTACGGAGGCCTGAATGTCTCAGCTGACGTTGTCTCACTGAATGTGAACACGCTTCCGCCTTACCCTAATATCAAGCCCGCAAAGACAGCTGATATCATGTACAATCTTACCATGGGCCGGTTCAACTCGTCGTACACGTGGACCCTGGATGGCACCGACCTCTACGACGTGAACGCCAACGCCGATACCCCGATCCTATTCGATCTGAGCGCGAGGGATAACTTGGCCAAGAACCTCACGCTCGTCACCTTAAACGGCACCTGGGTCGATCTGATCCTGCAGCTGGGCATATTCCCCAACACGCCGAGCATCCAAGCTCCTCACGTCATCCACAAACATTCGAACAAGGCCTTCATGATCGGTTCCGGTGACGGATTCTTCAACTGGACCAGCGTCAACGAGGCGATTCGGGAGTCGCCTCGGAATTTCAACCTCGAGAACCCGAACTATAGGGATACCTTCGTTACCAACGGCCCCTTCGGTCCCACGTGGATGGTGCTGCGGTACCAGGTCGTCAACCCCGGTCCCTTCCTCCTTCACTGCCATATCGAGACTCATTTGACCGGTGGGATGGGTGTTGCGTTGCTTGATGGAGTGGACCAGTGGCCTAAAGTTCCTCCGGAGTATGCCATCTGAAGTTTATGACCTTTCCCGCTTGTTCCTGTAGCGGTATTTTCTGTAGGGTCTTCCAGTATTTGTCTTAATTTTGTTAAAATTTCGCGTGAAGGTTTAAGAGGACGGAAGGTGGGGGCTTTTCGTCAAGGGAATTTCTATAAATAACACCATATAATGAATAAATCCACCTGTTCTCAATGTTTTGCTATGATTTTTTTTTAGCTTCACAGATCCTCACAAATTAGGAGTAAGTCAATTGGCTAAAAAATTCAATGAGGCATTTACTCCCTGTACAATACTATATCGAGAATATAAGAGGAATGAGAGATTCTTCCCTCAAAAGCTCTAGAGGTCGATGCTATACTTCTAGCAAATTTTCCCCCTATCTATACCATAGATGTTTACGAGTAATTATGAGATCATCTCTTCCATCCTTGTTCTCTTCGACTATTCTCTGTCTGCATATGTAAGTACACAAGCATTGTGATTGAGCCCGGAGCGGTGGGGAGCCAAGATATGTGACAGCATCTTGAAAGACCACGAATGATGTTCCACTGTCTGCATAGCAGGTGTTGGACTGACTGAATTCAGTATATGCTTGTATGAGAGTTTCTATAGTAGGAGGTCTCTAATTCGTTTAACCTGTCTAACTATCTGCTTCTATTTGGATGGTCACTGTGGTGTGAGATGATAAATGTAGCAATCTAGATGAAAATAGATAAGAATAGACAGATATCAGAATCTCTCCCCTCCTTTAAGTTAATAGAGCCACATCAATGTTAGGTGAGCGCGGCAGACAGCCACTATGAGCAATGAGCATTAGTTAAGGTTTATATGGGGTCCCGGGCATATGGCAGCCGGCGGCTGCCACCTTGTGGTCTTTTTTTTTCACGTAGGGGTCTAGGCTTTGCCCAGGGGCCTAGGTTTCTAACAATCAAGCACTGCCACTGAGTCATATAATTCAGGCCTTAATATATTGTCGACAACAGGCCATCGATTCACGGGAACGGCGTAGCGTCAATTGAACTCCCAGACATAGTGACCAAAGTATTACTTCTTCACACTAATTCACGCTTTCAGCTTCGAATTAAGTTGAAAGAAAGCTCTAGAGTTGTGTCTTGGGTGCGTAGATGGAACATCTCCCCGGCGTCAGCGTCAAATCTGCTTAACCTCGGAAATGTGTTGGAGTATATAAGGTCTAAAACTTGTAAAATAAACTAGTAATGTTGCATTCCTATTCAAGAAAATGCCAAGGGCCATGTAAGATACATCTTCGTTTCATCATGTATCCGTCGACAAACGGATATCTCCGCTGAATCTAGAATGGTCCGATTTCAAAACCGAAGAGGTGATGACGCAACGATCTGACACATGCGTGCATTATTTTCCGGTGGTTTAAGTTTTTACCCTTGCGGAGAATATCTGACTAAGGGCATTCAGCCTGGGAGTCGAAAATGTGAGACATCTAGATGCGTCTAAAGACATTAGGTGGCTATGCTATGCTCAAGGGGCCAGGTCCTACTCCTGAATGACGATCTGAGATCCGCCCACCGTGCAGGAATGTTAGTGCACGTGTGTATGATCGACTTCAAGGAGATCGAATCTCGCATCCAGGCGACAATCTTAAAGCCTAGTGCGCGGGAGATTATGGGAATGCCTCATCAAAGTATGGGGATCGTACGAGTGCAGGAAGGTGGCAAACCTGGACATGCATGTAAGGGCTGGAATGCCACGAGGAAGAGGAACGTCTCGTTCTGTTGGAATAACTAGCCGAGAAGATGACTGTCGAACAGGGATGAAGGGTCTGAGCGATGTGTAGGATTCTACTTTCGTGCCATGTTGAATGGTCGAATACATATATGCCTTTCGGGCAGGCGGCGGCTTGGCGGATGCAGCAGGGATAGACAGATAATCAACCTATCCACCCAGGCTACACTAGAAGCTTTGAAGATGCCTTGGACTTGGGTCACCCCGGATCGGGGTGTCTGTTGTATAGGGCTTATCTATGACATGTGATTTGAGAGCAGGTGAGGTCACGGCTGTAACCTTACCGCATGCAGACAGAGCTGAGCAACTCCATCTCCAGAACAACCATGCAACTAACGTCGCTGTGATGTTCACTGTACCAACTTGTTCGCGCGATCATCTTCCAGACTGAGTTGTTGATGGAACCGCAAACAGCAGCACTTCTTTCGAGCCGGGGGAAGACTTCTAGCAATCTTCCAGACAGGTTTGTTTTGCGGACTTGCAATGGGCTTCCGATGTCTCTCAATGCTAACAGCCTCATTCACTGCCAGGAATACTATCAAGATGGCCGTTCTATGTGTATACTCTTGTTCCTTCCGCAGTAGCAAGTCCATTGAGACAACCCCCCACTCTTGCAACCAAGATCCCTGACTTGGTATGGGTGGATCTTAGGGATGGCCTATATTAGGGACTCTGTCAGATCTCCGGAATAGAAAAGATAAGAGAAGCTCATGCTACATAAACTGGTTCTATGTTCTGAGATATTCTGTCCCACTCTAGCCACTGTATCATGGTCTAAAACACTGTGCACCCCTCTTAAAGTCGAGTCCTACTAGGATTTTCTCAATCAAAGGCCAATCGATCTGGTCACCAAGTGCATAAGTATGGCGGCGGCCAGTCGTGTCTATCTTTTCGGAGACCAGACCGGCGATTTTGACGCAGGACTCCGTCGCCTGCTGCAGGCGAAGAACAACAGCCTCGTGACTTCGTTCTTCGAGAGATGCTTCTATGCTTTACGCCATGAGATTGCTCAGCTATCGCCCACACAACGGCAGATATTCCCCCGTTTCACGAGCGTGGTTGATTTGCTGGCGAGATATCGCGAATCTGGCCCTAACCCGGCGCTTGAAAGTGCGTTGACTTGCATATACCAGCTCGGTTGTTTTATCAAGTAAGTTTGTTCTCAAATTTTATAGTCTGCAGCCTGCTCTAACAGCAAGTAGTTACTATGGGGATGGAGGTCAGACATATCCTCTGGGCTCTGAAAGTTACATTGTTGGACTTTGCACAGGTCTCCTGGCCTCCGCTGCCGTTAGTTCTTCGCGTACCATCGGAGAACTTATCCCACTAGCAGTTGAAACAGTAGTTCTCGCGTTGCGGCTGGGACTATGCGTTCTCAAAGTGAGAGAGCTTGTCGATCAGAATGGGATGACAGGCCACAGCTGGTCAATGGTTGTTTCAGGAATCCAGAAAGAGAAAGCTCTTGCATTACGTGAAGAATTCTGTCACATTAAGGTAAGTTAGGACATCATTGTACGATTAGACAGTTATTTACCAAAGCTAGGCTATACCTCCTTCGTCAAAACCGTATATCAGTGCTATCAATTCGCACAGTTTGACTATCAGTGGTCCTCCAAAGATTCTTGAGGAGTTTACCAAGTCGTGCTTGTCTGGAGAACACAAGCCTGTGAAGGTCCAGATACACGCTCCATACCATGCTCCTCACCTCTATGACAGCCGGGACGTGGACAGGATCTTGGAGAAATGGTCCCGAGAGGATTTTGTTGGTTACGTACCGCAAATTCCCGTTCTCTCAAACACCACGGGGGAACCAATCAAAACCGAAAGCCTGGAAGTGCTTCTGAGAATTGCTCTGGAGGAGATATTACTGCGGCAGCTGAGCTGGGACAAAATCTTGGATGGCTGTTCGTCAGTACTAAAGCTTCGGAAGACCTCAACGTGCAAGATTTTCCCAATAGCTACCACTGCCTCGCACGGCTTGACGTCAGCATTGAAACGCTCGGGTATCTCGGACGTAACCGTAGATAATGGCATTGCGGAATCACTCAAGCGCTCCGAGGCCGCGAATTCGACCGGCAGGTCAGAACAGTCGAAAATAGCGATTATTGGCCTGTCTGGAAGGTTTCCAGATGCCGCAAATCCAGAACGTTTCTGGGATATCTTGTATAAAGGACTCGATGTTCACCGAGAAGTACCGCCGGACCGTTGGGATGTTAAAACCCATGTTGATCTATCAGGTAAAAGGAAAAACACAAGCAGAGTTCCATATGGATGTTGGATTGAAGAGCCTGGACTGTTCGACCCACGTTTCTTCAACATGTCCCCTCGCGAGGCACTCCAAGCAGATCCTGCCCAGCGACTTGCATTGGTGACAGCCTACGAAGCACTTGAAATGGCAGGATTTGTCCCTGACAGCACTCCATCTACCCAGAAAAACCGCGTCGGTATCTTCTACGGAATGACCAGTGATGATTACCGTGAAGTGAACAGTGGTCAGGACATCGACACTTATTTTATTCCAGGTGGAAACCGTGCTTTCACTCCGGGGCGGATCAATTACTTCTTTAAGTTCAGCGGTCCCAGCGTCAGCGTTGACACGGCTTGTTCCTCCAGCCTGGCGGCAATTCACATGGCATGCAATTCTCTATGGAGAAATGACTGTGATACTGCTATCGCTGGTGGTGTAAATGTGTTGACGAATCCTGACAACTTTGCTGGTCTGGATCGCGGTCATTTCTTATCCAGAAAGGGCAATTGCAACACATTTGATGATGGTGCTGACGGCTACTGCAGAGCAGATGCTGTAGGTACTGTCATACTCAAGCGACTGGAGGATGCCCAAGCGGATAATGATCCTATTTTGGGGGTCATCGTTGGGGCCTATACCAATCACTCTGCGGAAGCTGTATCGATGACTCGTCCTCACGTTGGAGCGCAAGCCTTTATCTTCGACAAACTGCTAAACGAGGCTGATGTGAACCCTCTCGAAATCAGCTATATTGAGATGCATGGGACCGGCACCCAGGCTGGGGATGCAGTGGAAATGAAATCCGTGCTTGATATTTTCGCCCCTGACTACAGACGTGGGCCTGGTCAGTCACTCCATCTTGGCTCTGCAAAGGCGAATGTCGGTCATTCAGAATCAGCGTCGGGAGTAACTTCATTGATCAAAGTGCTCTTGATGATGAAGAACAATATGATCCCCCCGCACTGTGGGATCAAAACAAAGATCAACCATAACTTCCCGACTGATTTGAAAGAGCGCAATGTCCACATCGCTTCCAAGCCAATTCCGTGGCAAAGGCCGGAAGGAAGTAAGCGGAAAGTCTTCCTGAACAACTTTTCCGCTGCTGGCGGCAATACGGCCCTTCTTGTGGAGGATGCGCCGGCTCGTTGCACAGAAAATGCACGAGACCCGCGGTCTACACATGTTGTCGCCGTTACAGCAAGGTCCAAGTCCTCTCTGATAAATAATATTGAATCCCTTGTGAGATACATCGACGAAAATAGTCGCAACAATGACGAAGGCCTTCTCTCCAAGCTATCTTATACTACAACGGCACGCCGCATGCATCACTCTTTCCGAACAATCGTCAGTGGCTCCAACCTCCGAGAAGTGCGTGATGCACTGCTGAGCTCTGCTCGCCGCGAAAATATCAACCCGGTACCTGCATCGCCGCCTAACATAGGTTTTATATTCACTGGCCAAGGATCTCAGTACACTGGCATGGGCAAGCAACTTTACGAGCACTTCTCGCAGTTCCGGGCCAACGTCCAGCACTTCGACCGTATTGGTCGAAGCCAGGGATTCCCGTCAATTCTTCCCTTGATTGATGGCAGTGTGCCCATTGAGGAATTGAGTCCTCTTGTCACACAACTCGGAACTACTTGTATGCAAATGGCACTGGCTAGGTTGTGGGTGTCATTGGGAGCAAGGCCGGCATTTGTCCTTGGCCACAGCCTGGGAGAGTACGCGGCGCTCAACGTTGCCGGGGTTCTAACAACGAGCGACACGATATATCTAAGTGGTCGCAGGGCCCAGCTTCTGACAGAGAAGTGCCAAGTGGGAACCCACTCTATGCTTGCGATCAAAGCGTCCCTCGCGCAAGTTAAGCCGTACCTGGATGATCAAGTTCATGAAGTAGCTTGTATCAATGCACCAGGAGAGACGGTTGTCAGTGGGCTGAGCAACCACATTGACGCGTTATCTGAGAAGCTCACAGCTGAGAGATTCAAGTCAACGAAACTGAGGGTCCCCTATGCATTCCACTCTGCTCAGGTTGAGTCCATTCTCGAAAGGCTGGAATCGACTGCTCAAGGAGTTACTTTCCACAAGCCTTTGATTCCGATCGTGTCTGCCCTTCTTGGAGAAGTGATCACAGAAGATAAATCCGATCTCATTGGTCCCAACTACCTGAAACGGCACTGCAGAGAGACCGTTAAATTCCTCGCTGCGCTTGAAGCAACCAGACACGCAAAGCTCATGAGCGATAAGACACTGTGGATTGAGATAGGGTCTCACACTGTTTGCTCTGGGATGATAAAAGCAACGCTTGGCCCTCAAGTAAACACTGTTGCGTCTCTTCGCCGCGGTGAAGACACGTGGAAGGTGCTAGCTAACAGCCTTTCGTCTCTTTATCTCGCCGGGATTGACATCCAATGGAGAGAATACCATCAGGATTTCAGTTCAAGCCATCAAGTCCTTCATCTCCCTGCATACAGCTGGGACAACAAGAACTACTGGATTCCCTACAACAATAACTTTTGTCTGACGAAGGGTGATCCTACTGTTGGGAAGATTGAAGCCGAGCCAACGCATCAGTCCCTGACCACTTCTGTGCAAAAGATCGTCGAGACACACGGTGATGGCTCGAGAGCCACGGTTGTGATGCAATCTGATATGTCAGATCCTCTTTTGCGTCAAGTTATCCATGGGCACAAAGTAAACGGAGCGGCGCTTTGTCCATCTGTACGTATCTCAGCCCCCAGAAGCATGGTTGTCGCTAACATTAGATCCAGTCTCTCTACGCAGATATTGCCCAGACCCTTGCGGAGTATTTGATTGAGAAGTACAAACCTGAATTGAAGGGATCAGGTCTTGATGTCGGCAAAATGACTGTTCCAAAGCCTCTTATCGCAAAGGAATCTGGAGAGCATCAGCTTTTCCGCGCTTCAGCTACCGCAGACTGGGTCAACAAGCGCGCTTTGGTACAGATATACTCGGTGAATGCAGACGGGAAGAAGACCACAGATCATGCAAGCTGTACCGTGAAGTTCTCTGACTGCAGTGTTTGGGAGCAAGAATTTAAACGGATCACATATCTTATCAAGAGAAGCATCGAGCGGCTTCAGAAAAGTGCTAAGGATGGTCAATGCCACAGGATGCAACGAGGAATGGCTTATAAGCTGTTCAGTGCTCTTGTCGAGTATGACGACAACTACAAGTCAATCGAAGAAGTCATTCTCGACAGTGAGGAGTATGAGGCCACTGCGCACGTCAAGTTCCAAGCCAAGCCCGGGAACTTCCATCGCAATCCATTCTGGATTGACAGCCTCGGCCATATAACTGGCTTTGTCATGAATGCCAATGATGCTGTCGATTCAAGGACTCAGGTTTTCGTGAACCATGGGTGGGATTCGATGCGCTGTTTGAAGAAGTTCTCAGCTGATGCCACCTATCGGACGTATGTAAAGATGCAGCCGTGGGAGGGTACTATCTATGCCGGTGATGTCTACGTGCTTGAAGGCAATGATATCATAGCCGTGTACGGCGGAGTCAAAGTAAGCACCCTTTTGGGCAATTCTTCTGCAAAGTATGCTGACTGTGGAACAGTTCCAAGGAATCCCGCGTCGACTACTCGACACTGTCATTCCTCCTGCTGGAAGTTCCAAGTCCTCTGCAAAAGTACTCGCGAAGACGCCTCCCGCCTCTATCAGTGTTGAGAAGTCCAAATCCGCCGTCAAAACAAAATCACGTACACAGATGGTTAATACAAACTCCCCCGTCAAATCACCTGGGCCCAGTATATTGATTCGCGCACTTGCCATCTTGGCAACCGAGATTGGGGTACCCGAGTCAGAGCTGTCAGACGATCTAGTTTTCGCGGACTACGGTGTGGATTCCCTTCTCTCCTTGACCATTGCCGGCAAGTTCCGCGAAGAACTTGAGATCGATATCGACTCTTCTGTATTCATGGACCATCCAACTATCAAAGACTTCAAACGGCTCTTGGCACAAATGAGCCCTTCAGACAGCGGTGAATCATCAGAAGAGTCTAGGTTCTCAGTCGGCGGTTCTTCGTCTACGGAGCCTTCTACTCCCGGGGAACCTGAAGACTTCCGGGCTCCAGGAGAGAAGGCTATCCAAACGGAGGAGAACGATATCCTGAAGACAATCCGTTCGATTCTCTCTGAAGAGATCGGCGTTTCACCTGAGGAGATTACCGGAGACACAAACCTTGGAGAAATGGGAATGGATTCTCTCCTTTCGCTGACTGTTCTCGGCAAGCTGCGCGAGACCCTGGACCTGGATTTGCCCGGGGACTTCTTTATGGAAAACCAAACGCTTAACGATATCGAAACAGCTCTTGACCTCAAGCCCAAGATGCCGGAGGTATGTCCTGGCCCTCCCGAGCCGATCCAGGCAGCAGCAACAACAACGACCGTCAAGACGGAGACAGTAGCAGAAACCAAATCCAAACCAGTACACCCTCCTGCCACGTCCATCCTCTTGCAAGGAAATCCGAAGACGGCCACCAAGACATTGTTCCTCTTCCCTGACGGCTCCGGTTCCGCGACGTCTTATGCCACCATTCCGGCTATCTCCTCCGATGTCTGCGTGTACGGACTAAACTGTCCATACATGAAGACACCAGAGAATCTGAAATGTGGTCTGGCCGACCTGACTGGCCCGTACGTGGCGGAGATCCGTCGGCGCCAGCCGAAGGGTCCCTATAACCTCGGCGGCTGGTCAGCCGGAGGCATATGCGCGTACGACGCCGCACGCCACCT
>JGI26055J44792_1000307_pt1 | contig 11560 bp, 10 predicted proteins | sample HigsolmetaGSP17D_FD_44792 | JGI IMG/M metagenome (IMG submission 44792)
CCGGCTTGGAGAGCTTGTAAAACTCGATCGTCTCATCGTCGAGATGACACCGCTGCTGGGGGGAGAGTGGCGGAGGCAGTGCGTATTCATTCCACCTGGAGAGGACACGACTCTCATCGATCTTGAACCAGAGCAGGACGAGGCTCGCCCCGAGCAGGGAAGCAATGAGGAAGCGCACTATCCTCCTCCCCGGCGGGGAGGCGCCCAGGGAGAACCTGTCCCACGCCCTCAGCAACATCTCTGCTCATAGGATCGACGGCGGCAGGTGAGACAGGGCATGAGTCCTGCGAGGAGGGGAGGTGTTTCCTGCGTGGATGGCAGGAAGCAGTCTCGACATCAGACGCAGGTCATCGACCATCAGGGCACATGTGGGATCGTGAGCTGTGCCTGCTGAAAAGGCCGTGCGGACCGTGGGCTGAGAGCCCCGATCCATCGTCGGGACGATCCCCAGTGGGCCCCGAGCGTCCGCTGACGACGGAACGTTGGGTGTCTTGCCCGATCGGCAGGCGGAGGCCGCACAAGCGCCAATCCGCTGGCCCCGCGGCGGCCACCGACGCAAGCAGGCTGCGAGGACGTGGCATGGGAGATCGCTCGGCGACGCCGGGCTGTTGTTGAAGGACTCCGAAGCGCCGGCGGCGGCATGACGGCATCGTGTGCGCGTTCCGGCCGGGCGGCCCACGGCGCTGCCGCCGTGCCTGCGTTCTGCCGGCCTTCACCGCCTGCCTGCGTCATCGCCGCTCCTCCTTCTGTCTTCGGCTGTCCGTGTTTTGATCCGTCCAAAGGCCCGGTAAGACTTGGTTCTTTCGCTTAGACGAACATTGACCTGGGAATCTTTGCAGAGCTTGGAGAGCAAAACCGTTCAGAAGGGTGGACTCGATCCTCGTTTCCTGCGCCTTGTCACCTGGAGATCGGATCTGATTTGATCAGAGGACTCCTGCATGATACATGGTTGGATCTGATGTAGTCGGTATCTTTAATCTCCAGCCGCTTTTTTATTGTTATTATTATTTTAACTGTAATGCATTCAGAGAAGACTGTCAGCGGCAGATATTAAGATTTTAGACACCTACTTATATCTGTCCCCAGAGATGACGCCAATCCGTAAAGATACTGGTCATCAGCCTTATCTGAATAATGTTGAAACTGTAAGTAAATTCCCACTTTTTTCCTCAAGTTGCCAATCTCGAATTTCACTTTTGGCGGCACGCTGGTGACTGATGACGTCCAGATAATCAAGAAAAATGCGAGCGGCTTAGCACTTCGGTATAATTCAGGCTCAGATGAACACAATGAACCTGAAAATTCATAATCTGGCCATAATCAGAGTGGTGCGTTTTAGACAAGGCCAAAGGACACATCTGCGCTGACAATTGCGTTCCAATCAGAAATAAAGACAAAGCAGAAGAGCAGTTGCCCTGTTAGTTACCGCTAGGATCGAGTGGATGAAGCGACTGGCGCTATGCTAGATTCGAGCTTCAAGGCTGTAGTAGTTGATTCAATGTCCAAACCGAGCAGAAAAATGCATTGGTCATTTTCCCCCTCCTTGCTCATCAGGATTTCAATTGGTTTTCTGCATGAGCATTTCGCTGGTTGGGCTTCGCATGATCGCTCCAGTCGGTTTAAAAATCATTGATCAGCTATATACACTGTAGTAGCCAGTACTAACATGCGTGAATTCAGATACGTCCAGAGGGATCGTGTTCTATTCATGAGTTGACACTCAGAGGTACTTGTCGAAGAATGTAGCGATTTGCTTGTACCTGTGGACAGAGGGTCAGAATCAGAGGAGTCTGTTGGCAGAAGAGAAGCGGGAAAGGCAGAAGTGGCCCTTCTCCAACTCAAAATGAGAGAATGACTTACCCTCTCTCGAACTCCTTCTTGTTCTCCTCATCGTCGAGGTTGGCGCGCGCTCCCATCCATCCGTGGAACATGGTCCCGTAGGTCTCCACCTCAGATGCGATGCCCGCCCTAGATTCCAAGGCAGCCTTGTAGTCGGCAATCTGCTCCTTGGACTCATCGTAGGATGCGAGGACGATGTGGGGAATGGTCATATTGCGGGCCTCGTTGGTGTCGAGGAACCTGGAGGTCTGTTAGATCTTGTGTTGTTCGAGAAAACAGTTACACGTATGGACGTACGATGGATGGGCCTGGCCGGACACATTAAACAGCGACTGTGGGCCGGAGACGATTGCCGCGAGCTGTAAGAACAGATGGTTAGCTGAATCTTTCATCGCACAGTACGCCAGAAGTCTGCTGCTGCCCACTTACTTTTCCACCCCAGCAGAGTCCGAGGACTCCCCACTTCTCAATGCTCGGGTATTTCTTCTTGCATTCAGTAACGATGGCCACCAGCTTCTCCGCATTCTTCTTTGGCTCTGCCACCTCGGTCAAGAACTTCTGGACCGCCTGCATCCTTTCGGCAGGTTCCATAGACAGCCAGTTGATGTCCCCCTGGGTGCCCTCGAAGAGGTCCGGCACGAGCGTCAGCGCATCCAGGTGCTGGGCAAGGCGGTCCGCACCCAGCAGGGTCTGTGGGTAGTAGCCGAAGATATCATAGACGAGAACGACACCTCGCTTGGCAGAGGTGTTTCCCGTGACATCTGTTCAAGGTTGCGGTGTCAATATTTCCGTCGACCTGAGCTCGTCCTGAAGAAGTCGCGGGGAGCAAAAGAGTGCTACTCACAGACATCGACGCCTCCGATCTTCTCAACGGGAACCTTCTGGTTCGTCCCCACGGGGGTTCTGGTGCAGCACGCTTTGTTGATCTCCGCCATTTTTCGTAGGATGTCTTCAATCCTCTTGTGGTGCGTTGAGTGGGAAGAAGAGAGTCTAGCATGGCGGGGTAGCAGGATTTATATATCGCTGGCGCTCAGACTTCTGGATCTCCAGTGCTTCACCCTCATTTTCCCCTCGTGGGTCCTCCTGGGTGCGATACAGGATCCGCTGTGGACTCCTCCGTGCCGTACCTTTATGCAAGGTCGACACAAGCTTTCTTTTCTCCGAAGCTTAACACCGGTTGGTGCCGTGGCGGGGCGCGTAATCGGCAGCCCCTCGCGGGAGAGACAGGTCGCTGCATCGTGCCTGAGCAGCTGCAGTTACCCCGCCTTTGGACGGTCACCACGCTGGGGATGATGGTTCACGGTCCTGCGTACCTGGCGGCGTACTTGTTATCGTGTCAGAAACGATGAACCAGGATCAGTAGAACATATTAGATTAGAACCTACGCTTAGCCTATCTCCTATCTCCGTCGGTATACAGTAGCGCGGGACTGCTAAAAATTAGTATTGGTCCGAAGCCGTCATGTATCAGAAGAGAAGTTTGGTTCTTCAACAGATAGTACGGTTATTATTACATCTCCAGATACCGTGCCATTGTCCCTGTGTCAGATTTCTAGCTCTTCTATCGCATAGTAGCAGGACTAGAATGTCCAGTTCTCGATATTATCAAGTTCGTCGATATGTTTGTAAGCAGGATTTGTGTTTGACGACGAGGCAACGCTACCTATTTGTCTTTACAGGTTCCCGACCTTATATTGCAATAATTTGCTCTGCTTAAGTGTCTCATAGGTCTGGATTGGACTTCGAACCGAAAGGAATCACCGTGATGCTTCTTCGAGGGGTAACATGCGAAGAATCCCGCTCGCGTCAAAGCAAAAGCCACGACTATTTGAATGATCTTCGAAGTCTGTCGAGACTTCTTAGCAGGGTCTTTTCATAGACATTAACAGTTTCCAAGAACTTGCTCCGACTTTTATTGCGTCTGGATCTCTCATCAACATCATTATGAAATATATTCCCCTCTAATTATAACTGGGGGAAAGATGGAGATCGGTCCGGCCGGAACGAGGCAGCCTTGAGGGTTGTTATATTGTCCGACAGCTCCTAGAATATCCAGATCAACTATCACTATAATAACAAGAGGCTGTCAATCTTCTCTGAAGTAGTGTACTCCGTAATATCAATATCTTCATTTCTTGCAGCACAAACTCTGCAAGAATCCTGCGTTAAAACTTTTTCCGGTGAACGGTAGATAGAATACTTTTAAATGTCAACATATCCCTTCCCTTCACGTTTGGAAGATGAAAGATGCAGCCAGCGCTGGCATTTTTAGAAAGCATCTTTAGTCGATGGTAAACAAACTATCACAAAGGGCTGTTCTGTTGAATGTGACGAACATAACTGCTGGTAATGAAACCATACGCCTAGGACCCCAAAGAGCTAACAGACTGATAATAGAGCCTTAGAACCAGCCATACTCAACCCGCTCGAATGGAAGGACTCGTGCCAGAAATTGACGTTGTAGAAAAATAAATACTTTAAGTAGTTTCCTCAGTCTGAATAGATCGGTGCCAAAATGGTTCCTTGCGCAGTCGCAACAGGACTGCTTGTTGATAAACAATCACTGCCGAGATGCCTCACAAACATGATGATCGTACTTGGAAAAATAAAATGCTAAGTTATCTCTTCCGATGATTGGAGGATGTTATCCCAATTCTCAACAGAATATACGGGTGGCGACTCGAACCACTAGTGCAAAGTTCCCGATGTGGAAATGTCGGTTGCGCACAAGCTCGACATATGTGGTTACGAAGAACGCAACGCTGGTGCTTGTCGATTCTGCGCCAGCGGCCCTTGGGACCAAGGGTGTTCTGTTACTCGTGGTACCCGGTCCCGGATATGAGTTGAAACCCTTTTTCACGAATTTCACTGGAAGCCCTCTGCAGTCCGATTTAGATATCCGGCTTCGCTGTTCGAATCTACGGAATGACCGCGGGGACAGTGCAGTCACTAGCTGCACTGTTGCAGCGAGCGACGATCGACGATCATGAGGAAGTTGTGAAGTCGTGCAACGCGGCTCTAAAGAAGTCCAAGAACGACATACATGCGCAACATGTGAAAGCCGTCGCCCTATTGAAACTCGACCGGTTTGAAGACTGTCTGCGTGTTATCGAAGAGGGCGGGGATGCGCTCAAGAAAAGAGCCTCGTTAGAGTATGCCTATGCGCTTTACAAGACCGGCAAACTTAGCGAGGCTCTGGATGTTGCCGCAAGATTATGTACGGGAAGGGGCGCAAAGCATCTGGAAGCTCAAGCTGTATGTCCATTTGATAATCACCGTTTACATCGGGTTGGAGAGAAGCTGATATGTCTGTGCCATGCGTGTAGGCTTATCGCGCCGAGGACTTCCTTCGCACGGCCGAAATTTATAGAGTCCTCTCTAGCGACAAGGCGTCAATAGGAAATGAAGAAAATGACTTGCGCATTAATTCGTGGGCTACAGATGCCCAGCTGCAGTGGAAGGGACAGGCACATGCTGCGCGGAATAAGCAACCAACAAGGGAAGATCTCGAATCCTTTGAGATTACATATAATGCTGCCTGCGGGAGCCTCGCGAGGGGGGAACTTAGCCAGGCTGAACAGCTCTTGAATCGAGCGAAAGGTTGGTAGACGTGAAAAATATGGATAACAATATACTAACGAGAAATCGCAGAACTATGCAAGACTTCAGAGGACCTTACGCCGGAGGAAAAGGATGCTGAGTTGCTCCCTATCGCTGTGCAGCAACTATATGTCTTGATCAGACAAGGGAAGCTAGAAGAAGCGGAGGAGGTGATGAAGGAGATATCTCTTAATGAGTAAGTAAAACGGATGTCTTCTTCACCGGAAAACAGCGTCTTACTCGTCCTTAGGATTTCGGAGCTTTCTACAAGGAAAATCGCGCAAAATAATATAATCCTGGTTAAGCCACCACAAAATCCCTACCTTCTTTACAAGGCGTTCCATGAGACTCCGTCTGCGACAAATAATGACAAGCTTTTTGAATTCCAGAACAATGTTCTGGTTGGGAACTCATATGCCGCCGATCTCCTTGTCCACAAGTACGACGGAGTGATTCGATCTACTCGCAAAGCCCTAGCTGAACGCCCTTGCCCGTCAGTTCTTCCCAGCGACAACATTCTCTCTGTGTACAACGCAGCAGCGCACGCGCGGGATCAGACAGGGCAAAAGGCTTTGAAGGAGGTTCTTCCGCTACTTGAAAGGAGACCGAAAGACGTTGGTCTAGTGCTCACAGTGGTCCAACTCTACGTGACTGCCGGCAATACCACTTCCGCCATTATCACTTTGGAGAACTTCCTGCGAACGCTTGAAGAATCCATAGCCGAACAGGATCAGGATATACGTTTCAACCCGGGGCTTCTCAGTGTCCTCATTGCTCTGTACAAGCTCGAGGACCGCAAGACTCAAATCAAATCCGAACTTGCCAAAGCCGCGTCATATTGGCGTCAGCGAAGCAATCCACCTACCATGCTTCTCCGGGCTGCTGCAAGCTCACTTCTTCAGTCCTCAGACCGTTCCGATCTTGCCATGTCTGGAGAGTTGTTTACCAACCTCTGCAGACAGGACCCCAATGACCGGTTCGCAATAGCAGGCTACGTAGCCTCACACGCGGCGACAGACCCAGCGAAGGTCGAAGATTTGCTTGAGAAGTTGCCATCAGTCGAGGACCTGGTTTCAAATATCGATGTCGCAGCCCTCGAGGAAGCAGGCATCCCGCAGTCTGCCTCGACCGCAGCGGCAACTGCAGCTGTATTGGCCGAGGCAAGAAAACGACCAGCGGCGGACAAGCAGGGCCCGGCAAAGAAGCGGGTTCGGAAATCGCGTCTTCCGAAGGACTACGATCCAAACAAAGCCCCCGACCCAGAACGGTGGTTACCCCTTCGGGATCGCTCGACATATCGGCCGAAGGGAAAGAAGGGCAAGCAGAGAGCGGCGGAGAGGACGCAGGGTGCTGCAGTCACCGAGAAAGCCGAAGAAGCCGCTGCTGCATCTGCTGCACAGCAGCAGAACGCTCAGGGTGGTGGTGGAGGCGGCGCCGCAAGTGCAAAGAAAAAGAAGAAAGGAAAGCGGTAGAGCAATCGCTTTCTTCTTTGAAACGCTTTACGAGAGGAGTTTGCATTTCAATGCAAATACATTGCTGATATCCATATAGAACTTGGAATGACTCCAGAACGATGAAGTGGATATTATGCTCCGCGACGACATGATAGGAATGTCCCATTTCCAAACTATGAATTTTTAGAGGATATCACCCCATACACTGTAGCTGAATGCATAGGACTAGGAACTGTAAACGCGTCACGGATTTCGAACAAAAAAAATAAAAGCATCCAAATAGACAGATGAAAACAAAATATTAATTAAAAAGAAGCCCCAAATCGTAAAGAAAACTGGCCTCGGGCTGCCAAGGCGACTTAAGCATCTTTATCCCATTCCTAAACAAGCTCATATTATGCTGCCCTATTCAATCCCCTCTTTGACGCAATCAAGCACAATCAAGATATCGATTCCACTCATCCAAGTGGAGTCCTGACCGAACCACACTGCCGATCATACTGTTCAAACATCATGCGAAACAACTTCAGGTCCATTATCGCGTCTTCCGCGGTCGTCTTGATCGGCTGGCCATGCACCAGACACGCGTAGAGCTCCTTCAACTCCGCCGCATACGCATCCTCGTAGCTGCTCAAGACCTCCCTCTTCTGCGACTCGCCATGCTCGTTCATCTCTTCCACGATGACCCGGATGGGCACGTCTTTGACGTAGGGGGTATTGTACTCGATGCTCACGGTCTTGTTCTGTCCGTAGACCGTGAGATGCGCATCGAACCGGGGGACGGAGTCGATGCCAGACTCGAAGGTCACCGAGTACGGGTTTCCGTTCTTGTCGCTGTAGCTGAAGATCGCAGAGTAGAACGGCTCGTTGGTGGTAACGCCGACGATGGAGTCAGGGAGTCCGAGAGTCTCGCGCATCAGGGACAGGTTGTGGCAGCCAACGGAGCCGAGGAAGCGGCCAAAGGCGATGCGCTGCGGGGTGAGCTCCTGTCCGAGGAAAGCCTCCTGGAGGAGCTCATGCAGGAGTTGAGAGCTGTCACTAGTACCGTCGCTGTCGGCGACATCTGTTGTTGTTGATGACTTCGCCACCGGAGTTCCAGACTGGTTGACAAAGTGCCGCTTCGGACCGGTGATATCGCGACATCTCGCGTACAGGATGCGGTCGACGCTCGCAATCTCCCTCTTGAAGGTGTTCACAAAGCCGGGGGCATACCGTCGCATGGAGCTGACGAAGACCCGGGCCCCGTTCCTGGCCGTCTTCTCCGCGTTGATGATCCTCCGCGCGCTCTGGATGCTCAGGCTGAGTGGCTCCTCGATCATGACGTGCTTGCCCGTCTCGAGCGCCGCGATGCTGTACGTGGCATGGTATTCGTACGATGTCAGGATGACGATGAGGTCGATGCTCGGGTCATTGATGATCTCGTACGCGTCCGTGCTGCCCCTGGGGATGTTGAATCGGGACTGGCAAAATTCGACTGCCGTCCGGGACGAGTCGCAGATGGCTGCGGTCTCGAAGTATTGGTTCAGCAGCTGCAGCGTCGGCAGATGGATCACTTGGGCGACTTCCCCGGCTCCGATGACCCCGACGCGCAAGGTTTTCTCGGGCATGATGTCTGGCAGGGATTGATGATCTATGGACTGGGGAGATCCTGAGTCTTTGGAGACGGACGTCAGAAGATCGCCTGGCCCATTCATTGGAAGGACGTAAGATACCGGCGTCTGTCGCAAGCGCTTATGTTGCTGCCGGTTGGATGGTTCAAACGCTTCCATAAGCTGCTCAATTCCAAGTGTCAAGTTATCTGCAGCAATTCTGGGTTTTCTATCCGTAAGAAGATGGAGTGGTATTACAGGAATCCAGCAACAGACAAGCAGAGGATACTAGTAGTGTTCGCAGGATGCTTTTGAGTGTTCTCCACGGACGGATGATGTATAGCGGGACTCATACCTCCTAGGTAATTAATAATATGGCTTTTACCTCCCCGCCCCGAGCCACATATCCTCCCCTGTGCATGTGGTATAGGTATGCATGTGCTTCTTGCTACTCCGTACATGGCAGTCCACATGAGAGCACACAGCCTTTGTTGTTTTACCACTCGCACGACTGCTTGCAGATCCCTGGCGGTGACGTCACTGGCTCCGGGGAATAGATCCGCTTACCACGCTGACAAGTTCAGCCATAACTATAGTGCATTAGTCTCTATCCTGGCAGATACTTCTTGAATTAAGCTTCCTGAGGAGCTGATACTAGTAGTTGCTAGCTTCTCACGTCCTACACACCAAAACGTGAAAAGGATTTTGCAGGGGGTGCAGGCAGAGAAGAGCAGTGTCTCATCTGACATAAATTATCACCAGGGCAAAATCGGTCCGTGAGGGTACATCCATCCCAAGGTTCCATCAACGGGAGTACAGTCACTATGCCAGCATTAAGTTTTATGAAACCTTCCCATGAGCCGTCGTAACCGGCAACGTCATTGTTTTCCACGCACAAGTGAGTCCGAGTATCAACCCACAAGTCCCAAAAATCGGGGTACTAATGAAGATATGGTCTGGGGTCTCAGAACCCCGGATTATGGTCCCAGAGCTAAGGTAAATGAGGAAATGCATATGCTATGGACATGGACTGGTCCGACGAGGCCCACAAGCTCACGTGGACCTTGTTTTAGCACAGGTGCAATTGAATTTGTGCAGGACTATCTAGTAGAAAGTTGTCAGACTGAATACACCGCTAGACCAAAAGAAATGCCATGACACTCTTTCAGTGCTAAACGGTAATTTTTTCTATGTTGACAAAAGTCAATGGCACAGAAAGTCCCTCCAGGAGTCTGTTTAAATTCCTGTATGCGGTGTTAGACGGCAAGATAGAGCGGGGATTCACGAGTCCATGGACGAATCCATGGTAGCTGGAGAAGATCTCCAAGTAGTGATTCTGAACGTTTGCACTATTCTTGACGGGGACACAGGCCAGTTATGCATATGGTTTAGCCTACGCTCTGAGACCAGACTCAATCCGCCGCTGCAGAAGTTAGTGGATGGCAAAGGGACGTGGCCATGTGGCTTTTCCTATGGTGATTGAAGTTCCGTCCCACCGTTCCTTAATTATGCCTTTAAAACTTTTTATTTATCCTAGGGTCTAAGACAATCTAAGCAAGAGTCCGACGGATGACATGAGGAAATCAGCTTTTGTTTGCATAATGCTCCACTCCGGATCCCAGGAAAGTCGGACCTTCTTTGCTTCTTCTTCCTCTTTTAAATTCTCTAAGTTGCGCTATAGAGACCGGATTCGCTTCTCAAGTCCTCAAGTGATATGACGTCTTTGGAACAGATCTCATTCTTGTGGTATCCATATCTTAGAGCTCCTTTCCATCATTTTAATGAATGCATTGGATTGCCATGATGCTAAGTCCATTTTCTCTGGGAGCCAGAATCCCAGTGACACATTCTCACGGACTATTCCTCATCGTTGCTTGAGTGAGTCGAAAATAAGCTTTTCCTCATGACCTTGTTGATCTAAGGACTGGGGCATTGATATTCTTTTCATGTCTTTTTAGGTGCGCTCTTGCCCCGATGCTGTTGACATGTGCTTTATGCATTCCGCATCCTGAAGTCGGACGTTGAGCCTTCCTTATTGCGTCAGACGAGCAACTCGTATATCATCACCAGAATGATCCAATGCTTCAATTTACTGAGTTAATTGAATTGAACCGTTTGGATTAATTCAGATGTGGGGAACAGAACAAGACCAGCTACATAGAATGGACCGGCCCAATGAATAATGTTGTGCCTCTGAATGAGTTATGTGAGATCTTTCCTGTTGCCAAGGGGTTCCCCTTGACTGCTAACCGGCAGGAAATTAATATGGAGATTCCCGCAATAATCCTCGTCCTTGCCATCATGCGCCTCTTACAGGTCTCCTAACAGTCCTCTCTTTCATGGTGTTGAAGCAATTGACCAGGCCTGACACCAATCTTCCTGACCATGCCACCCCTGTTAAGTCCCTAAAGACCTCGGCAAACATGCTAGGATGTTTATTCTCCATGGCCAGCTGCACAATTCAAGCCTGTTCAGCAACAAGACCTATGTTGCCAAGCCAACACAGTACAGCGGCGTAGAGATTTTCTATGGTCCACCAACACAATCATTCAGTACGCTTCGTAGCAGCAAGGTTGCAGGCCATACTTGAAGCAAACACGGACCTGCATGTGGAATAGCAATGGGACCCTCAGACTGATGACATTGACGTGTTCCTGGTCAGTACACGTTGCATCATGGCCCCACCGTTTACAGGGAGCATTAGTACTGTACACGCATGTACAAACATACATCTTCATGAATAGAAAATAAGTAAAACCCCGGACTGCTCTCGGTCATTCCCAAAGAAGAGACTGACAAAGAACTCGTCAAGAAACCCTGGAAAGCAAGTGCGAAAATCAATGCGAGACATACTTTGGAGTCACCTTCACCTTCCAAGGCACAGGCAAGAGAGGCTTCACATGGCATTAGAAAGCAAGAGACCAAGCCTCTGGCCACCTGTTGCCCCAGGCATCTGACCAGGTTCTTCATCCACACCAGGGGCTAGACCCCGCCTGCTGAGGAGCGCAAGCTTGCGCTCTGTGGCTCTGCCATGCTTCACAAGCCACTGCTTTGACCTATCTGCAAGGAAGTTCTCCTC
>JGI26055J44792_1000309_pt1 | contig 11551 bp, 8 predicted proteins | sample HigsolmetaGSP17D_FD_44792 | JGI IMG/M metagenome (IMG submission 44792)
AGCCACACAGGGGTTCCTGGAGATGCCCCGATGATGATCACACACTCAGGCACGGGGAACTTGCGGAATGAAACCGGCCGGACGTTTCAGCTCGAACATCAATACGTGATGTTGGGACTCTGGACGGATCACCGCGACCTCGAAGCCGTGCGACAAGGTTGTTCAGCTACTTCAGCTTGGAAGCTGAACTGCCCCCATCTGCACGACCGGTCGTACTCTGCAAGAGCCAAGAAATGGGAGCCTTCAGGTTCGACCGTTCATCCCATCTGTGGCGTCACGATAGTGACAATGGCCGTGTGAAATGAGATTCGGATCTGACGCCATCTCCACCGACGCGCCGCAATTCACAGTCTTCCCCGCAGGGTGCTCGTCCCTGCTCCACCCGTCCTGTATGCACAGACTACTCCGTATGCGCATAAACTTGTCTGCCTCATTGCTGAAAGTGGGCATGGGGCCACTGCCAACCAGGACTCGGCGTGCCATAAACCGATCTTCTCGGACTGCCCGCGCGTCCATCTTGACCCCAACATCTAAGCATACCGAACGAGAGTAGATAGCCCGACATGGCTAAATCATTCTCGGACAAGAAGATAACTAGCCCAAGGAGAAAACAACGAAAGGCGTTCGTTTCACAGTATTTCACGCTGCACCGGTTTTCCACGCAGTCTATTCTGCATCCTAATGCCCTAAAATTCTATCGAGACTTCTGGTGTCAAAGATGGCCATGTTGGTATCACTAGAACCACTCACTCTTATACCCAGCGTGCCATTCGGACATAAGAAAAAAGTCTTTCTGACGATGTCAATCAACAGCTACAACCATTATGGGTAGCCAACTGGGAGCTTGAATTCGCTCCAAGTGACATGTCACTGGAAAGGGAGGGATCCATTTGTGATTCAGCGCCGATGGGTTGTTCTTTTGCCCTGATAGTCCTGGAATAGGAGTATGCATACAACCTTACACCTAGAACGCAGAAGGTCTGAGCAGGATGATAGGAATGACGAAGAGACAAGCTATCTTGGGGCTATTCAACATGAGTAAGAGACCGGAGAATCAAGGGAAAAGGTGGCAGAATTGGGTGGCTGCCGGTAGCCGGTCACGGGGCATCGTGATAAAGGACAGCTGCAGGTGGTGTCAAATGTTAGGAGTCGATCGGTAAGATGAAATGTAATAGTACTTTAATCACTGATCAAAATTAGAAGGATGAGTTTGGCAGGGGTTTGTCTCCTATTGGCAACTGGACAGGTCCATAGAGAGAATGTTGTCAAGTATATCAAAATCCCAGAAATTTTATTTATCTAGGAAGCTGTATGCAGCCAACAACATTGACCCGACCACTTGAAAAGACAATCACAAAAGTTATAAAAGAATATCTGCAAGTCAAGTGTCCTCCAGTTCCACCATCTTGTTCTCAATAAATAAGAAGAATAAGTTGGGGGTTCAATCCTGAGGACTTCAGTCACTCCCTCGGTTACATAATCCGTTCTCGAAGCAGCAGAACGACAACAGACGACCCGAACAGCACAGGTCACACAGCGACCAACGCACACCTCCACACGAGATCGCCATTTGAATTCTGTCTTTCACTTAGGGGGACTGTGTACGATTTCGGAGGGTCTCTTCAAAGAGAACAATGTCTCGCCGCAGCGATACCACAGCTCACATTCCACCCTTCGCGAAACCTCTGGCGCCGTATCTCAAGAGCCGCCAGGAAGCCCTCCGGATTCGCCAAGCGTTGACCTTGTACCTCCGCTCCCGGATAATCTTCGCGGACGATGATTCCACCAACCCCGGCTGCCACTTGCAGTCCCACTTGTCTCTCTGTACACCGCACGATGCTGTCGTCGGTGTGAAGCGTGTCCCGCCCGAGTTGACCGGACTGAGAAAGGAGTACTTAAAGGCCTTGCAGGCAAATGTAGCTGCGAGGAAAGAGTACAATGCGATTGCGGACGAAGTGGCTTCTAGAAAGGTGAAGAGCGAGGCAGATGTGGGAGTTGACACTGCTAAATCTGGCGGAGCCAGCCCCGAATTGCAAACCTACGTCGCGCTCCTCCGAGATCGTCGTCGACATGAGAAGCTCAAGGTGTTCCAGCACTATCTGAACGAGCTCAACGGGCAGGATGCGGCCAAACCAGATTACCTGAACTTTTCGGGGGATCGGGATCGACAGCTTCCAGCACCGCACGAGGTCGAAGCTCAAATGGAGACCGGCAGTCAAGACGTTGGGGAAATGGGCCAAGGGTTGGAAGAGCTCATCCACAAATTGGAGAAAGCTGTGATACGGGCGAAGCGCCAGCTGGATAGGGAGAAGAAGTTGTACGAGGAGCTGAAGGCACAGCATGAGGCATCTGAGGTGAGACAGAATGGCAGCTCCTCTCCTGCTTTGAGGATCATGGCTCTTCAGCGAACCCGGAACGAGCTCGTACAATGGGTGGAAGAGAAGCTGGTTATGTCGGGAGGCGAGGAGCAGACTCCACTGCAGGAACTGTCCCAAGATGAGCTGGACGAGATCTCTCAGTCAATAGAGAATCGGAAGGCCCAAATCAGAGAGCAGTATGTGGCGTATTTGGACGCCCGAAAAGCTCTCCTCGACACTGTCTCTGCTGTGTCGCAGCCTGTTACAGACCAGCCTACGAAAGTGCGACCCCAGTCTACGTGTGAGGATAAAAAGAAAGCTCCACCTCCCGACCTGGACGTGGTTGACGTCCTTCCGTACGCGAGCGAGGTACTACTCCCACTGTCCAAGAGCCATAAGGCGCTGGCACTACAGAAAACCTATCTGTCGGGTATTCTGGCCAAAGAGAAGTCCACGACACGCCGTATCCTGGACCGTCTCAGCGACGAGAGCCATCTACTCCCTGAATACCCTATCCTGGCTCGTCAGCCGCGATTCAAACACGCCGTTGCCGCCATCAGCTCGCGATCTCCTACAGCTGGGACCGAGCAGAACAAGACCGATGAGATTGTTGCCCGCGCGCAGGCCTGGGCATTTGCATCTGGTGCGGCTCGGGAGAATGAACGGGACTATGTTGAGGAGAAAACTGCACTGGGGACCGAGATGGCGGAGAGCGCAAAGGAGACTCTCAAGAAGGTCTATGAGATCCTGAACCAGGACCATGAAGAAGCCATCCGCGGGGACGATGAGGGCAAACCAGACGACAGGGACATCTGGACGTCTGAGGTCCGGTCGGCCAGGCACCGGGGAAGACAAGCCCGAGCGGAAAAGCGAACAAAGGGTCCGTGGTCGGGTCTGAATGGACGGGTCGGTGTCACTGGCGACGTGTAGTGATGTGACAAGTACCGTACAGAAATTAGACAAGCTGATCAAAATCATTAATTCAGCCTAGTCTCTCGACTCTCTCTCTCCGGATCTCATCAACAGATCGGTTTAGCCGTGGGCCGAAGCTGATTGGAGCGATCGTTTTAGGTTAGCGCATGATGCGGAGACACGGCGATCCCGGCGCGCCGGTTGTTCGCCGAATTTGCGTCGGACCGACCTTGGCGCCAGACAAAATTTATTGAATTTATTCATTATTATTATTATTTGACCGGACGGCGATTTTTGCTCTGGCCGAGGTCAACGATGAATGATCACCGAGAAGCGGTGGATAGTGCAAGTCGGGTAGGGAGGATAGCACGGAGTCGATGAGGCGGACAATTCTCTTTCATATTTCTTTCCAAGAAGGTAGAGATAAGATATAAACACCAACAAAAAGAAGCCACCAGGACCAAAAATTTTGGCATGTGCTTCTCACCACCCCGGAGCTCAACTGTATGGAAGGAGAAGTAGCAATAATAATAATGACTCGAACCGGGGATGCTGGCGCGAAGACGGACATCTGTTGCGGCATCTTGGAAAGAAAAAAAAAATTATGTGGTGGGCTCCGCACCGCGGAGCTCTTATCGGAGGCCGGGCTTGGCTCGTCTGGATTCTTATCCTAATTTTTCTTCCCCAGCGAGTCTGTGCTTGCATTGACTCACAGGCCGCTGAGAAGCGTCTTCCTTCTTCCTGGCCGTCCTGCGCCGGAAATTTCAGTTCTCTTTCTAACGTCGGGCGTGTGAACAGAGGCACCGCTGGCCAAAACGAAGGAGAGAGTCACCACCGGCCTCGCACTCTGTACACACTCAATTGACTGCTCCCGTCGCCTTTCTCCGCCCCTCCTCCGCTCTCTTCTCCCCCCGCGCCGTGCGCAATGGCTCTCCCTGCTCGCTGCGGGCAGGCGGCCTCTCTGTTGCGTCAGCGCTGCCTGGCCGAGACTCGATCCTCCGTGCTCGCCTCGCGCTCTTTCTCCGGACAGACAGCGGCCCGCTGGACTGCGCCGTGTCTGCGATTACAGCAGAACCATCCCTCGTCATGGCGCTCGCAGCAGCTGCGCTCCTTCTCGAGCGCCCTTCGCCGCTTGGCCTCCGAGTCCCAGACGGTCCCCTCCGCCAAGACCTTTTTTGCTAGCGGCGCCTTTCAAAGCGGCCGTGAGCTAGTCGATGTCAAGAAGGTTCTTGTCATTGGGAGTGGTGGGTTGAGCATTGGCCAGGCGGGAGAGTTCGACTACTCCGGTACGTTGATACCTTGGTTCTCGGATGGATTATAATAGGCCTTAAGAGGGATAGGAAGCAACTTTGAAAAGCTTCCGGTCTCGCTTCATGGAACTGCCGTGGAGGCGTCGGCCTAGGATTGATAGCTGAAGAAATTAGTCGCACATTCACTGACGGGTGCGTCGCGATGAACAGGTTCCCAGGCGCTCAAAGCTCTCAAGGAAGCTGGCGTGAAATCCGTCCTTATCAACCCGAACATTGCGACAATCCAGACTGACCACAAGCTCGCGGACGAGGTCTACTATCTCCCAGTCACCCCGGAGTATGTGACTCACGTCATTGAAAGGGAAAGGCCTGACGGTATCTTGTTGACCTTTGGAGGTCAGACGGGTCTGAATCTGGGAGTGCAGATGAACCGAATGGGCATCTTCGACCGGTACGGTGTCAAGGTCCTGGGAACGAGCATCAAGACCCTCGAGATGAGCGAGGACAGGGATCTTTTCGCCAAGGCCCTTAACGAAATCAACATTCCGATTGCGGAGTCTATCGCCGTTAGCACTGTCGATGAGGCCTTGGAGGCTGCAGAGAAAATCGGATACCCCATCATCGTCCGTTCCGCATATGCTCTGGGTGGACTGGGTTCTGGCTTTGCCGCGAACAAAGAGGAGCTGAAGAACTTGGCCTCCCGCTCGTTGAGCCTTGCGCCCCAGATTCTGGTCGAGAAGTCTCTCAAGGGATGGAAGGAGGTCGAATACGAAGTCGTCCGTGACTCCGCTAACAACTGTATCACCGTCTGCAACATGGAAAACTTTGATCCGCTAGGTATTCACACTGGAGATAGTATTGTCGTTGCACCTAGTCAAACCTTGTCTGATGAGGAGTATCACATGCTCCGTACTGCCGCCATCAAGATTGTCCGTCACCTTGGTGTCGTTGGAGAGTGTAACGTCCAGTACGCTTTGCAGCCGGACGGTCTTGACTACAGGGTCATCGAGGTCAATGCTCGTCTCTCTCGCTCGTCTGCTTTGGCTTCGAAGGCAACTGGGTACCCTCTTGCCTACACAGCTGCTAAGATTGCTCTCGGACATACCCTCCCAGAGTTACCTAACGCAGTCACCAAAACTACCACGGCAAACTTCGAGCCTAGCTTGGACTATATAGTGACCAAGATACCCAGATGGGATCTGACCAAATTCCAGCACGTCAACAGGGATATTGGGAGCTCCATGAAGTCGGTCGGAGAGGTCATGGCCATCGGCCGCACTTTTGAGGAGTCTTTCCAGAAAGCTATTCGTCAGGTCGATCCCAAATATGTTGGTTTCCAGGGTGAAAAGTTCGAGAACCTCGATGAGGCTCTCAAGAACCCGACAGACAGACGTTGGCTGGCTATCGGGCAGGCCATGCTTCACGAACACTACTCCGTCGACAGGGTTCACGAGCTGACCAAGATTGACAAATGGTTCCTGTACAAGCTCCAGAATATCGTGGACTGCCATAACGAGCTCAAGGAGATCGGCAGCCTCTTTGGCATCCAGAAAGAGATGATGTTGAAAGCTAAGAAGCTGGGTTTCTCGGATAAACAAATTGCTCTTCTTGTGGGATCCACTGAGGATGATGTCCGTGCTCGGAGAAAGTCATTCGGTATTAGGCCGTGGGTCAAGAAGATTGACACTCTGGCTGCCGAATTCCCTGCAGACACGAACTACCTTTATACAACCTACAATGCCACGTCTCACGATGTCACATTTGATGACCATGGCATTGTCATCCTGGGAAGCGGCGTGTACAGAATTGGAAGCTCCGTTGAGTTCGACTGGTGTGCTGTCAACGCTACCCTTTCTCTGAGGAACATGGGGAAGAAGACAGTCATGATCAACTACAACCCGGAGACGTACTCCACCGATTTCGACACTGCTGACAAACTTTACTTCGAAGAACTCAGCTATGAGCGTGTCATGGATATCTATGAACTGGAGAATGCCAGCGGTGTTGTGGTTTCTGTGGGTGGTCAGCTGCCGCAGAACATCGCCCTTCGCCTTCAGGAGAAGGGTGGCGCTCACGTTCTTGGCACTGATCCCAAGGATATTGATAAGGCAGAAGACCGTCACAAATTCTCTCAGATCCTTGATAGCATTGGCGTTGACCAGCCAGCGTGGAAGGAGCTTACCTCTGTCGCCGAGGCCGAGAGCTTTGCCGAATCCGTTGGATATCCCGTCCTTGTTCGCCCCAGTTACGTCCTCTCTGGTGCTGCTATGAGCGTCATCCACAGCCGGGATGAGCTTAAGGAGAAGCTCCTCAACGCAAGTTCTGTTTCTCCGGATCATCCAGTCGTCATCACTAAGTTCATTGAAGGAGCCCAGGAGATTGATGTCGATGCTGTTGCTTCCGGCGGCAAGCTCCTCCTCCATGCTGTCAGTGAGCATGTTGAGGCTGCTGGTGTCCACTCTGGCGATGCCACTCTGGTCCTGCCTCCGGTTAATCTCGACGAGTCCACCATGGCTCGTGTCAAGGAGATTGCCGAGAAAGTTGCCAAGGCGTGGAACATTACTGGTCCTTTCAACATGCAGATCATCAAGGCCGACAATCCGGAGGGCGGTGAGCCAGATCTCAAGGTTATCGAGTGCAACCTCCGTGCTTCTCGTTCGTTCCCATTCGTCAGCAAGGTCCTGGGTACCAACTTCATCGACGTCGCAACAAAGGCGCTTGTTGGACGTGATGTTCCCGAGCCTCAAGATCTCATGGCTGTCAAGCGTGATTACCTCGCTACTAAGGTTCCTCAATTCAGCTGGACCCGTCTCGCCGGTGCAGACCCTTTCCTGGGTGTGGAGATGGCCAGTACTGGTGAGATTGCTTGCTTCGGAAAAGATATAGTGGAGGCATACTGGGCTTCCCTCCAATCCACGATGAACTTCCGAGTACCTGAGCCTGGTGAAGGTCTGTTGTTTGGTGGTAATATCACCACGACCCTGACTCAGATTGTTGACTACCTGCACCCGCTCGGATACAAGCTGTATGCCGCTAGTCCTGAGGTTAAGGCCCACCTTGAAGCCAGCGCAAAGGGTAACATAACCGTGGATGTGATCGAGTTCCCCAAGCAGGACAAGAGGGCACTCCGCGAGGTGTTCCAGAAGTATGACATCCGCGGTGTCTTCAACCTCGCCAAGCAGAGAGGCAAGACTCTGCTGGATGAGGACTATGTCATGCGCCGCAACGCCGTCGACTTCGGCGTCCCTCTCTTCATGGAGCCAAAGGTATGGCGTATCACTTCTGTCCTGTCTTATTTTGTTCATGCACTGACTGGCTTCGAATAACAGACCGCTCTCCTCTTCGCTCAGTGCATGAGCGAGAAGCTTCCCCGGAAAGAAGGCATCCCCCCTGAAGTCCGAAGCTGGTCTGAATTCGTCGGTGGAAAGCTGCTTTAAACATCGACTTTTGCGAAAATGTACGAGCTTCCGGCCTTCAACTTCGAGTTGCGAAAAAAGAGATATCCCCCTCCAGATTCTACTTTATCTAGGCAAAAGTTATGTGGTCATCTTATGGGACGAATAGGCTTTCTGTTGATAGACTGCCTATTTCTCTTTTTGTTGTTCTTTTACATTGTCCAGCGTAGCGAAAGAGTATGAAGGATTGGGATATTCCTTTATGACTCTATCGGGTCATTTTTGTTACCTATTGGTTGAAAGAGTAGGCTAGGCTGGCCTTCTTGAGCAAGAAAAGCAGACGCAACTTGTTCTTTCCTACTTATGTTACATGAACATTGATGTATGTATTTGTACATACCTACGTATGCTAGATCAAATTCCATGTCTAAGAGAATTGGTGTCACTTCCAACTGTCTTAGATATTATGTACTAACTGTACCAGTGCTGGGAAGAGCTAGTGGATGAATTAATCCACTTCCGTCTTGTTTGTAATGTCCAACTCAGTCTGGAAATGGAGGAAATCTCTCTTTGCCATATGTACCCTACGTGTAGTGCAGCAGAAATAAAATAATTGCTTTAACCAGGATAACAAGTCGCAGATCTAGTTCCGACCGGAACACCAATCATGCCCGTGATCATTGATGATCTTGATTGCTTGTCGCTTACGATGCCAAGACTCTGGTTCCCATTGTTTATGCTTCTGGAACCACCACACTCAGCGGGGGATGTCAACAGGATTAACCCTGATGATAACAAGGAGCAAATTGTTTGGACCCGCATGCTGTATTTTGCTCTGGTTGACTAAGCGATAAAACACGCATGGGCATAACACTTTAGCCCTATTTACCTTGTCATGAATGAGCTGCTCATCTCCTTGTGAAAACTTGATTTTCCGGAATTTCTCATACCGACTTGCCTGATATCCACAACCTTTCGATCCAGCTTCTACTATTGAAGAGGATTTTAGAGACCCCTTGAGGAGAATTTGAAACGAGGCCTAAGGAGAGATCGTGCAGCAGGCCCGTAGCATTTCATGGGCATTTGAAGAGGAGGCGAGGTTATTTGACCTTCTCGAGCTGAAGACTTCTCGCTTTTTGTTATCTCCCACTCATCCTTTAAGAGCCTCGACCTGAACTCCTTGAAATCTCTGTGTACCTCACATCAGCCTGTCCTTTGAGCAAGCTGGCGGAATTCTCAGAAAGACAAAGGAAATGTCTTCCTCTCCATCGGTGCAGACCAAGACTTCTCTTCGCCCAGCGCCTAATGGCATGGGGACGGGCCTCTTCGCCGCTTCAGACATTAGTCCAGGTCAAGATGTGCTGCATATCAAGACTCCATTTGTGGCAGTGTTGGATACTCCCAAACTGGATGATACGTGCTCAGGATGTTTTGGGAGAAAGCAGATGGAGGAGACCAAGTTGAGGGCTTGCACTGGGTGCCACATTGTGAAGTATTGTGATAAGGTAGGTCTTTTCTGTTTCCCCTAGTTCACTCAATTCTGATTCTGCTTTCTCTCTGTGGGACTTTGATGTCACGTTGTCTGCAGATTCCACCTCTGTTGGGGGCTTTTTTTCTGCACTTTTCACTGCCTGCACTGCGCCATGTCTCGTGATGCTATAGGGTATTAGCGAAAATCATCTTTTCACTACCAGCGTGAATCCTTTGTCCTGTCATTTCATATAATAAGAAGATGATTCGAGTACTGATTTTCTTCTCAGGCATGTCAAGCCAAGGATTGGAAATTTGCACACTCACTGGAGTGCTCTATATTCAAGAACCTGCGCCCAAAAATCCTTCCTAACAGCGTTAGGGCCGTTCTCAGGATTGTTCTCCGCCACGACCGTCAGAAATATGACAGCTGGGAGCTCGACATGTTTCACAAGCTTGAGACCCATGCGCGGGAAATTCGTGACTTGAACGGCGAGCAGTGGGAGCGAATATTGCTATCAGCAAAGGCAGTCAAGGAGTACTCTGGTACAGACCTGAAGGAAGAGACGATTTCTACCTTCTTCGCCAAGGTAAGTTGTGCATATTCCTATCTCGCTTCGGTCAAGTGTCTGAAAGCTGACATGGCGGGAAGATTGATATCAACTCCTTCAACCTCACCACTCCTTTTTATGATCGCATTGGTCTATATGTACACCCGTTCGCGGCCTTTATAAACCACAGCTGTGAATATAACTGTGTCACCGGATTTGACGGCGATGAGCTTTTCGTAAAGGCAATTCGGCCGATCAGAGCGGACGAGCAGATTTTTATATCATATGTCGACACGAGCAACCCTTATAATATCCGTCGCAAGGAACTGGCTCGGCGGTACTATTTTGACTGTCAGTGTCCAAGGTGCCAAAGAGAGACAAATTTACCTGAAGTGCAGACCTTGGCAAGGCCTGTTGACGTGTCCGCTGTCGAAGCCGCTGAGAGGAAGGCAAAAGAGCTGATAGCATCTGCCTCCGCCGATGACGTGCCGTCCAGATCCGTCCAAAAGCTGAAGTCTGCCATATATACACTGCAAAAGACGTCAGCATGTCCCGTCACTCGGCAACCGTATGTCTCCTTGCGCGATGAATTAATCGTCTCGCTTCTCTCTGCGCAGCAGTTTCAGTCAGCCTTCGTACAGGCCGTGATCCGCTATCTGCGCGTTGACCCTGTTATATATCCACAGTTCGCCCACCCAATCCGTCAATTACACGTGTGGGCGCTGGCGAAGCTTTCCATACATATATCTCAAGGCATTGATACTAACGTGGAAGACCCTGTGTCCCTCGAAAAGTTCCAATTGAACTTTGGCCTTATAATTTGGTCTTTGCTTTCCCGGCTCGTTGATAAAGAACACGAGGCTTGTACGGTCCCAAGGTTTAAAGAAATGGTGAGGGCAGCTTATAATGAGGTGCACGGGGAGTTCATGGCCAATGGGTTGGATCCCTCCATGATGACGGAGGAGGTGAAGAGGGAATGGGAGAAGCTGGAAGGGCTTGCAGATGAGGCACTTCAAAATGCCTCATTTGGGGAGGAGTCATGAGGTAGGTCTCCGAGGCTCCTGCTTTCCAACACCTAGCCCACCGTTTTCCGATGGGCTTCTCTCCTGTATATGACTTCCACCGAACCAAGGGAGATTCCCACACAATCCCTGAGCAATTCCACCTGACTAGCAACCTCGCACGCAGAGATCACCTTCATGGGCTAGTCTTGTGTATGCGGGTCTGAGCTCACAAACGTCCTTGTCGTCCCAAGTGAATTCTCCGACAGAAATATCCTATGAATACCTTTCCCCTCTTGTCTGGCTTCTTTTCCTCTACCTCGGTGTTCCTTCCCACCACATCTGCTTCCACTGTCAAGAACACAGCTGCTGTTGGCTTCTCTGTCTCTTCTAAGGCACTGTCCTTTGTATTCTTTCCGGCTCACCATATCTGCTCTCTACTGCCAAGGCTTCACGATTTCCCCTCTTTCTCCTTCTTCCTCCAAGTGAAACTAGCAAGGCTAGCAGTACAAGATCTTAACACAACTGCACTGTCTTCTGTTGTCACAAACCCAAGCCTCCTCCAGGGCAGCTGACTTGCATCTTCATTTCTTTCACACAACGGCCTTGCGAGAC
>JGI26055J44792_1000313_pt1 | contig 11500 bp, 9 predicted proteins | sample HigsolmetaGSP17D_FD_44792 | JGI IMG/M metagenome (IMG submission 44792)
TGCTCCAGGGCATTTGGCGGCATGTCTGTAGTGGGAATATTGATTCACTATAGCTATGTCTTGAGATTTGCTACGTTGGGGCTGTGGTCCTTGTAAACCAGCGAAGGCAGCGCTTTGGATCAGCAGTGTTCTCCAGGTCTGATTAGCAGACGAATTAGGATGGAGCTCCCCAAGTATAGCCTAAGGTTGTAAATTCGAGGTACATGTAGATTCCTGGAAATCGGTGTCTGTTAATAAGAAGCAAAGATCTATTATTCTAAGGACTGGTTACTGCTTCTGCGTCACCTCAACTATGTGCGATGCCAATTAGCACAAGTAGGCAATATTCACTGTGTCATACCATTGACAAGAATATCCATTTGTAACCGATAAGCAAAGACCAGTTGATTTGTATATAATAGGGCCTTTATGTCGCGGATCTTGATTTCCGATAGGGCGTGGACGGTACTTGTCGAGCGGCAGCGGCGCGTATTGTCGCCACCACGTTGAATCTCGAATACTAGCTGACTGTTCTATTAGTCTGTTGGCCTAATTCTCTTTATCCTTCCTTTTTTTTGTTTTAGAATCTCCGATGTATTGGACCATTTTCTATTCAGGTCAGATATCGGGTTGCTGTTGTCGTTTGGAGAAGTATAGACCAACCTGGATTTATTTTCCTCACTCAAGCTAGTTCCTCGCGCAGTGTGAGTTTTCTGTTCTATCGAAAAATTTCTTTCTTAAAAGATGATTAAATAATATTTAAACAGTCAGTCAAAGAGACACAAACCATTCCGCGTTGATCTGCTTCTTAGCAACATCAAGGGCGACATAGCCGCTTCGAAATTTATCCGCAGGCTAACAACCCTTAGAAGCTCGAAAATTGTTGAGCTCAAATACGGTGCCCGTGGTCTCTCTGGCTTTGTTGACTTCATGGAATTACGCGATTCTGTGCCTGTGCTGCTATTACCGCCATTCAAGCATAGGGTGTAATAAGCCAATAATGGAAGCAAGATGCATAACCATCCACATGAAGAGGATTCTCGAAGGCATATGTGCTCTGAAACATGTAGACCAAAGGCATCTTGCTCAAGGCAAAACAGACTACCGCTAAGTGACAGAGGAAATGAATAGGAAGAGGAAGGAACGGAAAAGAAAGAGTGGGGAATTCCTTTTCTGCAACAATCAGCTTGAAACGCTAGCATGAAGATCGATCTGGGGCATTTAATTTGAAATTCGAACATTCAGGAGGCTCGAGAGATACTTTATCTTACTGTCCCATAATGTAAGATATATCTACAATTTTAATGGATCCAGTAGAAATCGGACAAAGTGATAATTGAGACTGGACAGATCAGGATATTATCCTTCAGATGTATATAACAGACAGGAAGATGAATAATGCTCCTCATGAGTTTGTCTGTCTTCTGCAAGGAAGCACGGACTTCTATCTGTCACCAAAGCCCGAGGGCTTGTGGTCCAAGTCTCTGAGTTCAAAAAAGCACAAGCAGGGATTTTTCTCAGCACCTTTAGGATGGCCCCGATGGACTGGGAGTATGTGAGCTTTTTGTTGGCTCCGTCAGTGATATTAACTTCCCTGGAACTCCCTTTTGCCTGATGTGGGAGGACATATGGAAGTTCCCCACATGGTACGTTGATGCATCTGAGATGGTCAATCAGCCATTTAGGGAGCGGACAGAAAGCCGCTCGCAACAAGTTAGAGACTTTGGCATTTTCCGAAGGCATCTCAGCGGCAGTGGACCGATTCTTATATCCGGACGGATAGACTTGATGAGACAATCCATTTTTTTTTTGTTTCATACATGCTCCTCGAATCGAATATTGAAAAATACCTTCAAGCTGTCCTTTTCTCTTCCAGATACTGAGCGCCGTATTGACGATGTCAACTCAGAGGATTCCGACTTCAACAACTGTGTACAGATCTTGTCCTACATTGGCCTGCCACTTGCCGTCTTACTATCCCTGATGGATGGAGTGGGTTACACAGATTGCATGAAATCGTACTCTCTCAGACAAACGTCTACCATTTGGGGAGGCGAGACGACCGCCTAGGAGTACGATCTACGAGACACTACTGCCACAACGGACTTGCATCTAAACGCGCCTAACCATCTAGTATGTCGGGTGTAGATCAACAAGCATGGTGCAACCATCGCTCTGCCACATCGCATGGTGGCTATCCTAAGTCAAGAAATACCATATCTTTGGATTGCGCAGAGACTGGCTTGGTTACACTGCATTGCATAAGCTTTCGGCCGACTCGTTGGCCAGACATGGTCTCGTACGCTGGAGGACGATGCGACGGAATAGGTTGCTGTAGAAGAGAACACTGTGTCTGAGTACAACGACTTAAACATGGTGGTTTTCATGTCCAGACAGTCGACTCTGGTGAGACGTTACCGCGTATCCATGCAACCTTTGAGCTTGATAAGTTCTGCGCCCTGACAATCGCACGGCAGGTAAAACGTTCCACTGCGCTGTAAAGTAGATCGACTTAATGCTGTGAGACTTCCAAAGATCGCATTCGGAAATCGAGACCTCAGCATTTTCCTGAATGTGGGAGGCTGATGTACCGAGCAACGAGGAACTGCTGTGAATCTGTATACAGGTGACTTTGTAACGTACCCGATCATCAAAGTAGAGAAACGACAGTCCCCGTGTTTTGGTTCGCGAGATAGTAGTCCCCAGTGGAACGTTGCAAAGACCGTTGCAGTATCATTGGTGATGTTTGACTCTCTCTTGAGGAGAGAAACACAAAGTGAACCAAAGGTCATCGGGTAAGTACATGTTTAACATGGTCCGTGTTCCTAGCGCCTTGTATGTCAAAAACGGTACAATTGAACAAGGCAGTTTCAATGATGCAGAGACACATACCATAACTTCTTTGTGTAATCGCTTCCATATGCAATGGTGTGCTGTTTTCGTGTGCAACAATCTGCTTAGCTGGGATAACTCAGACATGTGACACAACGAAGTGATGAGCAAGCTAGGTATGACTGCGTGTTCCCTTGAGGTCTCAAGTGTCTAGAATATGGATGGTAGAGCCTGAAAACATGCTGGCGACTGTCGAGAGAGATGAACAGAGGGTTGCATTGTTTCAACATAGGGCAGGTCGACGAGGTAATGCTCTTCCGATATCAGCAATGACGGGATGAGGAAGGTCGACATGCCGACTAACTCTCTGCTTCTGTGATAACGTAAGCCTGAAGACTTGTCAGCAAGCTATGCACTGGACAAAAGTATTTATCTTTTTCCATAATGGGAAAGGGTCGACAGTGCTTACAGCCAATGTGTGATAGCTGTCGATTCCATCATGGGCATGGAGAGATGGAGGGAGATCAATTGGGATGATATCGAGATGGGAAGTATATGCCTGAACAAGAGTATCAAGAGAAAGGAAGAGATTGATGGAAAAATTATAATAATGTATAATATCTCAGCCCGTTCATGAACACTGGAACTCCTTTCTCCAAAGATTGGATGCTCTGCTTATGTACTTCTCAACATTTTCCGCGGCCCGGGGACCACTGCGGTCGAGTATCCGGTTTCTGGCCGGTTCAGGAAGCAGAGGTCCAAGAGGACATTGGCAGGAAGGAGCCCGATACCGGCAAAAATTCAAGTTCCCGTTAGGATAAGCTTGTCGATGTTGCACAAAAACCGGCATCGCAATCTCCCAGAAGCCGTTTCCGGCATTTGTTAGTGAGGTAGCTCTGAAGCGCTGGCCTAGATACAAGCCCAGAGGCCGATGTTCATAGAAAAAGAATATATTTATCTAAATAAGGGAAATGGAGAAAGTAAGAATTGACAGGAATCAGAATGCCACATTCTCTATTGATTAAGAATGCTATATCGAAGCGTAGACTACCATCTGTGCTTCAATATCCTGTAGTAACGTACCCGCTCTATTCGTGACTTGACTGAGATGCCGCCCATCGACATACTGAGTTCTCGGCGTAGCCTCTGCAGATTATGGACATCCGTTGACTTCGAAACACTTATTAGACCTACCTGCCACTATTGATAATTGAGGGTGTCGAAGCTCTTGCCCATTCTCTCTTGGCGCCGGCTTTGTGTGTACCGGAATGGAAATTCTATGAAAGTACAACTCAAGTTTTGGGACGGTACATGCGCTGAACAGAAACTATACTGATTGAATGCTATCAAGTGCTATCAGGATAGCTTTCTAAATAAATTAGGAAGGCAACGCCCATCGCGAGTAGAGAAAGATGGTCCCAGTTCCTCTTATCCACAAGTGTCCTATACCAGCAGTTTTGTGTCGTATGTATCCTGCGCAAATGCTGCGCTTGCCACTTAGAACCAAGTAGATCGTGAAGTAAGCTGAAAACGTAACCTTGACTCATAGCTTCCCAGAATTAGAGAAATAACAATGCAGGAACAACGCCATCCTCGTAAACAAAAGAATCTATCAATGAGATGTAATTGCTCGCAAACTTCTCGCAGGTGTAACAGCAGTCGAAGTTAGCCATTGGAGTTCTTTCGGAGTGGAAACGAAAAGAGCAAAAAATACGACACGAGCAGGATTTGAACCTACGCGGCCGAAGCCATGAGATGTTCGACACGGATCACAAGTCGATCACGTGGTTCGAGTCTCACCCCTTAACCACTCGGGCATCGTGTCCAACTTAGGCAATGGTTTCCGTGTTCTCACTTCTCCTTCAGAGGCAGGATAACGGCTGTGAGCGGAGTGCCGGCGGAGTTAACGGCTAGTGATCTCCGGGATCTTGGCGACTTCTCCGCCGGCGCCCGACTTCTACCGCGTCGTCGTCCCCGCGCGAGGATCCTGTAGAATGATCACTATGAGTGTGCGCTGCTTCTGCAACAACAAATTCCCAGTTGCCTGCAGCAGCGCTGTCGAAACATGAATCAACCTGCCAGGCAGTAAGCGAACCCACCTCTCTCCCCTAAGTCTCAGACCGACGCTGACATGGGAACGGGCCAATGCAGAACTCTATCCAAACGAAGCAAGAAGGCCTGCACAGAATGCAGACAGCAAAAGGTTGAGAACCCCCTTGGCGATGCTCTAAAATCTACCATTCCCTGCAACAAGGAGCTGAGGCAGGAAAGTAGGCGAAATGCGATGCGTACCTCAACCCAGACCAGCCATGTTCGCGCTGTCAGAAAGTGAAGGCGCGATGCGTCATCTCAGACCCGTTCAAGAGGGAGCATAAGCGCCAGTTCGTAATTGATATCTTCTGCGATTTGGATGAGAATTGGCTGATATGTAGTGGGTAGACGTCTCTCTGAACTGGAGCAGGAAACGATCGAGTTGCGGCGGAAGCTCAGGTCCTCTGAGAACAACAACTCTCTATCGTCGCCCATCGCAATGTTGACAGCTGCAGCGGAAATGGGTGTCGCTCCTGGTAATGCAGCCGATATGCCTGCTCTGAGTCCGCCGCAGTGCCCTGTGGGGTATACTCAACCAGTTGCTCCGAGAGTAGACATCGTGCCTCCTCCAGTACCACGACCTGAGAATGGTCCCGAGGTGCGGCCTTCTGAACGATCCATCGCCCGAACTTTGAATGGCGTGCAGGTATCAGGCGAAGAAATAGACGAGATCTTTCGATTGTACGTATCAAGTGCCAGGTCTTTTGTTGGGTTTCTTTGTTCCTGCCAGCTCACGGCTCCTTTAAGGTTCTTTCAAGACTACGCACCCTTCATGCCCATCCTGGACCCACAGATGAGCCCAAACGCTTACTACTCGCAGTCCCCATTTTTGTTTTGGGCGGTAATAGGTGTTGCCTGCCGCAGCTACCCAAGAAACCCAACGCTACTAAATGCGCTCTCGCGGAGCATCATAGAAATGGCACTTCTGTCCATAGCTTCGACGACGTCAACGCTGCACAGCATCCAAGGCCTGCTTCTAATACTGACATGGCCATTCCCCAGAGAAATGAATAAGATGGACGTTGTTTTTCCTCTCAGCGGTTTACTTCTGCACATGGCCATGCAAAACGGTCTCCATATTCCGATGTTAAGTCATGAATTCTCCAAAGTGAGAATACCGGCCCCGTCCGAAGCTGACATGACTAGACGCTCCGAGCTCTGGGCTCACTGCGTCCTGGTATACCAGCGGTGAGTTTCCCACGCCTAACAGCCTTACTTTTAGCTAACGTGAAGTAGTGCTTGTCTGTGCAAGGGCCAGTCAGCCCGATCCTTTCTTGATCTAGAACACGAACCAGGGCAGAGCCAGATTCTATTCCAGAGGATCTCACCTGCTCTCATGCTCGAAATTAAGTGTCAGGAAATCTCTGTGCGGTGCTGCTCCGCAGTGCTTGAGAATGGTGTGCGGACTTTGTCTGCGGACCAAGAGCGCGCGTTAGACATCATCATTCGCACATATGAGAATCAAGTGAAGGACGTTGAGACGCAGGTCATATCAGGTATGTATTTCTCAACTTCTGGTGCTGGCGGAGCTGACCGCATCTTAGATACCGACAGATTCCACACGACTCTTTGTCGGTTGAACATTCAGATGTTTCATCTGTATAAGAATCACACTGCATCCCACAATAGCTGTCTTGCTAAGTTGCTGGCAACCGCTTGTACAGTGATAGACTGTGTAGCAGAACGCGGGAAGAGGCCTGGAAGTTTACCGGCGACTCCACTCTACGTATTTTCATCATTGATGTTAGCATCTTTTATACTTCTCCGAATACTTAAAAGTTCTGCATCCAGAGACCTGGATGCTGAGAGAGCGAAATCATCACTATTCCTCGCTATCAATATCGCGAAGCAGATATCAACAGACAGCAACGACAGTGCTGCGAAGTGTGTCATGATCCTAAACCAGCTATGGAATAGTTCAAAGGCATTCAAAAAATCCGACGGCACAGATACGCCGCTCCGGATCCGAAGCCGCTTGCTTTTGAGCCCCGTGCTTGATGCTGTGTGGTGGTGGCGGGATGAGTTTGATAGCCAGTACAAGCCTCTCGTGCCGCCTCATAGCGAGCCTTCCGATGGTAGTGTTTTCATAATCACATGAAGTGGCACTCTAGCTGACCAACGACCTAGGTTCGGACTCCAGCCGTGATAACTCTGGGGTCTCCTCTAATAACTCAACAATTCCGTCCGAGAGACAAGAACCGCTTCACGTGGATGAGCAGTTCCTTGCCGATTTCGAGTGGGCGCTTGGGGATGACGGTTTATTTGCACCTACGGAGCCATATGGTGCTATGTGGCCTTCTAGCACCAATATCATATAGGCGGCTCGAAATCCTCGCGCTAACTCAACGCACTATGAGCAACGGCTTCATTGATCTTCTAGTAATTTAGTACGGATCGGAATTAAAAGCAGCACGATGCATCACGCGTATTAAACATCATTATTCTAACCGGCGAACAGGAGCCCCAGCGCATAGGAGCATGCTAACGTCGGAGATCGAGTACGTAATCACTATTCTCTAGGAAGCTCCGTTGTTGAATGGTCTCTAAGAACTAACAGATTAGGCACTGTAATTGGATCAGTTCGGGGACAATAGGCTAAACGGGAGCCTCATGCATGTCCCAACAGCTTTAATCTTTATTTCGCTTGCGCAATGCCTCGAAGGATGACCTCATAAACGATATCTTCAGCACATAAGAGTGTGTCATAAACATGCGGGTTATAGGATGAATTCCACGGCACGACAACATCTGCTCCCTACCCCACGCATGGTACCAAGTTTGTTAACTTGCCGCGTCATCTGCTCTCCGCACCCGCCGCACTTCGCTCTCGAGATGTCGCTGCTAAATTACTTTCAGCGCGTAATCGATATCGGCTCTTGGTGTTCCCGCTGTGTGTTGGATGTGCTCATGTAAGGAATAATATTGAGTGGAGCCAAATTGGGAGGACATTCATGACCTATGTATCCGATCAAACCAGCGTAATTTCTTTGTAAACGTCAAGGCATACTACTTAAATTCAAGACGCCAGATTAATCTTGAAGACCATCTCTCCTCTAGTCTTTACTGCTTCGTTGCCTGTTATCAGCTGCTTAATCCGGCGCCTTCGACGAACATTTTAGCATACCGACGGAAGCAGCGTACGACCTTGATCCGTGTCACATACCAGCTTCACTTTTGGGCAGTAGCACATTCTGATGGTGTTGAGCGGCACGTTGCCACAATGAAGTCTGCTTATTCTGCTGCCTTGCGTGATTCACCGCCGATATCTAGATGTATATAAGACATCGTCCAAAAGTGAAGTTAGACGGGAGTCCCTTTCCTCCACGGCATTGTCCCTACATAATCACTTTGAATTTGCCACAATCGCATCAGCTAGGCTTTAGGAGAGATGACGTGCAACTCTAAGGTTCGACAACTGCGGCATATCTCAGACTCATCAAGCTACGGTATGTTAGGACGATGCTTACTTCGTCAACGGCTTGCCCTTAACGAATGATTTTTACCCAGAGCCCCCGGATGCAGCATGACCTGATTACTAGGTATTCGCTCCACTTCTCGCTTTCTCGAATCCAGTTAGGGCTGATGCTAGAATCACACATGCAGACCTGCGTGGGTCGGGAATCCTTTGATCATGAATTATGATCATTATGGTTGGTGTATTATGCCTCTGCAAAAGAGGGTTTCCTAATAAGATTGGGCAGGACCCTGGCTAGATTGCATCTGACGACGCTCGACATGCTGGTGCTCACGCGAGCTCGCGGTTGCCTAGCGAGCGTATATGGCGTAAAAATCAAGAAAGAGTCCGTGGTGAATCCGGCCGCAGAACTGTCTCTCCCTTCGAAACATCATCCTCTCTGCCCCTCTGGTTATGGCTGACTACGAGGCGTCATTCCAGCAATCCTCAATCAGCACGGTATCTAACGATTATGCCCTTCGAGAGAATCGCCGGAACGGCGATTTGCACGTGCTTGATGCCTAAGCGTGCAGCAGGACGTTGCAACGGCTATTTGCAACGGCTGTTTCGAAATCTCCATTGGCCAGTCTATGGCTATTTAAGTGAGATGGGCTACCTATTTCAAACGTACTTAGGTTCATTTCTAAGCTGATGCTTCCAGTTAGTTTCTTACGCCGCGAATAGCCATCTCGGTGCAGCCTTTCAGCCACGCTGCAGCAAACCGAGCAGAAGAAGAGATAGACATGCATGAGAGTCAGACACGGCACTTGAGAGGCCCTAGCCCACTGGATGGTGCAAGTGTTCAGCGTCTTTTACTACATGGCAGCCGCAGGTCCCCGCCTCTCAAGTCTCGACTCTCAGCACGCTCGACGGCCGCACTCCCACGCGCGTTGCCCCGCATTTGATCTTGCATGGTCAGTGGAGACAGCAACCTGTCAATATCTATCGACGGAGGCTTTGGAAAATGGCTGGTGGTAATGGTGATGGTGATACTCGATACACACTGTCTCGGTTTCCCCTACTGAAGTTCAGGCCGCCAGGCGCAATAATGCCGTCGGGCGACGGGCTGAGGCATGTCTCCTAGCAGAGTACTCCGTTCTCGCCTCAATGGCCAGCTATGTGGCGCCTGGTATTCCCAACAAACATGTCGCGATATTGACACCGTGAGATCTTAGTACTGTACCCAGAAGATTCTGGATTCTGGACAACCGTGGCTCGACGGTAGAGCCGGCAGAAAGCATCATGATAGACAAGAGCTACATATCAACATCATTCTCGTACCAGTAATCCCGCAAGAAGCTGCTCAAGGACCGGGGTATCGGATACAACTAGGACCCGAAAAAGGCATATCGCCGGGGTTTGGTTCGTGCCGGTAGCCAACGACGTCTCCGCACCCCGGTGATTGTTGATCAAGCAGCCGGAACCTATGAAAATCAATTGACTCTGTCCGCCTCTTCCTGCGCTAGCTTAGCGCCACAGGCCGTGCCACAGCGAAAGTTGACATCTCATCTTGATATCGACGTTACATGGGTGGGGAGTCTGCGGTTGGAGACGAAACAAGAGGTTGGTCGTCGCTGAAACCAGCCAAAAGGACGCTGGACCGTGTGGAACAAAAGCCAGAGAGCGAAGTCGAGCAGCCGGCCTGTACGCAATGATAATAGCAGATTACGCTCTTATCAAGAATACTACGTAAGCATCGGCGTTGGCTTGGCAGGGGTCCCCCACATGGTTGCTGACAGTCCTTATCAGGCAATATTACCACGTCCATACCTGCCGCGTCAGTGTCGCTTTCGTTTCTCCATTCCAAAGGAAAGGCCCGGAAACTCGAACTTGACGACGGAACCATGAACGTCAATCCCCAGATCGCTACCTTATTCGCCGGAAAGGTAGATAATCTACAGAATACTGATGGAACCTACGTGAGCAGAATTGCACGGAGTAGTCCGTATACTCCGCGCTTGAGCTTTAGCGAAGAGGCGCCGCCCGAGGAACCTCTTGGTCCTTGTACCCCGCCCTCAGGAGGCGGCCCACTTTTGCACGCATGACGGCGAAGTAGGACTTGGCTTAATTTGCTTGATGATGCTTGGCTTCTTGACAGGTTGATCCGGGCTCATGATTTGCTGGCTAAGACTCGGATAGTAAGGTCGGTTGATGCAACCGTGGATAACCCTATGATCAAGCTAAGTCGAACATTTCGGCCATGCTTCGTTGTTCTGTAGGAGTCAGTATCGTGGCTCATAACAATCATTGATAATGATCTCCCGCACTGTAAGAATCACCAGACTCCTCGCAAAGCGTGAACTAACCCGCCGCTAATTGCTAAAAGGCCGGGGTCTACATGCAGTACAAAGTGCTCCGCGCACAAGGAACCATGCTCCGAAGACGCAGAGGGTTCAGTTGATCTCTCGCCACTCAGGACCGTCGAACGGCCTTCTTTACTATCTTAGCGTCAACCCCATCTCTGAGGTTACATCCTTGGCCGCGTCTAGTGCGATGAGCGCTCTTTGGTATCTCCGGATGGCACCTTTAAACATTGGTGGCACGTTATGCGGATTCTGGACCTTGCCTCCTCCAGTCCCGGTACCTAGGTAGGTGGTTATCGCCCTGATAAGCGTCGGAGCACCGGCGGCTTGGGTGTGCTGTCTCATATCGCTCTAATAGAAGGATGTTTCCATTCAGCATAGCGTATATATTGGGGCCGGACCTGACGCTTGCTTCTCTTGGACTTCTGGCTTCCTAGTATCTAGTTCGTCTTTATCCTCCTGATTCTCCGACAGCTGGGCGAGTCGGTCAGCTACCGCCATGGAGAAGATCAAAGAGACCTCCATGGCCGTGAGCACGGGTATCGCCAACGAGGCGGCTCCCGAAGCCATTGGACACCTCAAGAATCTGAAGAAGCAGCATCACTGGGATCCCAATCTTCCCGAGGACATCTTGGATGAGATCGATGATGCCCTCCACACGTCAGACCCGAACACTCAGGTTGGTGTCGCTGGTGAACTTCTCGAGAACTCGCCCTACCCCGAGGTTAGAGCGGCGGTGCCCAACTACGACGAGGGTGGACATTCCAACACTATTCGAGCATGGGTGCTTGGTCTAATCTTCGCGACTCTCGGCTCAGCGCTGAACATGCTGTTCTCCATG
>JGI26055J44792_1000315_pt1 | contig 11475 bp, 9 predicted proteins | sample HigsolmetaGSP17D_FD_44792 | JGI IMG/M metagenome (IMG submission 44792)
TAACCTTCGAGATGCCTGGATCGGCGTGTGCTGAATAGGCTGATAGGTCTCTTGGTATACCACTAGGGTATAGTGGTAATATTCGGCTGACAAATCAGTATTGCTGCGCTCTTGAACCAGCTGCGCAAAGGGTTGGTACCAAAGACCAAAAGTAAAGACAAACACGACAAGAATCTTCCGTGTTCCATTCATCTGCAGCTTCCGTACAGCATGGACGGGTAGGAGAAGAATCAGATAGTCAGTTATCGTGTTAAACAAGCCGCTGGCATTGACCAACATGGAAACGTTGACGCAACTTCCAGGGAGCTTCTGGTTTACAATCTTGGCTCTGGGAGTGCACTCAAAGATTTTCACAAAGGACGTGATTCCGTAGAAGCCGATCGAGATGATCATGAGCGAAACAATCATGATGTCGAACGGGCTCCCACGTCGAGTCCAATTAAGCTACCAAAAGCTAGTGTTACGCGTCATGTGTAGGGTACTATCATCCCAACTGACTATATTGTAGCCTTGCCTGCATGGTAGCATCAAACAGAAACAAGGTGGCGGTGATAGGGAACCCCGACAACTTTTTACCGCGACTGCAGAAGAAGCACCAAGCATCTCACGAGTAATAGGGGTGTGCGGTGAGAGCAAATGGCAAGACTGTTGCAGCGGAGGTTGTCTGAAATGTTTTCTTTGTTCTTCCAGCAAATTTAACATGTCAAAAGCCCGGCTTGTTGTATCCTTTCCAAGTGGCTCTCCACCTTCTTTCGCCTGCCAGATCATCTCAAGCTGCTGGAAGGAACCAAACATCGACTTCAACAATCTATGAAGGGACATCCTATTAAAACAGCGACAGGACGCCCTCTGTATTCTCGGCATCAAGACAGGCAATATTAGTATGCCCATTCTTTCAACGTTTATGTTGTGACTGTACTCACAGTAATTAGGCCAAGAGAAAGTCCGAGCTGCTCCGCAGCGCAGACTCGCCGGTGGTGGCAGAGACGGGCGCAGAGATACTGGTCGATGAGGCAAAGCTGCTGGGCAAGATCGACCTTCGGGTCATGCCAATGCTGTTTCTATGTCGTTGCGTTCCTTGACCGGTGAGTGTCGCGGGCTCATACCAAAGCTCTCCACTTATACAATTATTGGATAGGGTCAACATCTCAAACGCGCTCATTATGGGTATGCCGCAAGAGTTGGGCCTCACTGGTCAGCAGCCCAACGTCGCCTTCACAATCTTCTTTGTGCCTTATATCATCCTCTAGATCCATTTGAATAACTGTATGAAAATGTTCAGCCCGCACAACTTGCTATCAGGGTGCATTCTTGCTTTCAGGATTATGATGCTATGCCAAGGCTTCGTGCGCACTTATAGCGGTCTTCTTGTGACGCGCTTCCTTCTCGGACTGGCGGAAGCTGGTGTCTTTCCCGGCATTTTCTATCCGATCAGCTTTTGGTACAAGCATGATGAGGCGCAGAAACAATTTACCATCTACTGGTCATCAGTGATCATCGCAGGCGCTTTTGGCGGTTTGCTCGCGACTGCAATCGCCAAATGAACGGTGTCCATGGTCTCAGCGACTGGATATGGATTTTTATCTTGGAAGGAATCCTGACAGTTCCTGTCGGCATCACAGCTTTCTTTGCCGTTAGTGACTTCCCGCGAGAGGCAGAGTGGTTGACACCGGGGGAGAAGGAATTTGTACTGGCAAAGACTCGAACAGATGAGTCACATATGGTCCCCATCACATTTGAAGACATCCTTAAGTTCTTTAAGGACGTCAAGATCTATCTTGGTGCCATCATGTAGTTTGGTAAAGGAGCCACCCTGGAGTGACTAGAACAAAGCTAACGTCATTACAGCAGTTGACGTTCCGTCTATCCTTTGCATACTTTACGCCCACAATCGTGAAAACCCTCAACTACTCAATTGTCCAAAGCTAACTACACTCTGTTCCTCCCTTCGCCGCCGCCCTAGGATTATGTCTTGTCATGGCCTACCTGTCAGATAGAACTGGGATCTGCTTCCCTTACATTATCTTTGCTAACGCACTGCTGATCTCTGGACTCGCGATACTTCTCACCGTCCATGGCAAATCACGCTTTTCGGCCGAATACACAGGCATATGCCTCGTCTCGATGGGTGCTTTTGGAGCTGGTGCCAGTGTCGTCTGCTGGTACCTGATGAACTTGCAAGGCTACGTGCAGCGCAGCATTGGCTCTGCCTGGATGATCGGTTTTGAGAACGCTGGAGGCATCGTGGCAACATTCGCATTCTTGAAACAAGATGCACCTTACTATCGTACTGGGTGCTGGATTTGCATGACGATGGGAATAGTGGGTACAGTTGCCACGCTCCTCTACGCCGCACTTGGGCAGAAGGAAAAGCGCGATGCCAGGAGGGCAGGCGATGAGAAGGCAAAGATCCTGTTCATGTAGGTTTTGAGTTCAAGTTGGGGGGCGGGGGGCACTCTAGGCACATAGCGGATTAGTCGTAATTGTATATGAGGGTTTTATCATATACTCCACACTGCTACCCCGTAAGATGAACCTAGTATTATTTACCTGGGTAGGCGAAGGGTTCCACTCAGTGCTTTTGTGACAGTAGAGTTTGTATAGAGTCACGTGGAGATTAATTTGTACAACATCCCTGGATGATTTCATCTGCATCTGTTTCCACAGCCGCAGAGGTGGGCTCCGGGGAGACAGTTAGACGAGCTGGAGGACTTTGAACCACATAATCACATCTTTTCTGCTGCTCTCACCCAGTAACTTACAAGTTCGTGTTTGATTTTGCACTGGCTTGTTGACGGGATTTGCATTTCTAAATTACTGCTTTTTAAAGTTGGAAAGAGATAATGGAAACAATGTCTCTCGAAAACAGCGCCACTAGAGCGGTAATTATACTGCTCGAGGTGCTAGCACTCAGCAGCTTTGCCAATGCCACGGTTGCAGCTCGGTCAAGGTACGTCTAGCGTATGCATTATTCATGCTGACCTTTACCCAACGTTGAGATCTTGGTTTCCATAGATATCTTATTGATACAATTGGGTCCTCGCCCATGAACAGCTCCTCAAACAACAGCGCAATCCCAGCCATATGCACCGATCCCCAGCGGGACAACTGCAGTTTCTACCCCGTCTGCGTCGAGTCGCGATACCACTGCGGACCCTCGGGCTACCCAATCGGATACGGACTCCGCTACTGCGAGAAGTTCAGGGAGGAACGAGACAAGTTGAGCGCCGAGGGCCAGGATTGGATGTTGAACACGATGCTCTGCCTGCAGCGTAAGCTGATTCCGTATGCTGTCGGTGGCTCCCAGAACACCACCTGTGAGGATTGATAGAGTATGCATTCAGCACACACCCCGAGTGCTATGTGAAGAACGGGCTTTGCAAGCTTCCTCTCTCGGACTGGCTGGCGATTGTCGACATCGTAGGTATCTCAGTGCTGGCTGAGAATTTCGATGCGTTCAAATCAAGTGTCGAAACGGCGGAGGATTGCCTGGAGTTCTATTTTTGGCTTGTTGCGAGGGAGAGTTTGTAGGTGGGGGCCAGTAGAATAATGTCACAACCATGACAGTGGAATACGGCGAAAATTTCACCTGTACATTATTATGTGCAGGGGTGAAGCGTGAGCGACATGTCGTTCAATCAACTGGAGAGCATTTGATGATATTGACTAGAATGGTAAATCCCTTTCAAGTTTATTTGCTCACCCTTATCCATGGACGCTGAGGAAAATTGTTATTCTTGTGTTTTTTATTGTCACCAGGATCGGCAGGTCCTCTTGATAGATCTATTGGATAGGTCTCGGTGACTTTGATTTTGTCAAACACCGCCCAAGATGGCTGTGTCCGTAAGTTCATGCTCCAGAAGACAGATAGAGGACTTTCCCCATTAGAGGCAGTGTTGATAATGGAAAATGGAATTTTAGGTAGCCAAGAAATCTGCAGATGAGATAATCATACATAAGCTTGCAGATCCCGGCGTCAATTACCTCGTCGGCTTTCTGCACCAAGCAGTCACCTGGTGCGTTTTTCAACACCTTGATGGGACCCTGCAGACTGCTATTGCCTACCTAGGTAATTGAGGAGGCGATCGATACCAGGATCTTCATTCAAGATTCCTTTTTAAGGAATGTGGGAGCGAAGGCCCGGGGTAGACTGATATCTTCTATGACAGCTGTGTCCAAAACATACATGTACATACATGGTACCCCATAGGGCTGATTACTTCACGGTCGCCTGAAATTTGGGCGCACATGTATGCAGTCATTGTTCTTTGTCTACTATTTTCCACTTTTAAAGGCACAGCTGTACCCTGCATGCACACTTGACCAGTTTTAGCCCATTGTCTTTACGGCTCACTGTTTTGATTGGAGTGACTAAGACTGGTCATCCTCTTGCTCATACACTTGAGACACAGAATGAATACTAGACAATTTGCTGAACAATCAACTATCCTTTCAAGAGCGGGCAGCTGACTATATCTTAGTAGAGGAAACGCCTTTTTAGAGAGGAAGTAGTAAAGCAGAGTGCATTAGTCGTTTTATTGCACAGTTGATATTCAAGATCCAGCATTACTTTGGAAGTATATAAATATGCCACTCATCCCACCGTGAGAGCAATCTCTATTCAAAATCCCCAAGCACACATCTTTCTTCTTTCCGTCTGTCGAGCATCAATTGATCTTATCTGCAAAGGTTTCGTCATTGAGAAAATGCAATTGCCTTCAGCTTTGCTCCTCGGCTGTTCCTTGCGCCTTCGGCCTTGGGGCGTATTCGGACAACTGCCACGGTTCTGCCCTATGCAACAAAAACATGGGACCGATGTGCCAGGGCGCCATCGACCGGTACACGGATACCACCGTGTACAGCGGATATACAAGCCGCACGAACGGACATTGCACTGCAATTTACCAGTGCAGCGGTGACTATCCGGCTCTGACTGGTGCTCAGCTCAAGAGCCTGTGAGTACAAAACTCGGCTCCACAATGTTTGTATCCCGAGAAATTAACACCCGGCTACTAGTTTTGCTCCTATCTATGGCGGACAGGGTTGTAAGGGCTGTGGTTCGCATGCTTTTATAAGTCGCTTTCCCAGACTCCCAGTGAAAAGTTTCCACTCTTTAGAAACTGATATCAGACATATAGAACGGCGAATCATGCGAAGTCACCGTCAATTACTGCAGCCGATGTGTTGATTCCGGTCCCCCAGGTAAATAAGCCTGACGCTCGTAATCTGCAATGTCGAGTCTTTTGAAAACCTAGTTCTGATTGAGATCAGGTCTCGTTCCAAGGAAAGCTGGCGAGGATGGTTATGAGTCTGGTGTAGTTGAGGAACCGAACGAGTTCGATCCTGTAGAGATTGGAACTGAGGGATAGGGCCGCAAACACCGAAGCTATGCTGGAGATGATGTCCATAAGTTTAGAGCGCTTGGATTCAAGGTATTGGAAGAGTCGACAGAGATTGGCCAATCGTGTAGATATTGGAACACAGGTTTAGGGTTATCAACGAAGTCGCCTCTCACTGTAAACTGATAACTTCCATTCATGATTTACGTATACATGTGTATAATTCCAAACTGTATACAATTTACTGGACTTTTCAAGCCCCTTGTAATATCACCAGTTCTTCTTCCAAGATCTCCTGACGAGCTCGAATCGGAACTCCTTCTCATTTTGTAACTGCGTGTCAAAAGAGGCCCAAACTTGCCATTTATCTCTATCGCCAGTTAGAAATGGTATTCGCACCCGCTTAGCAGTGCGGTAGACAAATGCATGCATCGGATGACATTGGACTCTAATAATTAAGTTCACATATCGCAAACCAGTGTCTTGGTAGCAAAAGCTTCCGAAAGGACATATGCGCAATTTTTTTGGGGCTTCAGATTGTTCCCGTACCTTGTACCGTCTGGACATTCTTTCAGGTACAATATACACTACTCCATTTCTATCTACCGTAATCCTGTTATTATTATTCCAGCAGAAATGTTTGTTTTATTGACGGTATAAAGTCCCACTATAATATGCGGGATATAACTAGCTGAGATAGAAAAAGGAGCTAAGTAGTACTATCCAGCTCATCAAGAACACAAAACTATGAATAGAGTTTCCCTAGCTTCCAGTACACACATAGATACCTAGGTATATAACAGTCTTTCAAGGAGCGTATGTAGTGAGCTAAGCTTCCAGTATAATGGAAAACCCTCTGTCGTCCCTAGCCAAGCAAAGAAGAGGAGGTAGGTATGTTGTGAGGTGATTGGTGTAGACAGTAAAACGTCTATCGATCACTCCTGATCGGCTTCCAGGTCCAAGTCGTAGAGGTCGTACTTTTCCTTGGTCGTGAGGGGCTCCCGCTTCTCAGGAGCATCATAGAGGTCGTACTTTTCCTTAGTCGTGAGGGGCTCCCTCTTTTCGGGAGCGTCGTAGAGTTCGTACTTGTCCTTGGTCGTAAGAGGCTCCCTCTTCTCGGGAGCATCGTAAAGATCATACTTCTGCTTTCCAGAGACTTGCTCTCGTTTCTCGATGGTTCTAGCAGCCGGAGAAAATTCTCTTATGCAGGTCAATACTGAACACATATGGACAATATAGATCAACACAACGCAAAGCTAGAAAGCATCCTTACTCTGTAACGGGTGCAGCGGTAGCAGCAATAAAAATGGAGGCAATAGCAAGGGTTCCAAGGCCAAACAGCTTCATTGTGAGGGCAACTTATTCTTTCTTTGGAATGAGATATCAAAAAGTGTGTTTCGTATGGCTTTTAAGAAGTGTATGCAGTAAACCAATATAGTGAACAGAACGAGCGGAATATGAGGGGGATTTTATAGAGTAGAAAGAAGCGACCTTTTCCCAGTACGGCAGTCTCTTTGCAAATATTCAAAGCATGGAAACAAGCAAATGAATGACGCCATTAAGAGTCTCTGCATATGCTCTAGCTGACCAAATTATCTGATAGCCAATAGATAATAGACTCACTAGCCTTGTTCATGGTTCTAACTCTTTCAGTGCATTGCTGGATTGCGGCCGGCAACCTTCGTGAACGCCAGGTTCAGCCCTTTCCCTCAACCATCGATAGCCTAAAGACACGGAGTCCCTTCCGAGAACCCATATGCTCTTTTTTGTAGCAATGAGCTGAGTCCAATCAACGCATCAGCTCTCACCGCTCTGCTTCAGAATTTGTCGTTACATGGGCCAGGTCTAAATTGCAGCGAGTCTTGTGATTAGTCCATGGATATAGCAAACAACCCTTCTTTGAGAACTAATTGATGCCAGAACCCACCTTTATCTTTTATTTGTTCGGCGCCTTTGCTGACTTTGCAGCTTCACCGTGTGCTTGCCAGGCCTAGCATTGGTTTGCCAGAGCTAGGTCCAGTACTCTGCAGCCTTATCATGGGTGGCCTGAAATTCTAGTAGCACAATACTGATCGCGACAGTTTACGCTTCTTTGAGATCATACTGCTCAATCCCTTTTTGAAAGACTAATGGGCCGCCCAACAGCCGCTAGTCAACCAGTGACGTTGATTCTTGTCTAATATGTGGGACAATGTCGCATCGTCCGATGCTTCCGAGTCATTGATACCGCAGATGAGCCAGCCAACACATTTCCAGCACATACCAACATTGGATTATTTGTCATTGATTAGAATGCAGCTTATAAAGCTCGTCGCTTTACCGTCTCCCGTTTGCAGCAATTTACAGTTGGCAGGCAGATAATACTCAATGTCTTGCGTCGATACGTTGAAAACCACATATTCTGTTCCCTTCTACAATAAACAGATCTTGCGCAGATATTGAGATACCACTGTGATGGCTAAACTCTCAAGCGAGCTTCCTATTTCAAAGAATTCATCGGATATGCCTTCCCAATATGACAACGATGCAGAACCTCTTCTTGAGGATAACGGTGAACCTTGGAATAGGAGATCCCCTAAGCGATCACGCCTATACATTTGGATGCTCGAGATACTTCTCTTGATCTCCTCTGTTGCTTTCTTCTTTTCGGGACTAGTGCGAAGGGCTCCCACTGATAAGGAATGTGCTGCTCAACTATCGGCATACTGTAAGTGCTCGACAGGAGCTCATCCTTCCGCCGATGGAAACTCATGCTGATAGATGACAAAAGCCCCGGCGATAGGGGCAGTCGAATATGAGACGATCAAGTTCCAGGGTGCCTTACTCGACAGAAATCCCTTCAAAGGACCTCCAAGTCCAGCTCTTGATGCGGCATGGAAAGAGATCGTGAATAGTAGGTTCTCCGGTATTAACAATATGGAAATAGATTCAAGTTCACACATCGGCAGAGGCACAGATCAAAATCGATCCTCGCGACATGCCACGTTTGAAGAAGCCATTGACACAAGCAAAGTATCCAGACGACGAAGGTGGCTGGTATACTGGTGGTTTAGAGGTTTTCCATCAGGTACTCTGCTGCGAATGATCTCCCTCACTCCAACTGCTGACAAAAGAAGCTCCACTGCCTAAACTTGATACGACAATATACCTATTTTGACTACTACTCTAGGCCGGAAAACCTGCCTGTGGCATTCACCGATTCGAACCACACTCTTCGGCTCCATGTTGGTATGTGACTAATAGCCCTTTTCTAGGATGTCATTGCCCCAGAAAGATTAGTAGAAAGCTGACGCCAGTGGAAGATCATTGCATTGATATGCTGCGGCAAGTTATCCAGTGCAATGGAGACGTTGGAATCGTCACCAGCAGCTGGGTCAAAGGATTTTCTGGATCTTACCCTGACTTCAGCACATGGCATAAATGCCGTAAATTCCAGCCCTTGATGGATTATACAGCAAAGCACGAGGTTGACGGTGAGCTTGTCATGCCGGAAGATGCGTTGCAACTCACACACCCACCTTGCGAGAACGCAACTCCGGAGGAGATATGCCCGTAGATTCAAGATGTCATGGGGTTTTTTTTAGGAAGAGTGAACTTGCGTGACAGGCATTGAATTCCATGGATTGACAAAGTAAGCAGAGGATAGGCCGCATTTACAGTCTGTTCTGTTATACAAGCTTTAGCAAATACTTGTCGTATGAGAGCATATCAACTCGGTATTCTGTGAAGAATTGAATTTGCTTAGATTACGTACAGTACTTTGAAGCCTTCCCGGTCGGTACTACTTACCTATCTAGGTAGGTAGGCACCTTGTTCGAGTTCATGCACCTCTGAGCGGCACAGCCTCCAAGAAGCGTTCACGTACTTGTTATGCCTACAAGCTCAATTCCCCTTTATCCCCGTACTCGATACAGCATATTGTACCTATCGAGCATCTCATAATGCCTCTTCAAGTGACTGGTTTCACTACTTCTCCAGTTCCTGCTACACCAGAGGGGGCACGCACAATCCGAGATATCGAAAACTCAGCACAAAAGGACAGCCCACTCTCGAGGCTGCTCTGGCCACACGGTGCACCTCAAGGAAAGGAAGAAGATGAAGAAGTGTCCCGTGATGTTGCTTTCCTACGAGATCCGGCGAACAAATACTTTCTGGTTACTGAAGACGCATCGAACACTGCCGTTGCGTACGTCTGGTGGCAGCATGCCAAAGGTCGCACAGAGGCGGAGTGGGCAGAGACCTACGCCAACAGGTATCGGCCAGAGGGGATGAACAAGGCTCTCATGGACGCTACAAGCGGTGTGCGGTTCCTGAAGCGCGCGAAGATCCTCGGCGAGCAGGATGTGTTCAGTATATTTTATCTCTTGAATAGACCCAACTCATGAAACGCTGCTGGGACTGACTATCTCTGTGAAGTTTTGAAGGAACTGTACGTCCGACCGGAATTCCAGCGCCGGGGTCTCGGGGGGATGTTGGTGGAAAAAGGTCTCCGTGAAGCGGACGAGCTGGGTCTGCCTGCTTATACTGAAGCGACTGAGGAGGGGCTGGGATTGTATTTAAAGCACGGTTTCAAAGAAGTTGACAGGGTGACCGTGGATTTGGAGCTTTGGGGAGGAGCGAAAGGGCAAGTGAGCACGTATACTCTTTTGTTGCGGCATGCCAAAGGTTATCTAATGCGGGACTAACCCTAAGCTCCTTGAGCTTGGAGATTGAATCTGGGTCGATTGGTTTCTCAGACTCTTGATATAAAAACAAACCCCACTATCCCCACAACAACAAATATGCATGAGACCTTGGAAGGGTGTAAGGCATCGAACTGAAGTTCGAAATCCTAATGGAGATAGAAGTCGAGGGACCAGAAATTCAGCGGCCCATAGTTTCCGCACCACCCTCAGCAAAAATGGAAACATTTTGCAAGTCAAATGTGCTTAGGAAATCAGAGCCATGATGATATAGGTTGCAAATTGACCTCATGCAGAATGATTCTACAACTGCTGTACTCTGTTGTATTTCCTGCATATGAGCCTCATAAGGCTTAGAAGTGGGTAGTTCTTAGCTAGGACAATCATTTCTTAGGCAGGTAACTGTTCTGGTTGAATTGAATTTGGTGCCCGCCAGCACAGCCTATGGTAGATGCTGTCCTGGAGCGTCCTTGATCTCATGAACTTTTTTGAATGACAATCTGGTCTGCAGTTAGTTGAAAAAGAGTTCTGATACAAGTTAGACGGATTGAGGCTGAAGGGCTGGTATCATCGCAGGGACCAGCACCGATAATTCTAAAAGATCTTTGGGCAATTGGACAGCAGATAGCATGTCTGATTGTCTTACTGTTCTTTGACAGTGCGATTCTCGAACACACGCGCTAAGCAGCAAGCGCTCGTATTCAACAACGCTTCATGTTGCTTCCCAGCAGCCAGACCAATCACAACCAGGTTCGTATCTTGACTTTCACCATCCACCTCGTATTCATTCTGTTCGGTCAACAACAATACTAATAATACAGAGTGATAATGCAAATCATCAAGAAACTCAGCCTTGCTGGCTGCCTAGGATGATCTCCTTCGCACGGGAAGGATGACTTGTATTTAGAGCCTCGATGCCCATCGTGTCGAGGCTCGTTGTCCTTTTGTACTTTGTTATTCTCTCTTCAGCGTGCTTTTTCGGACTTACTTATCTCTGTCTGCTATTTTTGCGGTTATTTAGATATCTAGCAGACAGTTCACTCCTTTGTTGCTGCCATAGAGAATGCCCCCTCGTCGAGGCGGAAGCTCCTTCGCGGACAGCAGCTCTTCTCTCTTTGATGATGATTCCCCATGGAACGAGGACGTCACATTCTATACATATGGAGCGAGAGACAAGTTGCTCCGACGGTCGCACTGGCGTTTGAGGTAATAACCCTCATCGCCTGCCTGGTGTTTCTCGTCGCTTCATGCTTCATCAAACGGCCGAAGCGCGACCCAGCGGTCAACAGGGTTCCCTCCAGATCTCTTTTCGAGTCGATTTTGAGCAACATCATGTGAGTACAGCCAGGAAAACTTGGACCTTCTGCGTTGTGACATAAGCCCCTGGGTAAGAATACTAACCATTGGCCTGCAGACGTTCGATTCTTACCATCATCTACCTGTTCTTCTACGTC
>JGI26055J44792_1000317_pt1 | contig 11470 bp, 7 predicted proteins | sample HigsolmetaGSP17D_FD_44792 | JGI IMG/M metagenome (IMG submission 44792)
TCCTCGTCTGCCTCTAGATCGATGACTTCTTTCGAGTCTGGAAACTTGTCTACATCAATAACTTCGGGAGATGTATGGTCCTTCAGAAACTGATGCCGAGGAGTCATCGTCATATCCCGGTATCTTTCCACAGAGTCATTTTCGATCTCTTCGCTGATGAAATCTTTTCGGAAGCTCTCTCCTTCTGAGAACCAAGGAGGCAGAGGTTTCTTCTCAGGTGCTCGTGGAGATTCTCTTTCAAATCCACCAGCGTTCTCATCAGTATCCGTATGCTGTACGTTTTGTGCAGCTGATGCCTTCCGTGTTTTCAGGGGCTTGAATGGCAGTGGGCCATCGAACGGATGCTCCGCTACGAAACGGGGAGCCGCAGACTCTGGCTTTGGTCCGCCCTTTGACCTTTTGGATTTTGCCAAGGCAGCTGTTAGGTCCATCTCGTCGTCGTCACTCTCAGAGACAGGACCCGTAATGTGCTCCTTAGGCAGTGACTGAGCAGAAGCAGAGTCGACTGGATGCTCATCGACGAGATCATCCTTGGGAGATTCCAATGACATCTTGATCGCCCTACGAAGATCTTCATCTTCGCTACCGTCTTGCTCCTCGAAAAGAGCATCGACGTTGGCATCTTGCGGCTTTTGCTGGCTCTCTGCGACACTGCTCTCAACGAAAAGAGAACCATCCTCAGCATTCTGCTCGACGTGGCTCTGTCTCACAGCGGCTTCGCGTCGTGCATCATACACAGCCCTTCTTTTCTCGGCAATTTCTTGAAGATGCCGCTCAATTGCCTCATCAAAGACCCCTTCCTGAAAGACGGGGAGCTTTGGAAGCCTGTTTAGCCCTTCAACAGGAACGTCTTCAAAGTCATCAGACTCGTCATCTGACTTGTCTTCTGTTGCCTTAAATACGTCCTGCTGTCCATACCGATCAATATCGATTGGCCTATCTCTCTGGCCCTCGTTCTTGTTGCCCACCACGCCTAATGCCCATCCACCCTCGACCTCACTATCCTTGACCAAGATATATTCCCTGCCACGTTCTCCGGCAATTCTCTGACTGGAATTGAGGACATCTCCGTTCATTCCATTGATGTTCATAAGTCGCTGAGTAAGGTCATTGCGTTCTTTAACGCGTTCGATCTGAAATTTCGAAAATGCCATCCGATCAGGAAACATTGAATCCAATTGCTCCTTAGAATATCCCATTCGCAATCTGCTTCTGATTCTAGCGGCATTCAAGATATTGTAGCGGTCAGTGGCGGGTAAGCTTTGAAAGAACGGGCTGTCGAAGTCGATCTTGGAGAAGTCGTAGATATTAATATCTTCTCCAGAGTGGAATTGCCGCGCATACTCCTCAAGCTCTTCTTGCGACATTATCCGTGGATCATTAGGTGCGCCCATCTCTTCGAGCGAAACCTCCAGCTCCGGAAGATGATACGCATCTTTCTTGCGAAACTGGCGGTTCTGGCGCTTCTCCTTTTCCGTCATAAACGCCTCATCCACATAAACTGGATTGTCGGGTACTTCCTCTTCTTGCCGCTGTCTCCTTGACTCCTTGCGCTTGGCTTCTTCCTCCTCAGCTCTCCTCTGCATCTGGATCGCGAGCAACTTCCCAGCAGTCCTAACGGCATCCTCCCTCCGACCTTCTCGTCTCTTCTTCCTCGCAGCTATTGTTTGTCGTTTCAGGACCGGTGCTCCACCATCGAAAACGAACACGGGCTTGATCCCAAAATAGAGCAGTTTGCAAATGCGGCGAAAGAAGCCGACGACATGTGCATTGCGAAGCGCGTTGCCTTCCTTATCGCGCACAGCTTTCAAAAACTGATATATCCAAATTGACGCATCGACAGCAAGTCTTTTCTTATTGAGAGTCTCGAGTTTGATCGGCCGCGCGCACGGCTGGACGACCGTCCACAGTCCGGTGACACCCATGACGACGGGAGGTCGGTTCGCAGCGGATGATTAAGGTGTGAAGACGCGACGACGCACGCATTCCATTTGGAAACAGGCAGGTCAACCGCCATCAAATGACGACTCAACCTTTACCAGCTGCCCCACAAGTGGCATCTTAACAAGGGGAACTTCTGTGCAGCCCCATTGTTGCCTTATGTTCAGCAATTCACCGCTTTGCCACCCGCGAACACGACCGGGGAGCGTCGCGATATCACGTGATTAATTCTACTGTTTATGGGCAAGCGCAAACTCGAAAATATGGGAGATTATGTAAGCGGGGCACGCTCAATTTGATCTCAAGATTGAGTGATAAATTATTGTGAATATAACAGACTTATCCAGTCATGTTGTAGGGTTTAAAGTGCTAAGTAGAGACTGAATTTGTTGTTCTAGCATTCTACATGGGCGCTATCAGTATCAATGTCTCTCAAACTCGAGGTCAGTGGATATCCTCTCTGGCATGCAAGGTCTGCGCTGACTGTAGCCAGCACACGGACGCTTGCCTTCCTGTAACAGCAATCCAAACTCTCAGTTTCATAGATGTCAACCTCATTGTGCAGGGACAAGGCCCATACACCCGTTTGATCGATGAAGCCAGTGGAGTGTTATTGGCACAACTTCGAACATTTAAAAGGAACAATGTCCATGGATTTATAATTGACGAACGGAAATCGCAGGACGACGGGAGTCATTATGCCCGAATCCTCGCTTGGGGAGGACAGTCCCTACGCGTTATTGATCTAACTGGTCGAAAAGACAGCGCTGCCATATTCAAAGCGTCACTATCTGCTGCAAGCGCTGAATATGCAGCTCCTGATTGGATTTTAGACGCTTGTGCTTCTTATGGCAATGATAATGAGCGCAGAGCTTATCTGGTTACAGCTCACAATGCACTTCAAGGCCTTGATGTGGTACCCAGCACCTCTTCAAACTATAAGAGGAGTATTCGTTTGCAACAACTGGCTGCAGGCGTGAAATCTATCCTTTATTCTGCAGATGTTGTCGCACTTTCTGCGACTCATATCTTGATAGCTGCTGGCACCGTCTTTGGGGAGATTATTGTGTGGTCTTGCTTTCTGGAAGACCATGAAATTTCTTCATCGAATCATCCCACTTCTATCCATCATTTTTTCACTGGCCATGAGGGATCTATATTCGGTGTCTGCATATCTCCCGAAGTTCCGTTCTTGTTTGGCGACAAATCAGGACGACTTCTAGCAAGTTGTAGCGATGATAGGACAATTCGGATATGGAATATTTCTGACTGTTTTCAAGCATCGCGCCAAGACCCTTCTGCCTATTCCACTGATGGCTTCGAGCTTCGGAGCACGGGTTTTGGAAATATCACCGGCGACACGCAGCCCCTTGATTCAGAAGCATATATCACGAGGGCTTTCGGTCATATCTCCCGAATATGGGGAGTCTATTTCTTACCAGCCTCGTTGTGCCATGAGCGACAACTGAGCCTTGTCTCACGGGGCGAGGACGCAACTTGCCAACTGTGGCGGCTTAGCTGGGATACTTTGCCCTCACAAACAACCAACTTTGCACTCCAAAACGTTTCGACTCTCCATTATCATTCCGGAAAGAACATATGGTCCTTGGCCACGTCAAGCAGTTCAACAGAGACATTGATTTACACTGGCGGTGCGGACGGAGCCTTGAGGTCATTTAGGATAAGTCATGATAGAGACGGGAAGATCGATTCTGGAAAACATTGTGACGCATATGAGAATGAGACGACTACGAATGCCAAGGCAGACCGCGTGATGAAAGCATTTGCTTTTGTCGCAGATGACTGTTTCATCGCAACCACATTCCAAGGGGAGGTGCTCCTAGGTTGGATTAAATCTCGCTCCTGTTCTAGGGTAGAGCAAAGACCGGATATCACGTGGGAAACATTATCTGTTGCAGATGACCTCCGCTCATTCTCCATTATCTCCAGTATACCACGACAAGGTATGGCGATATTGGGTAATGGAAACGGTCTTATACGACTGTATAGACATCAGTCAAAGTCTCTTATCACTCTTACCGAAACTGGACGAAGACCAGTGGGATTATTCATGCTTGATTTGCAGGACAAGGATGCTGCTATTTCTAGAATCCCGGGTGATGTTTCCTTTGTTATCTCCTATCCCTCTTCGGAGCAAGCAGACCTATATATTGTCAAGACGGGGGAAGATGCAATGCCTTATGTGAATAACAAGTCTCTAGTTCTGCCACCCACTTTCCAGGTAGCATGTGCGTCCCTCGTCTTAGACAATCGGTATTTGGTCCTTGGATCAAAGGCTGGTGCTCTCGCTATATACGAAATGTCTGATACTACCGAGCCCTCGCAGTGTCTCAAATGTGTCCGTCGTGTCCACGGCGAGGTCCTCGTCACCCACATTTCTCGAGTCGCATCGCCTGTGAGCGTTGGCGATAAGACGCTGGAGTACTTCTGGACATGCGGTCGAGATGGCAATTACTGTGTGCATGCACTGGAAGCAACCACTAGCCCGGGAGGACCAGTCCATCTACGAACGATCCATCGCTCTTCCCCCGTATTTGGACAGCATGTCGAAGGAGCCTATTTTGATGAGATTTCCCACGATTTGATGCTGTACGGATTTCGAAGCAATCGATTTATTCTCTGGAACGAAACTACTCAGTGCGCACTTATAGACCTTGAATGCGGCGGAGTCCATAGAAGTTGGGCATATAATCCCTATCGGGATGCAGCTGGAGCTGGGGTATTCTTATGGAAGAAGGCTAGCGATTTCAACATTTTCCAGATGGGAACTGCTTCTCATCGTGCTCTCCGTGCAGGTGGTCATGGACGGGAGATAAAATGCGCGNCTGTATCGAGCGTCATCGATGGAAGTGAAGGGAGCCTCATCGCTACTGGAGCAGAAGATACTACTGTACGCATCTTCATGCCTACTGACTCAAAGACAGAGAGCCCATGGGGAATTTTCAGATGCTTACGTGTACTTAACAAGCATGAGACTGGTCTACAACAAATATCCTGGTCGAAGAACGGGAAGTTTTTGTTTACCAGTGGCGGCTGTGAGGAGTTCTTTGTCTGGAGAATACGCTCCATTCCGGAGTTTGGAATCGCAACCTTACACGAGGCTTCGAGTCCCAAGGATGATCCCACGTCCGACCTTCGAATAACTAGTTTTGACGTGCTAGATGTTGAAGGGCAGGAAGGAGGGGATTGCTTCTTACTGTGCTTGGTCTATTCTAACTCCATGGTGAAGGTAAGCATCTCTATGGTCTATTTATCTATTAGTACTGATTTCCTAGGTTTTCCATTATGCGTCATCTGGAGACGAGGCCCGCTTTACGCTGCTCGCAAAAGGTACATACATGACCAATTGCCTTACTCAAGCGAACTTCCTGCTTTCAGATTCCTCGATCAACCTGGTAACGTGCGCGACGGATGGTCACTTTACGCTTTGGGACTTAAATGCTACTGTCAGCGCCTTTTTCTCTGTGACATCATCTCGTATTACCCCGAAGTCAACATTCCAGCCAAATACGATAAGCCCAACTACGATATCCTGGCACACTCGACATCACATCCATCTTAACAGTATCAAATCCGCGGAGTTAATCCGGATCTCCAAGACAGCGACACTATTAGTGGCTGGTGGCGACGATAATGCGCTCTCGATATCCGTACTCGACTTAGATTCCACAGGCTCTATTCACAATGTGAAGATAGCCACTGTTTCCATTCCCGATGCCCATGCGGCATCGGTAACCACGGTGAAGCTACTCGAGCATCTGAAATCTTCCCCTCAGTCTGCTGGGTCAACAACGACCATGTTGGTTGCATCTTCCGGAAATGATCATCGGGTCAAAATTTGGTCTATCAGCGTGGATCTTGAGAAAGAAGGGGTGGATGCGATTCACGTGTCACAGACGATCGACAGATATAGCCCTGTCGCTGACATATCCTCTATGGACGTGTTTCGTGTCCCGTCGGATGATTCCGTAAGCAAGGAAGATAGCAGCGCGCTATCACCGTCAACCAGAGAATCAAAAATGAAGCTTCTTGTTTGTGGAGTCGGTATGGAGATGCTGGACATCTGGACACCTGGTCTAGGAGCTCCTTAATCTCTACATCGATAGCATCGAAGTGAATAATGAAATGATGCATCACGAGAATCGGACCTTCCGAGACTGTACACAAATTCTTCTTGCTCAAATGTGCTTTCAGAAAGTTGATTCCGTACTAGTTGCTAACCGAGTCGAAGTCATCGTCGACGCGTTCTAAGACGCGGGCTGCAACAGCGTTTTCTGAATTTCAATGTTTCGTTTGCATATAAAATGTTTCCTCCTATGATAGATTTATTTCATAAACATACCCCAGCGAGATGTTGTGGGATAGCACGACAGAGACCATGTCGAACCCATTTGACAAAATTCGAACCATAAACAAGGCAAAGTTGGAGACATTGAAGTGTAAACTGTTTTTCTATAAGATAGATCCACCAGTTTATGCATGAACTCCTTTAGCGCAAGACAGCACAGATATAGAAATTTCCGATTGCTGAACCAAACGCTTTTTCTAGTTGGCGGAAAATTGATGGGATAAGCTCTCACTGCATACCTAGTCTTCTGCACGTATATAGCCGGGCCAGTAGTATCACCATTCCTGAGGGCGGATAATCTAAACAACCCCACTATTTGCAGATCCTTTTTCCCCCGTCGAGCACTGCGTAAAGGGTGAGCACTGAGATTCACCGCTTTCTCGACGAGCCGGCAGTAGTATTGTACCATACTATGGAATATCGGGAAGTTATGCACATTAGAGCCGAATTGGGCTGTCTTGTTGTATCCTTACTTGTGGGGATATGATGAACTATGACTTTGTTGATACGTACCTGGGCGTACACGGGCCTAGAAGAGTAGTTGTACTTGAGCCTTGGGATAGCCGATTGAAATCCGGGACTTGTTTGCGGGGTCTCCGCACGAGATATCCGATTCTCTGCCTAGGTACATACTAAGTACGTACTACTAAGCACTTGCCAGCTAAAACTTTCTTATTTCTCGATCTTCTCCACTTTGACCATTGCGCCCTTTTCTAACTCTCAAGGCTTGACCGATGATCCTCACAATAACCACAGTAGACCATCACATATTTTACGCGGATTGGTGGAAACGCTTTTCTCCATACGATGGGAACGCAGCAGAGCTTCTGAAACAAGCAGCGAATACTTTCTACTTACCTACCTATGTCGGTTAGTATGATTATTTGTCTTTTTAGCATTGTTTGCAACAGGTCAAATATAAAGCTCGTAGATCTAGTACTTTGCTTTGAAGCGAAATTGATCCGGAAAGAAAAGAATATAGGGAAATTAGCAATTTAAAATCCAGAACATGCGCTGGATTGAGTCGGGCCCTTTATTCGCCCTTTGTTTAGCAGGGGTAGTGAATGGCGAGAGATGTCCCGTAAGAGTCTCTCAAATATCTCCATTGGTGCTTGAGACACGGTCCTGGAATAGCAACCAGCCAGTGCAGAACACCATCTTAACAGGCATGTTCGGTAACCTCCAGGATATTCGTTGTTGTATCAGGAATTGCTTACAATTGTCATAGGCGTGGTGAATGCCTCCGTGTCAGCGATAGACGTTTCTCAAGACGGGAAAATAGCAAATGGCGGTGGTACCGTTTCTTGGAGCTGCATCAGTCCAAGCGTAACTCGAATAGAAATCAAATCCTCAAAGCCATATGTCGGTGCCAGGTTTACAAATAGCGACCGGGAATATTTTTATGGTGTGTGGGAATATCCATTTAGTGGTTCGCTTATCAATTCAAATGTCTCTTTCGACTTGAAAGGCGTTGGAAACAACGTGGGCATAAACTGGTCAAATGCTCGAGCGCCGTTCTTCATTAGCAGCGCCGGCTATGGGGTCTACGCCGACACACCCCATATGGGCTCTTTCGATTTTAGGACACCTGGCGTTTGTCAGTTCGTATTCAACACAAGCTCCCTGACATACTACATTATAACCTCACAGAGGGAAAATGACTTCAAGTCAATAATTAAGGACTACACCGGACTCTCTGCTCGAAGCACCATGCCTCCTGACTCGGCATATGGGCCCACATTTTATTCGGATGATTTTGAGCAGGACTTCCACGGCTATGTTCAAAACGCACAGCAGAACTACTATGATGTTGTGGATCATCTGTATTTCAATCAGATACATGGGTCGGCTTTGTTTGCCGATCGTAAGTCTCTTGCTGTTATGTTGTTATTTTCATTTGGCTCGCTATGCTGACAAATCTTCAGGACCATATGGCACCGGTAATTCCTCCTTTGGGAATTTTGACTTTGACCCGAAGTATTATCCCAATCCGCCATATTTCATTCAGAATCTCAGTGACTACGGGTTTGATTTCCAGGTATGGTGCTCTCTCATTCATGTATTACATCACTGAACATAGACCACTAGGTCTGGGTTGCGAATCGAGCCTTCCTAAACACAGAACTCTACAATAAATCTGTGGAGAACGGATGGCTTTTCCCGGGAATCAATCCCGAATATTTCCTTGGACCGGCATTAAACTTATCTATTCCTGCAGCTTACGAATACTTTAAAGAAAAGTTGAGATACTTTCCCTCAATAGGGGTCAAAGGATACAAAATTGACCGTGGAGAGGAGGGTGAAATGCCAGGCAAGAGTGCACCACTCTTATTTTTCATTGTTCCCTGGTCTGCCAAAACTTTCTAACACAACATTCCAGTTTGGGAGCAAAACATCCAGGATGTTCTTTTCAAAAAACTGTGTTACGAGACTATGGTTGAAGTGTGGGGTGAGAATGGCTTCCACAGCTTCTCTCGGAGCGCCTTTGATCGTGTCCGTTCCTGGACCACAGTTTGGAACGGAGATTCCCATTCCAACTTCACCGGTTTATCCTATACCGTTACCAGTGGAATTCGGTCCGGCCTCATTGGCTTCTCCCACTGGACCAGTGACACAGGCGGCTATGTCAGAGGGGAAGACGATCCTTCGGAAGAGCTCTGGGCCAGATGGATGCACCACTCGGCCTTCACCCCGGAGTATGTCGTTCTAATAGGTACCGGTCATACTCCTTGGTATCCACCGTACACATCGCGACTTGTCTCGATTCTCAAGGAAACGGCGAACCTACACCATGATTTAATCCCCTTCATCCGGAGCTATACCTACCAGGCTACGCAGAATGGAATTCCAATCATGAGAGCTCTATTCCTCGAGCACCCTGAAGACGATAATACCTACACGATCTCGGACGAATATTTCTTCGGTGAGCAATTCTTGGTTGCGCCTATTGTGAACGAGGGTGGCAATCGTCAAGTCTATTTCCCGAAGGGTGCGGATTACCTTGAGTATTACAACAAGACGACGATCCATAAGGGAGGCTCAAGGACAGAAGTACAGCTGGAGCTCGAGTACAGTCCTGTATACGTGAAAGCAGGATCTATAGTTCCCCGTGGTGATATTGTGCAAGCCAACAACAAGTGGACGAAAGATTGGGCTCCTAGTCTTCACATTGAATTCTACCCGAGTTTCGAAATTCAGCACAGCACCTTCCAATATTATAATGGTGACTCCAAGAAAGTTGCACCAATTACGATGACAACGGATAAGAGACATTCTTCCGTTAAGATTGTCTATGGCAATGTTGGCGTTGGAGGAACATTGACTGTCTTTACGAAGACAGGTCCGATCAACGCTTCTCTACAAGAGAAGGGCGGCATAGCTGTGTTCCACAACGTGCAGAGCTTATTTGACTAGCCTGAGTATATCTCGGTGATTCAAGAGAAGTAAAATAATACAGAATAATAATATAGGTTTCCCGGAAGACGGAGCAACAAAAATGAAGGATACTGAAGATATAAAGTCTTAATTGGGATATATGATCTGATCTACGAGCCAAGGTAGTGTTCCATAGCTCTTTCTATAGATTCAGCCTCCAGGATCTAATAATCAGGGTTTAACGTAAGTTCTTCTGACTAAAAACTTCCTGTGTCGTTTGGCCATAGAATATTACTTGCTCTCTGCAAACACTCTAATATTTATTCTACACTGCAATTCATATTTTCACAGTTTCGATTTTAATACATAGCAGCCTGTGCCCTCCGACGCCAAATACGCCTGTCCTTTGTTAAGAACTTCGCTGTTCTCCATGCCACTCAGGTTCGAGTTCTCGGAGATTATCTTGTGTTTCATAGGCCGCGCCGCCAGAAATATACAAATCTTTCCTGAAAACGGCAACTTCGTCCCTTTGTGTGTTCTACTATTATCCGTGTTAGCCGTCGCGCATATTATTATAGCTCTTGCAACATCCGCAGGCTCGTTGGTCGGAAGATTGAGCTTATAACAGCTCTCTTCGATTCCTTTTACCAATCTCGTTTCTACATTCTATTCTGTATTTCTAGTACACAAAGGATAGCGCTAATACTACTTCTCGTCCATGGGCAAAGCAAATACAATGAGCGGTTGGTCTTAATACATGTAAAACTTCAACAACGCCTCGCTCGCCATGTACGGGGTAAAACCCTCTAGTCTAGACTCTTTGAACCCTGCAATACTGCTAACAAGGACCAGGTCTCCGCCACCAATCTTGCACAACTAATGCATTCCAATCCGGGCTGTCAAGATGACTCCTTTCAGGTTTACATCGATTTTTCAGCATGCACTGCTCTTCGTTGATGTCTTGGTCGGGCGCGAAGATGTCTTTATGGTTTGCGATTCCCCGTTGGCAACGACGATTTCCACGCGACCAAAGGTCTTTTATGCTGTTGCAAAGAGTGCGAGCTGATCAGAATGGGATGATTATCCAAGTTGACATAGCGAACAGAAGGCCTTAGTCGTGACTCTAGCCGGCTCGTCGGCTACGTCGCCGAAGACGACTTTCGCATCGCTGGCTGTGTAATGGTTCTTCACGCTGTCATTGAGCCTCTGGAGTTGTTGACAAAATACTTGACATGGAATTGCTCCACCGCAGAACGTCCTATACCAGTTGCACCACCGGTAAGGACGACGACTTTGCCATTGAGAGTGTCCAGCGACGTTTGGTCGAGCTGAACCAGTGCCATATTCTACCAACTGCTTCAATTCCTGAATTCTACAAGAATTATTTTGATTCATGTTCACTGTCACTTTATTTTTCAAAGGACAATCAAGCTGTCGGAAATCCCCCTGCAACCTTTCTGTAAGCCTTCTGTTTGAACGCAACTCCTGCCCCACATTACTTTCTGGCGCTCCAAGTCCTCTTCCCCCATTAGAGAGCATATATGGAGACAACATCTCGTATTCAAGCAGTTGAGGGTCCTCATCTCTGCACGAAATGAGTTCCGGTCTCATAAATGTTGCTAAATTCCCATCCCCCCTATGTCATGCAAGTCCATATGCCAAAAGCACAGTGGTCCCAAGCCCTGTGGAGTATGGGAACAGTCTTAAAGCTTCAGGTGTTACGTCACGCGCTCACTGCGCATGACACTAGTGAGTACTAATTTAGTTGATCTTTTCTGGAGATCT
>JGI26055J44792_1000323_pt1 | contig 11425 bp, 5 predicted proteins | sample HigsolmetaGSP17D_FD_44792 | JGI IMG/M metagenome (IMG submission 44792)
TTTGGCTTTTCTTCTTTAAACTCTTCAACTAGATCTAAAAAGTTAGAAACTGTTTTTTCTAAGGCTTCTTCAATCGTAAGAGCATAACCTGTTGTACCTTCTGGATAACCATCTGAATCTACTAATTTGAGATTTGTATATCCAGTAAAACCAGATTCTCCAGGAGCTTCATCATTATTGTAACTAGTTTCGTATATCTTTACTTTGAAACCACCATAATGAATTGTATCTCCTTCATAAATTTCTCCGAAAAATTTTAAAGCAGCTATATCAAATTCAGCTACACACTTTTGTATCATTCCAACACGATCAATTCTAAGATCTTTCCAATTCAAATAACAATCTCCTATCATGATTTTATATATCTAATTCATCAATGTTTTTTCCGTTGTATTTTTTCATCTCTTCTTCGGTTAATTGAATGTATTCAAGTACAAAATCAGACTGATCAGCTTTCCAACTAGCCATAATCTTATAAAAGTATTCGTTCTTGTCCTTCTCCATGTACTGTTCCAATTCATTTGCTTTGTACTTCAACATGTACTCTTTAAAAAGACCACTATAAGCGATAACTTGCTTACCCTTTAAAGAATTGTAGAAGGTCTCGAATACTTCTGGACTGACGCCCATATCGTTACTCTTTGCCGAGTATTTGGCGATCTCCGCAACTGCATTTCCGGTCTGTTTTTCCTTGATTCGTTCGATGTGAACTTGCGTGATAGTATAGTCACCAGTGACCTCGCGCCACATATCTAACCATTCATCACGTTTGATGTAATTCTTTGAGTTGTTGAAGTAACTTTTTTTGACGGCAAGAACAACATGAAAGTGTGGGTTGTATGTATCATAGGTGGGATTCTCGTCTCCAACTTTCAATCCTAATCGTTCATAATACGCCTGTTTTTTCTCGAATAGTGGAGTCGTAATTAACGGATTCCCGTCATATGTCATCTCCAATTTTCGAGCGTATCCTTGAATCACTTTTTTCACTTTTCTACGCATAAACAATTTATGAAATGCCTTGTTCATGCTCTCGATCTCCGACTTCACTTCGTTCGCTTTCACATTCGGTGTCGTCAAAGTGAGAAACAAATAGTTCACGTCATGTTCTTCGTGCATGGCTTCCATCACCACAGACAATGCCATCGCATCTTTTCTAGCTTTGCGCCAAGCGCAAATCGGACAAAATCGATTCTTGCAATGATTCCCTCCAACCATCTTCTTTTTCTCCTTATCCAATGTCGAAATATACAAGTTGAACGTCCCACACTCTTTGTACAGTTCCTGCATTTTTTCGGAAAGATGATCCTTCGCTAGTTCATACATACGCAGATTGTCGAGTTTTTTTAGCTTTATAAGTGCAATAGGGTCTTGTTTTTTAGGTGTCATATTGTCTATAATCCATGTGTAGCACCGTTTTACGGAATCCGTTTATGGATAACGCAAAAGGGTACAAAACAGCATAAGCTAAAGGACTTGCCTCCGATCTTTGTTTATTATTTTCGTGTGGTAACTTAAATGCTAAACGAGTATACTCGGAAACGCAAGTTCTTTTCTTTCTAAAGCGTTGGGGCACAAGGGATTCACTCACTTGTTCGCCCCTTTTTTTGTGCATAAATAGTTACCCTTATTATCAAGATAAGAAAAAACTATTTTTCGCAGACGCTTTTCCTTGCTCAAAAGAACCAAAAAAACAAACGAAGGTGGTAAAAATTATGCTTACGATCGTGCATCTAAGTTCAGGTGAAAAAGTCATTCTTCGAGGTTCTGCAAAAGAGATACTCGGAAACATCAGCGAGGCAGGTATCGAAGAAGGATACAGCGAGTACAAAGTCTACAACGAAAAAAATGAAAAAGATGAAAAAGTGATCATTTTCCATAGCCACATTACACATATTCGTAGCTACACAGAATAAAGATCGACTCCCCAACCCCTCGATCCCGAGGGGCTCCCTCGCCGGTAGGCAGGTTCTCACGTATGGAACGTGAGAACAGCAGAGAGGGTTTTTGTCGTCTAGGGCGTCAACTCTTATACTCATAACGAAGAACCCCTCTAGAACGCCCTGTGAGCGATTCTGAGGGGTTTTATTCGTTATTCCGTTACGTTGACACCCATATCAGCCTAGAAACGGCCGTACGGACTCCTAGCGCTCCATATCAGAGCCGTATCCCTTCTCTTTCTGCTTTGCTGCAAGTGACTTAATCGCAAGGTCTCTTCCAATCTCTTCGTTCTCGTTTCGTGGCGTGGCTTCTTTCTTCATGTTCATCTTCTGACCAACGTATTCTTTCGCATATCCGATGGCGTGTTCCATCAGTTTTTTCGTGACTCGTGGATTCCCGTCCTTATCTCGTTGAGCCGATACCATGTCTCGGATCTTGTCGATCACTTGCTTGAAGAACTCGACCTGACGCTTCAAAGTACTATTCTCCATTCTCAAGGTGAACATCTCGCCCAGTTGGCTATCTTTTTTCCTGTTGTCCTTCTCCAGCGTCTGGACACGTTGCTCCGAGATCCGCAATGCCCGTTGCATCCGTTCCGCGACTTCCGCCCGCTTCTTCAGTTCCAAGAACGTATCGTTCGACATCGACACTTTGTTCAATAGGTTCGGCTTTAGATCGAGATTGATTGACTCGTCGAAATCCAACTCTTTGAGCGAATCGATTCGCTCGTTGAGTTGTTTTTGATGCTCCTCGAGGTCTTTTCTCGTGGCATCCAAAAGTCCGTTCATGTCCTGGGTGTCCATGATGAGTCGTTCCTGGTTTTGACTCATATCGTACTCGAACTTCGCCACTTCTTCTTTGATCATTCCAATTTGTTGGAGCGCTTCTGTTTTGGCAGCTTCTACTTTTTCCTCGAATCCTCTTTCAATCTTCTTGCGTTCAATATCTTTGTTATTCCGCATGTAATAGACTTCTCGATGCAGAATTGTACGATCCAAATCCAAATCCTTTATTTCTTTTTCCAAGTCCAGTTTCGCTTTGTACTGATGAATATCGAGTTTCTGTTTCGTTTTTTCTCCCGATCCACGCACGACATCGAATCCTTTTGCCCGCAGCCGTTCCGGAATCTCGTCATGAATCTCGTTTAATGCTGCCTTGTTCATTGTCGTTCTTGCTTGTAATCTTCCTGTTTCTTTGTCGATGGGCATGAAGTGAAGGTGCATGTGAGGTGTCGATTCGTCGAGGTGGATTTTCGAACTTAGGACATTCTCTTTTCCGAAGCGATCGACGAAATAGTCATGACACGTTTTGAAGTAATCGTGCATCTGATCCTTCGACATTTCCTTTGCTGCAGATTCTGGAATGGTGATGATATTCGAGTAAGTAATGACCGAATTCTTTTGGACTCGTTTGTTTTCAGATTTGAGTTGATCGACCCGTTCTTTTGCTCGTTGATAGAGATTTAATTCGCTTTGTACGAGATCATAATTGAGGTGGGTACGGTCAAGATCAATCATGTCATTTTTGATTTGTCCTTCTCTTTCTTGTTCTCTTTCTTTGCCTTTAATATCGGACATTTGGTTCTTTTGAGCGTTCCAGGCGAATTCGATCGACATGGGGTTTTCCTCCTTATCCAAACAAAGACCGAGAGAAGCGAGAGGGGAATTTGTCGGCATTGATTTTATAAGAGTATAGCCCGCTATACTCTTGCAAAGCAAGAGGCGGTCTCTACGAGGTGAAAAGAGCATGGCTGCGCCACTCAAGATCAATGCTGCTTCGTGTCTTAGACACGAAAAAAGACGATGCTTAAGCATCGTCTTTTAAAAAAATAAAACTTAAAGAATCATAAAAAAATATCAGTCAAATACTTAAAATTCATCATAAGGTACTATGATGAAATCTTCTTTTTGAAGACCATTTGGCTTTTCTTCTTTAAACTCTTCAACTAGATCTAAAAAGTTAGAAACTGTTTTTTCTAAGGCTTCTTCAATCGTAAGAGCATAACCTGTTGTACCTTCTGGATAACCATCTGAATCTACTAATTTGAGATTTGTATATCCAGTAAAACCAGATTCTCCAGGAGCTTCATCATTATTGTAACTAGTTTCGTATATCTTTACTTTGAAACCACCATAATGAATTGTATCTCCTTCATAAATTTCTCCGAAAAATTTTAAAGCAGCTATATCAAATTCAGCTACACACTTTTGTATCATTCCAACACGATCAATTCTAAGATCTTTCCAATTCAAATAACAATCTCCTATCATGATTTTATATATCTAATTCATCAATGTTTTTTCCGTTGTATTTTTTCATCTCTTCTTCGGTTAATTGAATGTATTCAAGTACAAAATCAGACTGATCAGCTTTCCAACTAGCCATAATCTTATAAAAGTATTCGTTCTTGTCCTTCTCCATGTACTGTTCCAATTCATTTGCTTTGTACTTCAACATGTACTCTTTAAAAAGACCACTATAAGCGATAACTTGCTTACCCTTTAAAGAATTGTAGAAGGTCTCGAATACTTCTGGACTGACGCCCATATCGTTACTCTTTGCCGAGTATTTGGCGATCTCCGCAACTGCATTTCCGGTCTGTTTTTCCTTGATTCGTTCGATGTGAACTTGCGTGATAGTATAGTCACCAGTGACCTCGCGCCACATATCTAACCATTCATCACGTTTGATGTAATTCTTTGAGTTGTTGAAGTAACTTTTTTTGACGGCAAGAACAACATGAAAGTGTGGGTTGTATGTATCATAGGTGGGATTCTCGTCTCCAACTTTCAATCCTAATCGTTCATAATACGCCTGTTTTTTCTCGAATAGTGGAGTCGTAATTAACGGATTCCCGTCATATGTCATCTCCAATTTTCGAGCGTATCCTTGAATCACTTTTTTCACTTTTCTACGCATAAACAATTTATGAAATGCCTTGTTCATGCTCTCGATCTCCGACTTCACTTCGTTCGCTTTCACATTCGGTGTCGTCAAAGTGAGAAACAAATAGTTCACGTCATGTTCTTCGTGCATGGCTTCCATCACCACAGACAATGCCATCGCATCTTTTCTAGCTTTGCGCCAAGCGCAAATCGGACAAAATCGATTCTTGCAATGATTCCCTCCAACCATCTTCTTTTTCTCCTTATCCAATGTCGAAATATACAAGTTGAACGTCCCACACTCTTTGTACAGTTCCTGCATTTTTTCGGAAAGATGATCCTTCGCTAGTTCATACATACGCAGATTGTCGAGTTTTTTTAGCTTTATAAGTGCAATAGGGTCTTGTTTTTTAGGTGTCATATTGTCTATAATCCATGTGTAGCACCGTTTTACGGAATCCGTTTATGGATAACGCAAAAGGGTACAAAACAGCATAAGCTAAAGGACTTGCCTCCGATCTTTGTTTATTATTTTCGTGTGGTAACTTAAATGCTAAACGAGTATACTCGGAAACGCAAGTTCTTTTCTTTCTAAAGCGTTGGGGCACAAGGGATTCACTCACTTGTTCGCCCCTTTTTTTGTGCATAAATAGTTACCCTTATTATCAAGATAAGAAAAAACTATTTTTCGCAGACGCTTTTCCTTGCTCAAAAGAACCAAAAAAACAAACGAAGGTGGTAAAAATTATGCTTACGATCGTGCATCTAAGTTCAGGTGAAAAAGTCATTCTTCGAGGTTCTGCAAAAGAGATACTCGGAAACATCAGCGAGGCAGGTATCGAAGAAGGATACAGCGAGTACAAAGTCTACAACGAAAAAAATGAAAAAGATGAAAAAGTGATCATTTTCCATAGCCACATTACACATATTCGTAGCTACACAGAATAAAGATCGACTCCCCAACCCCTCGATCCCGAGGGGCTCCCTCGCCGGTAGGCAGGTTCTCACGTATGGAACGTGAGAACAGCAGAGAGGGTTTTTGTCGTCTAGGGCGTCAACTCTTATACTCATAACGAAGAACCCCTCTAGAACGCCCTGTGAGCGATTCTGAGGGGTTTTATTCGTTATTCCGTTACGTTGACACCCATATCAGCCTAGAAACGGCCGTACGGACTCCTAGCGCTCCATATCAGAGCCGTATCCCTTCTCTTTCTGCTTTGCTGCAAGTGACTTAATCGCAAGGTCTCTTCCAATCTCTTCGTTCTCGTTTCGTGGCGTGGCTTCTTTCTTCATGTTCATCTTCTGACCAACGTATTCTTTCGCATATCCGATGGCGTGTTCCATCAGTTTTTTCGTGACTCGTGGATTCCCGTCCTTATCTCGTTGAGCCGATACCATGTCTCGGATCTTGTCGATCACTTGCTTGAAGAACTCGACCTGACGCTTCAAAGTACTATTCTCCATTCTCAAGGTGAACATCTCGCCCAGTTGGCTATCTTTTTTCCTGTTGTCCTTCTCCAGCGTCTGGACACGTTGCTCCGAGATCCGCAATGCCCGTTGCATCCGTTCCGCGACTTCCGCCCGCTTCTTCAGTTCCAAGAACGTATCGTTCGACATCGACACTTTGTTCAATAGGTTCGGCTTTAGATCGAGATTGATTGACTCGTCGAAATCCAACTCTTTGAGCGAATCGATTCGCTCGTTGAGTTGTTTTTGATGCTCCTCGAGGTCTTTTCTCGTGGCATCCAAAAGTCCGTTCATGTCCTGGGTGTCCATGATGAGTCGTTCCTGGTTTTGACTCATATCGTACTCGAACTTCGCCACTTCTTCTTTGATCATTCCAATTTGTTGGAGCGCTTCTGTTTTGGCAGCTTCTACTTTTTCCTCGAATCCTCTTTCAATCTTCTTGCGTTCAATATCTTTGTTATTCCGCATGTAATAGACTTCTCGATGCAGAATTGTACGATCCAAATCCAAATCCTTTATTTCTTTTTCCAAGTCCAGTTTCGCTTTGTACTGATGAATATCGAGTTTCTGTTTCGTTTTTTCTCCCGATCCACGCACGACATCGAATCCTTTTGCCCGCAGCCGTTCCGGAATCTCGTCATGAATCTCGTTTAATGCTGCCTTGTTCATTGTCGTTCTTGCTTGTAATCTTCCTGTTTCTTTGTCGATGGGCATGAAGTGAAGGTGCATGTGAGGTGTCGATTCGTCGAGGTGGATTTTCGAACTTAGGACATTCTCTTTTCCGAAGCGATCGACGAAATAGTCATGACACGTTTTGAAGTAATCGTGCATCTGATCCTTCGACATTTCCTTTGCTGCAGATTCTGGAATGGTGATGATATTCGAGTAAGTAATGACCGAATTCTTTTGGACTCGTTTGTTTTCAGATTTGAGTTGATCGACCCGTTCTTTTGCTCGTTGATAGAGATTTAATTCGCTTTGTACGAGATCATAATTGAGGTGGGTACGGTCAAGATCAATCATGTCATTTTTGATTTGTCCTTCTCTTTCTTGTTCTCTTTCTTTGCCTTTAATATCGGACATTTGGTTCTTTTGAGCGTTCCAGGCGAATTCGATCGACATGGGGTTTTCCTCCTTATCCAAACAAAGACCGAGAGAAGCGAGAGGGGAATTTGTCGGCATTGATTTTATAAGAGTATAGCCCGCTATACTCTTGCAAAGCAAGAGGCGGTCTCTACGAGGTGAAAAGAGCATGGCTGCGCCACTCAAGATCAATGCTGCTTCGTGTCTTAGACACGAAAAAAGACGATGCTTAAGCATCGTCTTTTAAAAAAATAAAACTTAAAGAATCATAAAAAAATATCAGTCAAATACTTAAAATTCATCATAAGGTACTATGATGAAATCTTCTTTTTGAAGACCNTTTGGCTTTTCTTCTTTAAACTCTTCAACTAGATCTAAAAAGTTAGAAACTGTTTTTTCTAAGGCTTCTTCAATCGTAAGAGCATAACCTGTTGTACCTTCTGGATAACCATCTGAATCTACTAATTTGAGATTTGTATATCCAGTAAAACCAGATTCTCCAGGAGCTTCATCATTATTGTAACTAGTTTCGTATATCTTTACTTTGAAACCACCATAATGAATTGTATCTCCTTCATAAATTTCTCCGAAAAATTTTAAAGCAGCTATATCAAATTCAGCTACACACTTTTGTATCATTCCAACACGATCAATTCTAAGATCTTTCCAATTCAAATAACAATCTCCTATCATGATTTTATATATCTAATTCATCAATGTTTTTTCCGTTGTATTTTTTCATCTCTTCTTCGGTTAATTGAATGTATTCAAGTACAAAATCAGACTGATCAGCTTTCCAACTAGCCATAATCTTATAAAAGTATTCGTTCTTGTCCTTCTCCATGTACTGTTCCAATTCATTTGCTTTGTACTTCAACATGTACTCTTTAAAAAGACCACTATAAGCGATAACTTGCTTACCCTTTAAAGAATTGTAGAAGGTCTCGAATACTTCTGGACTGACGCCCATATCGTTACTCTTTGCCGAGTATTTGGCGATCTCCGCAACTGCATTTCCGGTCTGTTTTTCCTTGATTCGTTCGATGTGAACTTGCGTGATAGTATAGTCACCAGTGACCTCGCGCCACATATCTAACCATTCATCACGTTTGATGTAATTCTTTGAGTTGTTGAAGTAACTTTTTTTGACGGCAAGAACAACATGAAAGTGTGGGTTGTATGTATCATAGGTGGGATTCTCGTCTCCAACTTTCAATCCTAATCGTTCATAATACGCCTGTTTTTTCTCGAATAGTGGAGTCGTAATTAACGGATTCCCGTCATATGTCATCTCCAATTTTCGAGCGTATCCTTGAATCACTTTTTTCACTTTTCTACGCATAAACAATTTATGAAATGCCTTGTTCATGCTCTCGATCTCCGACTTCACTTCGTTCGCTTTCACATTCGGTGTCGTCAAAGTGAGAAACAAATAGTTCACGTCATGTTCTTCGTGCATGGCTTCCATCACCACAGACAATGCCATCGCATCTTTTCTAGCTTTGCGCCAAGCGCAAATCGGACAAAATCGATTCTTGCAATGATTCCCTCCAACCATCTTCTTTTTCTCCTTATCCAATGTCGAAATATACAAGTTGAACGTCCCACACTCTTTGTACAGTTCCTGCATTTTTTCGGAAAGATGATCCTTCGCTAGTTCATACATACGCAGATTGTCGAGTTTTTTTAGCTTTATAAGTGCAATAGGGTCTTGTTTTTTAGGTGTCATATTGTCTATAATCCATGTGTAGCACCGTTTTACGGAATCCGTTTATGGATAACGCAAAAGGGTACAAAACAGCATAAGCTAAAGGACTTGCCTCCGATCTTTGTTTATTATTTTCGTGTGGTAACTTAAATGCTAAACGAGTATACTCGGAAACGCAAGTTCTTTTCTTTCTAAAGCGTTGGGGCACAAGGGATTCACTCACTTGTTCGCCCCTTTTTTTGTGCATAAATAGTTACCCTTATTATCAAGATAAGAAAAAACTATTTTTCGCAGACGCTTTTCCTTGCTCAAAAGAACCAAAAAAACAAACGAAGGTGGTAAAAATTATGCTTACGATCGTGCATCTAAGTTCAGGTGAAAAAGTCATTCTTCGAGGTTCTGCAAAAGAGATACTCGGAAACATCAGCGAGGCAGGTATCGAAGAAGGATACAGCGAGTACAAAGTCTACAACGAAAAAAATGAAAAAGATGAAAAAGTGATCATTTTCCATAGCCACATTACACATATTCGTAGCTACACAGAATAAAGATCGACTCCCCAACCCCTCGATCCCGAGGGGCTCCCTCGCCGGTAGGCAGGTTCTCACGTATGGAACGTGAGAACAGCAGAGAGGGTTTTTGTCGTCTAGGGCGTCAACTCTTATACTCATAACGAAGAACCCCTCTAGAACGCCCTGTGAGCGATTCTGAGGGGTTTTATTCGTTATTCCGTTACGTTGACACCCATATCAGCCTAGAAACGGCCGTACGGACTCCTAGCGCTCCATATCAGAGCCGTATCCCTTCTCTTTCTGCTTTGCTGCAAGTGACTTAATCGCAAGGTCTCTTCCAATCTCTTCGTTCTCGTTTCGTGGCGTGGCTTCTTTCTTCATGTTCATCTTCTGACCAACGTATTCTTTCGCATATCCGATGGCGTGTTCCATCAGTTTTTTCGTGACTCGTGGATTCCCGTCCTTATCTCGTTGAGCCGATACCATGTCTCGGATCTTGTCGATCACTTGCTTGAAGAACTCGACCTGACGCTTCAAAGTACTATTCTCCATTCTCAAGGTGAACATCTCGCCCAGTTGGCTATCTTTTTTCCTGTTGTCCTTCTCCAGCGTCTGGACACGTTGCTCCGAGATCCGCAATGCCCGTTGCATCCGTTCCGCGACTTCCGCCCGCTTCTTCAGTTCCAAGAACGTATCGTTCGACATCGACACTTTGTTCAATAGGTTCGGCTTTAGATCGAGATTGATTGACTCGTCGAAATCCAACTCTTTGAGCGAATCGATTCGCTCGTTGAGTTGTTTTTGATGCTCCTCGAGGTCTTTTCTCGTGGCATCCAAAAGTCCGTTCATGTCCTGGGTGTCCATGATGAGTCGTTCCTGGTTTTGACTCATATCGTACTCGAACTTCGCCACTTCTTCTTTGATCATTCCAATTTGTTGGAGCGCTTCTGTTTTGGCAGCTTCTACTTTTTCCTCGAATCCTCTTTCAATCTTCTTGCGTTCAATATCTTTGTTATTCCGCATGTAATAGACTTCTCGATGCAGAATTGTACGATCCAAATCCAAATCCTTTATTTCTTTTTCCAAGTCCAGTTTCGCTTTGTACTGATGAATATCGAGTTTCTGTTTCGTTTTTTCTCCCGATCCACGCACGACATCGAATCCTTTTGCCCGCAGCCGTTCCGGAATCTCGTCATGAATCTCGTTTAATGCTGCCTTGTTCATTGTCGTTCTTGCTTGTAATCTTCCTGTTTCTTTGTCGATGGGCATGAAGTGAAGGTGCATGTGAGGTGTCGATTCGTCGAGGTGGATTTTCGAACTTAGGACATTCTCTTTTCCGAAGCGATCGACGAAATAGTCATGACACGTTTTGAAGTAATCGTGCATCTGATCCTTCGACATTTCCTTTGCTGCAGATTCTGGAATGGTGATGATATTCGAGTAAGTAATGACCGAATTCTTTTGGACTCGTTTGTTTTCAGATTTGAGTTGATCGACCCGTTCTTTTGCTCGTTGATAGAGATTTAATTCGCTTTGTACGAGATCATAATTGAGGTGGGTACGGTCAAGATCAATCATGTCATTTTTGATTTGTCCTTCTCTTTCTTGTTCTCTTTCTTTGCCTTTAATATCGGACATTTGGTTCTTTTGAGCGTTCCAGGCGAATTCGATCGACATGGGGTTTTCCTCCTTATCCAAACAAAGACCGAGAGAAGCGAGAGGGGAATTTGTCGGCATTGATTTTATAAGAGTATAGCCCGCTATACTCTTGCAAAGCAAGAGGCGGTCTCTACGAGGTGAAAAGAGCATGGCTGCGCCACTCAAGATCA
>JGI26055J44792_1000331_pt1 | contig 11375 bp, 4 predicted proteins | sample HigsolmetaGSP17D_FD_44792 | JGI IMG/M metagenome (IMG submission 44792)
CGAACTCGCCAGTCTTAAGATAAGACTGCGCAATGCCCTGCGCCAGTTTCCGGACTTCCCCCAGCCGGGCATCCTGTTCGAGGACATCATGCCCGTGTTCGCGGATGTCACTCTTCACGAAGCGCTCATCAGGTGTCTCGAGCTGCACGTCATTGAGACCTACGGCGAGGACCAGAAGCCCGACGTCGTCGTTGGTCTCGAGGCCCGAGGATTCTTGTTTGGGCCCAGCCTGGCGCTGAGGCTTGGTGCCAGTTTCGTTCCGGTGCGGAAGAAGGGCAAGCTGCCCGGCCCCTGTGAGACGGAGAGCTTCGACAAGGAATATGGCAAGGATTACTTCCAGATGCAGGCGGGCGCGATTAAGAAGGGCCAGAAGGTGATCGTTGTGGACGATATCATTGCTACAGGTATTGCCCCACCTCCGTGATAACAATGAAAAAGGGAGAGGAGGGAACAAAGAGAGGGGTCGAGCGCCCAATGATGGAATGTAGTATTAACGGGTTAAAATATAGGTGGCTCCGCATACGCAGCGGGTACGCTAGTCCAAAAGATGGGCGGCAACCTTCTGGGCTACATTTTTATTCTTGAGCTTGAATTCCTCAAAGGGAGGGAAAAGCTCCCCGCACCGGTCTACACCCTGCTTAAGGGCCAGGAGGGCAAGGTGTGATTCCTTTCTTCGTATTCGATTTCCTTCGGTTCCATCCTCCCGCTGTTCTTTCGTTCGCCCTTGATACCGCCGATAGAATCTTTTCACTGCCTCGCGGCTTTTTTCTATTCCAGTTTTTCTTTGGATCATTCCACCAATACGGAGCGACATTCATCGACGCGGAGTTAGAAACAGCATAGGGAAGACAAGGGCAGATATGGTCAAAGTGGGCCTGGAAAGGGCCCCACGATAGGACAACAGGATTGCACCTACCAGAGGATGTAATTGATTCCCAAAATGGCCGAATCCTCGTCTCTAGGGGCTTCTCTCTTTCCCCTCTCTTTTCTGTGCTTGAGATGGGATGATGAAAACGAAAAAAAAGATCATGACGACTGACTGGTGTCCAATCAATCGCTTGTTAGAATTCGGACTGGCATCCCTAATTCGAGTGTTATGACGATTTTTACGCACTATAATGTCTTGAGCCGTTTTCCTGAAGAGTCAGGTATAGATATATATGGCAGAGTCACTCGGATAGCTATGAAATGCAATGTCCGTTAATGTTTGATTGTTCTTGTACGTTTGTCCTCAGTATTTCATCTAATCCAACATTTGACCGAATCAATTGGCGTAAAGACTTGCGCAACGACTCCGTGCTCCATGTATCCCCCCGGAGATACGATTATTACGATATATGCTCCCAACGCCGCACACCCTTTCCATTCTCCATGTTCACACACTTGCTGCCTCCGCTAGTGATTGGTCTGTCGGGAGTGGGATCCTGTGTAACCTCAGATGCACGGCTCGCAAGCCCCGACTCTACTCCTAGCCATCGAATCCTTCTATGCATGGGTCTAGATCCTCGACTCAAGCCACATGGATCTACGTCTAGAACCTTAAAAGGCCGACTCCCGATTCATACAAGCGATCGTTAACACTACCAGGTAGGTACAGTACATGCGGGTACTACGTTACTTAGTAATCGAGTCCCGGCTGCTTACGCCTTTCGAGGACGTTACATACCTAAGGTCTTGGGACTTGAATGAGGGGGATTGCACTCATCCGGATCGCTCAATGGGCAGACTGTGTGAAACATGGCGCCTTTTATACTTTTCCCCCCTGCCTTCCTCCTCGCGGCGCACAAGCGCATGTTGGGTGTGTGTGGGGGTGGGGTCGAATGAGCAAGCTGTCTTAGGAGTCTCTTGAACAATGGAATGGGTTACTTATTTTTTTCATGGGTCATGACGTTTTCCATGTCTTTGATGGATATGATATGTATGGAGCATCAACGGATGCTGAGAATTAGGAAGGCAGCGCCATATCTGTAGCAAGGTAGGGTAGGGTAGGAGCCTGAGTGGGGTAGGAGGATAGGAGGGTCGACAAGGGATTGGTGACTTTGATGGACCTGGATTTCTATGCAACGCGTTAATTGTTTACTGCGATTTGGTATCCGGGTCAATTATGTGATATTACGAAGTAGATATTCTCTAGAGAACTTTTGACATTTGCGCTTGCTCTTCAAACTGTGTGCGCAGCCATGGTGTTAACAGAGAGAGAGGGTCATAGTCTTTATTGCCCTTTTACCCTTAAAGATACATACATCCTATATTTATCACATGTCTTAGCTTTGATGGCATGTTATCTAGGATCCAATTGATTCAAAGGTGTTTACAATGCGTCGATGCAGAGAGAAGGATCTTGCGACCTAGTCCAAATGCTAGGATCATGTATTCAAAGCATTCGCAATTATAATGTTACTTTTTTCTTTTTTGATTTTCCAGGCTATCAATCTATCCAGCCCTATGTGCTCAGCATGTTGACTCGCGCAGGAGAGGTCAGTCTGGTGGGCAGGCACGAGCATCAGCGCGTCCGCCGTGCACCTGGGCTCAGTCTGGGCCGTGCGCGCGCTGCCAATCTGGGGATGAACAGCCGCAACCTTACGCAATACGGGAAAGCCCGGGAACTAAAGTTTTTTCAATTTTGCCCCAAAGCACTCACAATCTTTCCCTCCTCCCCTTGCGTTGGCATCAACACCTTATTCTATAGCATATAGTGGATTACGGGAAGGAATCTTGCCTGTGGTCTGGTGGGCTTGGAGAGCCGAGAGGGTTTTTTGGTGTGCTGCGTGGTGAGTGCGACCTTTTTCCCTAAACCCTTCGTCTCAGGTCTGTGTCAGCCCACTATTTCGTCGAGTGGGCTGCCTGTGAGAGATCGCTCTCTCTCCTCCAAGGTTCTCAGACTGACAGGCGAATAGAACGTTTGACAAGGAGTCCTGACGTTATCTGGTGTGTCTGGAAGGGTGAGTGGTCGCGGTTCATCCTAGGACCTTGGGGTTTTTTTTCGGTTGTGGTGCGCCTCGCGCAGCGCTGCAGCGTCGCTTTTCGCTTTTCCTTCTCTTCTGCCTCTTCCTCGTCGCGTTTCTTTATATCCTCGATCTGCGCAGGATGAAAACATCTGCTGTGCTGTGAATGGCGCATATTGACAGATCGCAACATGCTTGATGATGCCTGGTCTTTATGTGCCTATAAACTGCACCCCGCGATGATGAGCTTTGCGGGGATGCCGATCGCAATGGTCGGAGCTGAACAACAATGCTGACTGTCGCGATGCTAGTCTGCAGACAAGATGTTGCTGTCTCGTCGCGCGTGCTACAAGTGTGGCAATATCGGCCACTATGCTGGTCAGTAGCTATGGGATCCATAATATGGCCTGTTGAGCCTCGATAGGCTGACTGAACCAGAGGTCTGCTCGTCCTCCGAGCGTCTCTGCTACAACTGTTCGTGAGCCCCATGATAGCGCATTTTTGAGACGACGTTTTGCTGATGTTTTCCATACAGGCAAGCAGCCCGGTATGTCTCTTTTGTGCATGCGTCCCGATCTCAATGCGGTTTGTCTAATACATGGATAGGACATGAGTCCAACGCTTGCCCTCGTCCTCGTACCACTGAGAGTAAGAACCCTCCATTAGAATCTGAAGAGAAGCAATGCGCTGACTAGCTCATACAGCTAAGCAGTGCTATCACTGCCAGGGGCTAGGCCACGTCCAGGCGGACTGCCCTACCCTGCGTCTTAACGGTGGAGCGGCTAGCGGCCGTTGCTACAACTGCAACCAGCCCGGCCATCTTGCTGTACGTGGATCCCATTTCATGCTCGAGCAAAATCTGATGCGTTTTCTTCCAGCGAAACTGCCCAACTGCAGGCACTCAGGGAGCTGGCCGTGGCGCCGGTGCTCCTCGTGGAGGCTTCAATGCTGGCTTCCGCGGTGGGTATGGAGGGTACCCTAGGGCTGCCACCTGCTACAAGTGTGGAGGCCCCAACCACTTTGCTCGGGATTGCCAGGCTCAGGCGATGAAGTGCTACGCCTGTGGCAAGCTTGTGAGTTACTTCGTATCCGATATGCCGGGACCTCAACTTACTCTTTGCTCAGGGTCATATCTCCCGTGATTGCACTGCTCCCAATGGCGGGCCACTGAGCTCTGCTGGCAAGGTCTGCTACAAGTGCTCCCAGGCCGGCCATATCTCCCGGGATTGCCCGAACAACGAGGCGAACGCCACACAGCAAGCAGCAGCAGCAGCAGCAGCTGTTGAGACAACTGCTACTGCGACTGCCACCGCTACTGCTACTGCTGTCGAGAGCACTGCTGAGGTTCCAGCTGTCGCTCCGGCGGCCCAGACCGCTGCTGTCGCTTAAAGTCGGTTTTGGATTCTTATATCCCATTCCACCGGGGGCCCTTTTACCATTCTTCCTTTTGTATTAGGTTTACCGACTCGGTCGATCTTTAACCGGTTTCTCGACATGTTTCTTCCTTTGCATATATTATGGCCCTGTTTCAGGTTCTCGGCACCGGCACTTGTTATGTATACGATGAGCAAAAGTTTCACGAAGTCCCAGGATCTCCTACGATATGGATCCCTGCATGGCTCAAGCCTCATGATTGGCGTCTATTATTCTACTACGGGTTAAAAATAAAAAAAGGTTAAAGGTGCAACCGGAGAAGAAAATTAAAACGGAGACGAGGCAAGATTGAGGGTTAATTGAGCGGGGGGAGAGACGTTGGTGGACTGAACCAAGCGAGTTGCTGTGTGGACTTGGGTTCAAGGTGTATGGATGGGATTGTCGGTGCTGAAGTATCGGAAAATCTAAATATAAGGCACCTGGCGCGGTGGCTATCTCTCATTTTTTTCTCATGTTTCTCCCCTTATACTCATTATAACTGGGAACCGAAAATTTCAGCTCCAAAAAGTTTCGTTGAGGACTTGCGTTTCCTCTTCTCTATTGAGTTACGGTTGCTTGTGTGTGCCATAAGTCGTCCCGGTATTGTCTGCCAGCGCAGACCCCTTGGGGTGTCTGTTCCTTGACATGACTCACGGCTTCTACTTCAGTAGAGCTAGCCCTGATTGCATGCCCAATCGAAATTCCAAAGCTACAAGGGGCTTCAGCATTGTAGCCGCTTGTTCTGGGCGTTAGGGAGCAGAGGCTCTACATGCCTTTGGACCCCGTGACAGCTCGGAGTTCCGCATCTCCCAGACCGTCAGGCGCATGACCTCTCTTTCGTCCATGCTGTGTGCTTCTTCTAAGGACCGACACCTCCCTATCGTCTTAGTTATTCATTCTCTGCATTGACTAGATTGCCATCATACTAGGGAGCAAGATGCCGGGCTCCAACGCAAGCGAAGAGTTCGATGGCGACGATGTAGGAGCAGCTTCTTTCCCTTGCGTTGGCAGAGTCGTCACGGGCGGATTCATTCTAACGCATCTATCTCTTGACCGTACAGCAGGGTTTCATCGTCGATATTGATGCCATTCAAGCTCATGGTGCGGCTCGAGCACATTGGATCTCTCTTAGCTTTTTCTTAACTACTGCTGTTGCGCGTCTGGTGTCGTTTGCTGATGAAGACGATATGGATAGGCATCGGAGCAGCTGACATCACAAAGCTGAAGGCAAATGGGTTCTATACAGTTGCTGTATTTTCATTTCCCATTTCGTCGACATATTCTGGTGATTGTCTGCTAATCTTAACTTCTTGTATGGACAATAGTCGGTGCATGGCGCCACACGCAGGACGCTTCTGAAGATCAAGGGCTTCAGCGAAGTCAAGGTTGAGAAGATCAAGGAGGCTATACAGAAATGCCTGGTATCCGTCCCGGGGCTGATAACGGTTTGGTTGCTTGTCTACTCATACTGTCCTTCTTTAGCCATCTGCGTCTGGTTTCATCACCGCGATGGAGCTGGGTCATCAGCGGAAGAAGGTTGTGAGGATCTCTACTGGGAGCAAGCAGTTCGATTCCATCCTTGGAGGGTGAGCAGCTTGCAACGAACAGCGGAAGTAGAGACACTATCTGACGTACTCAATCCCGTCTCCGAACAGTGGATTCCAGAGCATGAGCATCAGCGAAGTCTACGGCGAATTCCGCTGCGGAAAAACCCAGCTGTCCCACACTATGTCCGTCGTGGCCCAGCTTCCCAAGGATATGGGAGGCGCAGAGGGCAAAGTTGCCTACATTGATACGGAGGGGACCTTCAGGCCGGAGCGCATCGCCCAGATCGCGGAGCGCTTCGGCGTCGACCCGGACTCGGCTCAAGAGAACATCGCGTACGCTCGAGCGCTCAACAGCGAGCATCAGCTCGAGTTACTCAATACGCTGTCCAAGGAGTTCGCGGGAGGTGAGTACAGGCTGCTGATCATCGACAGCATCATGAACTGCTTCCGCGTGGATTACTGCGGCCGCGGAGAGCTCGCGGAGCGTCAGCAGAAGCTCAATCAGTTCCTGATGAAATTGGCGCACATGGCTGAAGGTACGTTGTATAGTTCCTTCTGAGATCCAACGAAAAGCAAGGCCATTCTGATATTTCTACCAGAGTTTAATGTCTGCGTCCTCATGGTAGTGATCCAAACCATCTTTTTTTTTCCCCCTTACCAGGATCATTCTCACTTGTCTGCAGACGAACCAAGTCCAGAGCGACCCCGGCGCCAGCGCTCTTTTCGCTGGTGCCGACGGCCGTAAACCTGTCGGTGGACATATCCTTGCTCATGCTTCCACCACCCGAGTCCTTCTTCGGAAGGGTAGAGGCGAGGAGCGTGTGGCGAAGATTCAGGACTCTCCAGGTCTGTCTACAACTTAACTGGCTCGTAGAATATTACCTCTGATTATCTGATCCATAGATTGTCCGGAGCGTGAGGCGACGTACGTGATCACGAACGGCGGCATCAACGACCCCGACAAGGTGTAATACCTTAAAAGACGGTATGCGAGCTATTTTCAATTGTAAAAGGCGTTTAAAGGAAAATAACTGGAATTTGCGACGGATTTGTAGAGGAGAAAATTGCTATGTTTGTTACTTTGATGTGGTCTTCTCGATGGAGTAGATCTGCGACTGGGCAGGCTTAGCCTACGGAGTCCGATCTAGATAGCTCGCGTAAAAATTCCCGCCCGAACGAAGTTTTGAGCTCTCCGCCTCAAATGGCTTAGTTGTTTTTCAACGCGAAACTTCTCGCAGGTAGCTTTGACCAGCTGCCATTTGCGCCTCCTGTCAAGATGGCGAAAGGACCCCTTGAAATAGCAGGGTACACTGTTCTACCCCTGCAACTTCCACCGGCGCCATCGTATCCTGAACCCGCGACGCATTATCTCTACCTCCACCCTCACGAGCCTCGAATTCCAGATCCGGACTCCGCCCGCTCCCTCTTCCTTGTCAATGTCCCGATAGACACTACGGAAACTCACCTGCGGCATCTATTCGGCGCTCAGCTCTCAGCCGGTCGAGTTGAAAGGGTCGACTTCGAAGGCGTACCGACCAAGAAACGCGACATCCCCGCTGTCGTTCAAGGGAGCCTCGCCAACAGCAAGAAGCGAAAAAGAGTCACCGCAGATGAGCTGCAGAACCAGCTGGACAACGCATGGCTCCCTTCCACATGGGACCGCCAGCTGCAGAAGAGCGGCGCGCACGCCATCGTCGTCTTCGTCGATAAGCCCAGCATGGAGGCAAGCCTGAAAGCCGCTCGCAAGGCCTCCAGGGACGGCACCAAGATCGTCTGGGGCGAGGGCATCGAGGACCGACTGCCCCCGCTGGGCCTGGAGAGATACCGTGCCCACGACCGCCTCCGCTACCCTCCGCGTGACGAGCTCCTCCGCGCCGTGAACGACTACATGACCATCTTCGACCAGGCCGAGGAGGCGCGCAGGCGCGAAGCCGCTCGCAAGGCGCAGCAGCCCGACGAGGACGGGTTCATCACCGTCACGCGCGGCTCGAAGAACAACAGCACCGCGCGCGAGGAGGAGATCAAGGAGCTGATGGAGAAGCACAAGAAGCAGACCGCGGGCTTGGAGGACTTCTATCGGTTCCAGACGCGCGAGAAGAAGAAGGAGCGGCAGATGGAGCTGCTGAAGAAGTTCGAGGAGGATAAGAAGAAGCTGGAGGAGATGAAGAAGCGGAAAGGGAGGATTCTGGTAGGTCGCCTGGCGTTCTTCCTTTTGCTCCATTTCCGCCTTGATAAGCCGGAGAGGCCCGAAGCTGACTTGTTACAGCCTGAGTAAACGAAAAAAAGTTTCAAAAGTGCCATGTCTGATTTAGCGAGGCGTTACGGGGGTCTTTTTTATTTGTTTTTCTCGCATGACTTTTGTTCTTGAACGGAATCTATTCGGGTGTAAATTCTGCATTCATGTAAGTACATCGACTTGTCTTGGCTATTTTATAGCCTTTTTTTCTCTTTATCCTCTGATGAACCCGCTGGGGCCAGAGTAGCAATGCTCAGAGATCTCTGATGCAATGCCATGTCTAAAAACACCAGCTTATTTGACCAAATCTTCTCGACCATGTCTGATGGATATGAACTTCATTTCATTTGTGCTCTCTTCTCCCTTTGTATGGACTATTGGTCACTGACTCCCGGTCTTCCAGGTTGGCCATGGGACATTCTGTCAAAGCACTTGTACATACATATTTGCGGGTTGGATAGAAAGAAAAAGTGCTACTGGGCGGGTCCGAGCTCTACGTTGAGGGTTTGATGTCAGATATTTGGTGTTTAAGCACCGCGTTGAAAATATTGAAGATATAAGTCACCACAACCTGGACATGGATATGAAGTTTGCGGTTCTAGTGCATGTTCTATACATACCTTGATCTACATCTCGTGGGATGTATTATGTGTCCAGGGCCATGACTTGTGCACTTTGAGGAGAGTGCAGCAAAGCAAATATTCCTAGCAATAGAAGGACGGTCTGCTCGAAATACTCAATTCATAGCAAGTATGTACAAATCCAACTGTTATGTCCCGCTTGGGGATTTTTGGCCTTTTCCATATGACTTGCACATCACGCCGTCAAAAACTCGTAAATCAAAGAAGCGTTTTCTATTCTGTGCAGACAGAAGGAGAACTGTCCGGCGGACTCGATTATTAGAGGAATAACTTGAGTGTCCACCTAACCTAGTGAGGTAGCCGCACAGACCACATCTAGGAAAGTCTTGGCATATGACATATTTCCGGCATCTAGGACTTCTGGCGCGTCTTACGTTGTTGGCGCATATGGTGCGATCTTAGGAGATGAATGAAGAATGATTGACTACAATCTACATCTGTTGTTTATTTTAAGAGATAATTCAGCGGTTTTTTTCTCATCATTGTTTAATTCCATCACCGTGGGGTTCAATTCGATGACAGCATTGCCATCAGATGCAGAGAGCAACGTTTAGCAATTTGGCTTCTATTCTATCGTTACACGTTTAATTATATCTCTGTTTTTTTTCCTTTATGCTTTGAATCTCTGCTTGCTTTCGACAGAAGGACTGCTTTCCAGTTGATCTATTACCTCTACCCAATGGCATCTACTACCCCTTCCGATGGCCCCGAAGGGGCGCCTGGAGGTTTCCTCCAGCCAACTCTCCCATCTCCAGCTCCTTCTTCTACCTGGTCTCGTTCCACCGCTACCCCCTCAATCCTCCCGCGCCAGCGGACCCGTCCGCTGAAGCCTGGCTCGATGAAAGAAACCACGCTCATCAACCACATCGACAAGAGCATCCTGAAGATCAACCGCCGGCACGCGAAGAAATTCAGCAGCCGGCTGGGCACGCCGGATGCATCAGAAACCGAGGCCGAAAGGGGCTATGAGAGCTTCAAGGAGGTCGTCAAGGATATCGAGGGGCTCGTGGACGTGGTCTGGGTCAGCGGAACTCGTATGTCTCTTCCTTCCCGATTCCAGTCGACATTGCGAACTGGGGGAAAAAGGATAATAAAGGGCCTGGCTGACGCCTTTTTTGCAGCATCCCTTCAGATCCCGTATATGATCTCCCTGGCTGTTCTTGTCAATACTTTTCTTCCTGATTACCCATTCAACCCGCGCTCCACGTTCCGTTTGCTCAAGAAGCTCGATGCCATATTCGTATCGCTGCTCACGGGCGAGGACGCGGAGACCGGCGCGCCGCTTTCCGGCTTCGAGAATCGACGGAACGTCGTCTCCATGACGGAGAAGGTCCGGATCAAGAGCATCGCAGAGATGTGCCGTCTCGCCGTCGTGGAGGCGCGGGAGCGGGAAGATAGCAAGGTCACGGAAGAGGAGGAGGACGACGACAACGACGAAAAGGATCTGGACGGTGCCGCCGAGGACGATTCGGATGATGTGGATGGTGCTGATGAGTATGCGGAGCCGGCGGGGAGGTGGGAGATGGAGGCTGCCAAGGTGTATGAAAGGACGATTCAGTTGCTGGGTGATGAGCTGGGAAAGCAGGGGGAGTTGTGATTTCCGGTTTCTCTCTATGTAAGTTTAAAGGTGTGGCTCATGTTTTAGAAGAGCCGCGCTGTTTTATGACGATTGCGGGCTTGTGATATTTTTGGGTACTTCGGGGAGACTGTGTGAACTATACATGCTATCAAAGCCTCTTTCCATCTTCCGGTTCTCTGCGCCTCAGCAATTGGCGTTTTTCTCAAAACCGGATTATGCACGAGGAGTGAAGGCCTTCTAGGCTCAGACCTAGGACAAATCATCTTGAAGGGTGGCATCATGTCTGAGATCTCATGTCTTGATGCTGATGAACTCTCTCACTTTGGCTATCCGACCGGAAATTGCCTTCTTTATACCGGCTTCGTTATCATCAAGGGCTATGAGTTTTCTTCATTTACCATCATGGAAGCTGTTATCCATATCAGTTACACATTCAGATCGATGCAACCCTCACTCCAATTCACGGTGGCAAGATTGCGGACGTGAGAAATGGGAATTCTTCCGACGTACTTACTGGTCTTTCTGATTTTCGGAGATAGATTACCTTGGATTGTCTTTGAGTTTTAGGCTACCGTCAACACTTTTCCCTGTTTCTTCGACATAAGGATAGAGACATATCGGACGCCAAGGAAAGCTGAAAAGATTAACCGCGCATCATAGCGAGCGTTTACAGAACAGAGGTTTTTTACAACTAAGAGGCTCTAAGACACGAGCAAGCTCTTTTGTTGTTCTTTCAAGGCCAGTCGATGTTGACCCTAGAAGCACGTGCAAAACTGAACTAGATACGACATCTCTCTTGGCGTCTACGATCCATATCCTTGAGTCATTGGCTGGTATCCCGTAGCACTGACGTGAGATCTAGGTTTCATGCCTACCCCTCTGTGAAGCAGCCTGTCCTCGATTTTCACGGCGTCGTTTGATGCCTATCAGGCGTGGGGATAGGTCAATTACTTACATATGACGCCTTCAAGAGTCGGAGCCAGTGTGGAGAGAAAAGATTATGAAGCAAAGCCT
>JGI26055J44792_1000334_pt1 | contig 11328 bp, 9 predicted proteins | sample HigsolmetaGSP17D_FD_44792 | JGI IMG/M metagenome (IMG submission 44792)
CCCGCCATTCCACACTCACACCGGTCGCGTTCCCGTCGGGAACGCCAGCGACGTAAGAAGAAGCTCCTCCATCACCACCACCACCACCACCACCAGCGGCACCGTGATCCTCACGTCGTGCGAGATCCCGATCCTGATTCTCCGTTCGGATACAGAGACAGAGACAGAGACAGAGACAGAGTGACCCGAAAGGCAAAGGTAAAAAAGGGAGAGAAGCGGGAGGGGCAAGGCGAAAACGGCAAAGGGTTCAGGTTCAGGATGCGGGACGGTGGGTTTGGAAAGCTGCAGAGGAGGATGAGGGGGCGGTTTGGTGATTCGGTAGGTTGATCTCGATGTATTTCTTTTTTTCTCTGTTTGTTTGCCGTTCCAGTAGGGTGGTCGAGACGTTCTACCTGTTTTGGTTTTGGGTCCGGGCCAGGCAGAGAGAAGGAGGATGGAACCGTGGAAGGGGCGAGCCCGAGTCTTGGCCCGTGTTCGTGGAGTCGGGATCGCTGGCTTTTCTTTTTCCCTTTTCGGTTCTTTGGTTTGTGACTTTTATTCTTGCGCTTTTTGTTTTGCGTCGCTTCTGCATTCTATGGGTTGCATGTGTACACCGGCAGCGGTATCCCCCGTCAATGGCTTCATGGCTCCCCTCACCCCGCAAGCACAGAGTAGGCGGACATGCAGACTCGGCCGCCGTGAAGAAAGGGAGGGTGAATGCCGGCCATGACCGGGGCACTGCGTCGGGCAGTCTCTTCTTCAAGCGCCTTGGGTCGTGTCTCACCGGTGATGGCGATGGCGCTTTGGAGGTTGTCTCCCTTGCTATGCTGCCGCCCGCTGGTGCGGGAAGGTCGTCTTGGGAAGCTGTGGATTTCTTTATTTTACTGCAAACAGATATATAAGAGTACAGGTGCTAAGTTGATTCTCCGCAGCTGAACCCGGATGAGGCGTATCTGAGCTGTGAGTTACTCGCTTCCCGATGTTCTGGCTATCGGACGGGCTTTAAAGCTGACGCTGGACTTCTACAGACTACGACATCCGATGTACGTACGTCTCTTAGAGACATCTCGACCTGAAGGCTGACCACAACAGTAACGAGGGAGGACGTACAGACGCTGAAGAATGACTGGCTTACGGATAATGTGGGTGATGTAGCGATGTCAATTGTGGTATGCGTTGCTGACAGAACCTAGATAATCTCATTTTGGGAAGAGTACGTGGTCTGATAGATTTTTTTTTCCCAGTCAGGAAGGATGTCCATTGACTAGACCCTTTTAGATACCTCGAGCGGGAGTTCCTATCCCAATACAAATCTTCCAACATTATCCTCCTCCGCCCCAGCATGTCGTTTATGATCCTCCAGACACCCGACCCCCGCACGCTCCGCGACGCGCTGCCGGACTTCAGCCGGACGACCCATGTCTTTTTCCCCATCAATGACTGCCATAACGCCAACGAGGCCGAGGGCGGCACGCACTGGTCCCTACTCCTCGTGTCCATCGTGGACGGGATCGCATTCCACTACGACTCCCTCCCGCCCGGCAACCGGTGGGAGGCGTACACGGTGACGATGAAGTTCGGCCAGCTGCTCGGCCGGCAGATCAAGTTCGTCCACCTCGAGGATTCCCCCGTGCAGGAGAACAGCAGCGACTGCGGCGTGTTCGTGTGTCTGAGCATGCGGCACCTGCTGCTGAAGCGGCTGCTCAAGGCGAGCTCGAACGAGAAGGTCAGCATGAGTCTGGCGGGGAGGAAGGTCGACGCCGCTGCGGGGCGGAAGGAGATATTGAAGATCATCGAGGGGTTCAGGAAGGAGGGGGAGAGGCGGAGATCGTATGTCCCTTTTTGCTTATGTATTTTTTGTTTGTTTCTTTCCTATTTTTACCCTCAGCTTGCTTCCACAACAATCACCCGATTCCGACATTGGTGTTCGTGACTAAATTAAATACTGACTAATTGAACAGTGGCAGCGCAAGTCCACTGGGAAAGAAATCGAGAAGTCCCCCGAGGATCGAGTGACCGCCTCGTAATTCTCGAGAGCCAGGCTGTCTGCTGTCTCTCCCCGGAGTAGAGACCTCTACCGACCGTACAGTACATAAAAAACAACGCACGATGGGAGTTGGAGTTATCCGGCGCTGGAATGGGTTTCAACAAATGAAGGGGAAAAGAAAAACCCAAAGCCATACATACATACATAAACAGTACATTATACGGCATGCATGAGCTACAACGTGTTCGTTTCTAATGTAATGGATGGTGTGCGTGATGTGTGACATCCGGCATGGCCTTTTTTTTCTGTTATTATGCCATGGGGGTTTTATTTTTTTTGTGGATATTTTATTCCTGTGGGTGTTGTGTATTTTATCGAAAATATAGTTAGGTACTTAGGTACTTCGCATTCTGCTGAACAAATGGCAAATGGTGAATGGATCAGTGAGCATTCTTAGACCCTTTTAATGTACTTGATTTGGCAGCATGTCTGTCTGCCTTTCTTGCTTTCTTTCTTTGCCTGTATGTTTGTTTTTTTCCCACTCAATTCGATTTGATTTCAATGGTATGGTGCGGTGGTGTCGGTTATCTATCAGAGCAGTTATCTCTTATGTTGTAGGGACCTAGGTAGGTAGTCGACAACTTGACATGTCATTTGCAATGCAGTGCGGTGTGGTGCAGAAAAATAAACAATAAATTGAGCCAGATCCTGTTGAGTAGATGTGGTATCTTGAATTATTGAACAAGATCATTCATTTGCCTTGAGAGCCTTAAAGACCTTGCCTTGCTTGTTTTGTTTGTTTGTTTTTTTACTGGTCATATATGTATGCACTTTCACAATGTATTCATAGGTGAGTGGTGCTTCTGGAGAAAATATATATAAATATCAATAGAATGGAACAGAACAGAAACAAGTGACTTCAGGATTTGTTATATTCTGCCTTCCCGGCACGATTGCGACCCACGCAGAATTCCCCGGAATGTGGTCTACTCTACTCCCTGCTAACATTATGTATGTCGTCGCCTTTGCCGTCTGGATCTGGCCCTATGGCCGGATCGAGGGGAGGCTTTGATGGCTTCGATATCTATCTTGCCGTTTTTGCGCTTCTGATTGTGTATTGTTGGCTTGTTTTCTCCGTTCAATGAAACCATATATGCGATGAGCTCCCGCAGGTAGTTGTTTCCTGAATATGTACCTGGTCGGGAGACCTTCTCGTGCAGCGGCATGACGTTTCTGTACAGTGTTTTCCGGGGACTAGGTTACGGAGATACTGCAGTGTCTTCAAGAGCAGGCTTCGGCCTGCTCGGGTGTACCACTATTTATTCATCGGGGATTTCAGCGACAATTCTCGAAATTTCTGTCGAAAAAAATATCATCCACGCATTTTTTCCCGGGTTTTGTCTTGTCTTAGCGCATAGAGCCAGCCTCATGACAGATTTTCATCTCCTGGTATTACTGCTCATGCGGTTCGATCTGATCCAGTAGAGCCATTCCTTGAAGTCGTCGCAACCCAGAAGAGAGAGAGTCGGCAGGTCCTATCTCATTTCTTCTCTCGTCCTCTTGCAGCTTTCCAGGACCTCTCTACACTGCTGCGGCGGAGGTGGAGTGCCGCTTTGAGGATCTTGGCCTCACGCGTCTGTTCAGTAGGTGTATGTATGTATTCTTTGGCCTTGAAGTTATGGGTCCAAGTGAGTACCGTGCCCAGCGGTGGCATTCTGATCTGATACTAATACAGCCGCGCTCCATCCAACAGATCGCTGTAGCCTTTCCTCGAGTAACTATCGCAAGTCGTTTGTAGGACCAAATAATATACATACTCTTGCATGAAGGATTAGACTTGCAGTATTCATTATGTATAAGTCAAGAGGTCTTATATTATCTATGGCGTCTGTGATCTAAAGAATAAGCTCAGGTCTAGTCCCTTCTACCTATTGTGTCCAACTCTTTCACCTTGTCACTGGAAGATCAAATAAATTGGATAAACCATCTTTCCATGACACCTGTGAAAGCGCTGGTTTTCTTATTAAAACAATTTTTATGCTAAGAAGAGTGTGGAAGCTTCATGTGGTCTCTGCAAAGCCATCGATATGTGATCCTGTCGGACATCACCATTAATAAATCTCAGCCATCCAAAAGTAAGTACCTGCTTCTTTCGAAGGTTTACCTGACCCGCAGGCGTGTATTCATTCCCAGCTTTGTGGTATGAATACTCCAAAGTACCAAGTCCTGACCCGCGTTCGTCTGTACGGGGTGCTCCCGCGCTTTGTACACACGAGCTGGGGCGGAACCGATCGTCGGGGCTGGGTCTTTTGGTTAAGAAAACTTCGCTTACTGTGAATTGGGACCGGGTACAATTGGAGGCCTCAAGGTGCGCCGGGTGGATTCGGATCCAGTTGATGAGATGTCTGATGTGGCCATCCGTCAATGATAGTCGACCCAACGGACAAGTCAGGCGTCACCCCGTGGGGGAGCGGAGAAGCGGAGGCTCTGTGTGGAGGAGAGAGAGCGGAGCTTCTAGAAGGCAGAGTGGAGCGGAAATGGTCCGGGGCCCCGGACCGGAATACCTAGGTAGAATCGGTAGTCATGTACTGAACATCATTATTCTGCTGAGCCGTGCAAGACAACAGTCGCTCAAGCATTGCCAAGCACTCTTAATTCGCTGTTTCCCGTAGGAAATGTATGTAAAAAGGTCCATCCGTGATCGAGAGTCTATCGGTCCGTTTCCGCCGCCAAGCAACTACAGTACTACCTAGGTTCCGAGACATTTACCGACCTCAATCCCGACGTTAGCTGCTAGTTCGGTACACGGGCTTGGCGCTCACCTCACGTTGCGTCTCGACAGAGTCTCAGAGTACCTTGATGTACTGTACTACTCCATACTCCGTGGAGTAGCTTGTGTCCATGCCCCATTGCCCCTACCCCAGACTGACACCGACGTCGGTGTTGGGTCCCTGCCTGCTTAGGTAACATCACCATTGAGTTCGATCACTCAACTTAGACGGAGTGGAACTGTAGAACAAGAGTAGCAATGTGTTGCCCAACTTGGCGCACGACGCCCATCGGTCTCGGTCCGCTCTGCAGAGCAACGAGAACGACATGATCCGCGGTACGAAAAGAGTTCGGAGGCTCTTTTGTCCAGCTATCACGTAACCAGCTACCACGTAATTAGTATGCCTAAGTTCAACAAACTCTCTGTGTGTGGAGCTGGAGCAAAGTTAGCGACTAACCCGCACTTCTCCAGACTCCACCTGCAGACTCCGGATTTTCTAGAGTGACCCAAATAGTTAAAGTGTACCTACTACTGCCTAACCTGCTGCGTAGTGGGCACTCCATATTGAGGTGAAACCTCTGGGGAAAGCCTCGCTTAGATTAACGCCAACTGGCTTCCTATACTTGTTAGTCTAACTTGGCAAAGTGTGTACCGACGGCCCTCCTTGGTATGGGCTACGACGTGATATAGTATTGGACGAAGTCGAGCCGGAGGTAGAACGGGAACGTATATAGGGGGATTTCCGTACCTGGTCTCTCCAACTGTGACACTCGCTTGCATCTATCCATTCCGTCTGACGATTCCCCTGCATCCATAGAGAAGTAACAGCAATAATGTGCTGTGGACTAAAGGAGAGAGGTCCTGGTCTAACTTACTGCTGCAACATCTGTGCGACACAAACCGTCTCGCACGATCTGCAGTCCCACTCCTCGTCCGCCAACGAGGAACAAAGGATCATTAAGCTTCAGCCGATGCTAAGGTTGTTTCTAGCTTAAATCCGGGCAGACCTAAAGTTTCATACGCAGCATGCCGTAGAATTGGATCGCTGACGATCGTTGCATTAGTAGCACCCTCAGAGCGAGGCTATCCCATACCTACTGCATATGTAGTACGTCCGCTCCTCCGTCTGGTGTTCAATAAGGCGAATCCGTGGAACCTTGGGGACGATGGATGGGTCCTCTTAGTTGCTGGGCCATGGCTGCTCCCATTCCCCAATGGTCCCTGCGTATGTACTGCGCTAGCAGATCCTCTGCCGCTTGAAGAGTCAAACAGGTCATATGTTGTCAAAATGTCAATGCTGCTGCCCCGTCTATCCCCCGCGTAAGGTGGGGTTAGTCCGGTCTGAATTGGAGAGCGCAGAAAGACTGGGGAGGAGTGTCGATCTGATAGACACGGGCGAAAGGGATCCTTGCGCACGGTTGATCGTTCCTCTGAGCTCCTCCCTGACTACCTAGGTAGTATGGAGTACGGAGTACGGAGACTCAGTACTAGTACGGAGTAGGCTCTAGAAGTGGATCGCGCCTCCGCATGGGAATTATTTAGAGGAGCAGCATCTCCCGGTCTGGGGAGAAACTGCTCTATCTCGTGCCACACTGCCGTGATCAGTCCTCTCAAAAAGTCTACGTATAGTACCTACTACTACTTATCACCAAGTGCAGCCGCCAATATGGGACACGACGCAAGCATTGACGAGCGAGAGAAGGTGTCCGGAAATGGCACGTTGTCAGATCCACGTCTAGTCACCGTCTCTCAGGTCCCCAACCCGCCGTTCAATAAGCTGGCAAACCCAGGGCCCCTTGGCCTGTTCGCTTTCGCCGTCACCACCTTCGTGCTGGGCCTCTATCAATGCGGCGCTGGGTAAAGAAATCGAATTGTTGGATATTTTGCCGTGATCCACGCTAACGGCTTGATTTGATATAGGCTCCCCGACTCCAACCCGCGTGGTTCCGTTGGTCCTGACAATGCCGCGTTCGGCCTGGCGGTCTTCATGGGCGGTGTTGCCCAGATTCTGGCAGGACTCATGGAGTTCCGGGTTGGAAACACCTTTGGCACGGCCGTCCACTGCTCATACGGCGCTTTTTGGCTCAGCTACGCAATGTTCCAGCTTCCATCTGTCGGGATCAAGCAGGCATATGGGGAAGATGTCCGCGCCCTTACGTTCGCCCTCGGTATCTACATGCTTGTATGGTGCTTCATGACGATCGTCTTCTTCCTCGCGGCGCTGCGGACAAATATCACAATCCTGAGCGTGCTCTTCTTCGTGATCGTCGCCTTCTTCCTGCTCTCGATCGCCAACTTCATCGCCACGTCACACCCAGTGGCCAGTATCCACGTGAACCAAGCAGGAGGGGCATTGGCAGTTGTCGCTGCGTTCCTCGCCTTCTACGCCGGCGCGGCGGGTATTATGACAGAGGAGACAACATTCATCCGGCTCCCCTTGGGTGTGATTCCGCGCAAGGATAGCAACATTTAATCGGGTAGATTTCCCTGAAATCGTGGCATGCAGGTCTGGAGTTAACCCTAGCCTTACGCACATGCTACACAGTTGTCATGCGAGGTAGTCAAGCTTTTTGAAACTGAGCTTAGTTTGCGTTCGTCCCTCATGATTTTATGCCCAGCGACCATGTGGGTCTTTCTGGAGTTATTGGATTTATCGTTTCACGGGTTTTGTGTGTGGGTGTGAGGATCCTAGGTAGTTGGGAGGAAAGGTGGAATAATAGTCTCCATGTTGTAGATTTAGAGATGTCAGAAGTTGGGAAGCAACTGGACTTAAGATGGTCGATATATCCACTTTTGTTTCTAGATCTGACGAGCAGAATAAACGAAATGACTTACCGTCGTCCATGGATCACCTAGTTTAAGCTCTTGGATACGACAATCCATATCAGAACTCAGGCCAGGTTGTTCATCTTGATCAATTGGACTGCCGAAAAAGAAAAGGTAATAAGGCTGATCTGTAGTCAAAAGGATAAAAGAGAAGCCGTACAGAAGAGAGGCCTTATCGGCACGATAGGAATCCAACTGTGCTTGGTACGCGTCGACGAAATATCCTCGGCAATCTTTCGACAACGGGCAATGTACGCGTCAAGATCTCTATGGATCATTAATAACCGGATTAGTCGACCAAAAAAATTAAAAAGGGCCGTATGCTAACTCACCTGGCAAGAAGTGGATTCTATCCAGAAGGGGGAATTGTTTCCGATGGAGAAGAGATATAGCCCTGGCACGTGGTGACACGGGGCCTACCACAGGTGCAGCGAACGAAGAGGTTACAGGACCCCTGCTGTATGTACCTGACACACCGACGGCATTAGCCACTGACCTTGATATCAGAATAGTGAGATCGGCAAATGCAGCCACACGAGACAGCAGTAGTATCTGCAGCCAGCCATACAACATGATCACGTAACTATGCGGTAACATTCGGCACCCATCCATCTATCCCTCATCGAAGACCATGACTTTTGTGGCACAAAAGACATTCTTGACGGTTCCAACGCTATATGCTGCATATGCATATGGAGCAATTGACATGGATGTTAGTTATTTTGGAAGTCTCTATGATACTTATACCTTCATTATATCTTCATGGATTATCTGGATGGCCAGACTCTGGACAAATCCTGGGGCAGTCTGATGAAGCCATAAAATTGCCAATTGCCGAAGAGCTGGAAGACTACATGCAGCAACTTTGTTCACTTTCCATGAGTGCCGAGTCTATAATTCTATAACATAGACATGAGCCTCTTCCCTGCCACACATGTGAGCATGGACAGGTGCAGAGAATTGTTCCACCATAGTAGATATCAGATATACACAACCAGAGAGATCAAACTTCCTGAGAAACCCTCCACAGATGCATGTAATCCGATTCTGCTCATGTCAATTTCGTCTATCTTCGCTCCCCGCCCCAGGCATCCAGGCGCCCTCCCGTTTCTGGGCTATATTTGCAAATTTCCTTCATCTAACGACCAGAACTCGGGACATAGTGCAGCGGTCAAGGTCAACGGCTCTAGCCAGTGGCCTTCCCTGTCACCGGACCCAAAGTCCGAGTTCGATCCTTGCCTTGGTCAGAGGTGCAGCAGGTGAGATATTTATCTGCTAACATCCGATGAGGACTATTGCCTTAGGATCTAGGTAGTAAAATCCCTGGCCGCCAAAAGCAAGGTGCGGGTTTTCGTAGCACCCGGTCCCCCTGTACCCCAGGGGGAGGTGGTGTGAGCTTTTTACATTGTGGTGCACCGTATGTAACTTTTTTTTTGAGTCTGTAGATGATGCTCTAGCTACTGCTGTGGATGTTGCCCGCGCTGGAAATAAAGGTGCTGAGGACGCGTTCGAGGCCAATATTTTTCCACCTAATGTAGAAGACGCAACGAAGGCAGCGCTTCGGGCTGTAAAACATGTATAAAATAACTTAAAGTAGTAATTTAACAATATTGTCGTAAGTATCTGGTCTTCGGAAACAGTCTATGCTTCACAGCTCTCTACCATTCTCGGACCTCAACGGTCCATGGAATAATTCACCAAGTTTGCCTGCGGCATTACCTTACATCTGCATTCATAGTTAGATCCGCTTGCAGATGCCAGCAGCCGCCCTACGCTCCACTTCCTTATTTCCATTCTTTGTTAGCGGCAGTCTGCAAGCTGCTCCTTTATGATGCTTATACCTTCTTTCTTCAGACTTCTAGAAGTCTCGCGCCAGCAAGCTCCCGGGACGCAGCTTTACCAATCTACTTCAACTACTTTGTACATCCCTATGTTTTTATAGGAGCAGCAGCAGACAGACCAAAAGTATATAGAGTCCCGTGAGGATTCTCTCTTCCTTTTCTCAAGTTCTTGTCTTGCTCTATCACTTGCCATAAACCAGTGACTTGTCTCTATACTATTCACCTACCTCCCCCGCTGGATGAAGGGAATCGAGCTACTTACTACCATCTACCTTGGCACCTTCTCTCTTGTGAGATATCAGCAACTGCAGATCAAAATGTGCAAAGAGAGACTGGAGTACAATTTGGATGCCACGTTGTCTACAACCGCTACAAACACTCTGGCACACTTCTTCTGATCGCGCGGATTGTAGCAGTCTCAGGCCATGAAAGAACCTTTATATGCATAGGTCCGGAATCTAGGCTGCCATCGCCGTCGTCGTCCCGCCGCCGCCTGCTGTCCCTGTGCCCGCTCCCGGCGCTGTTCCCCTGGGGAGCACTGAGTGGTGCTGCCGATGCCTACGGGCCTTCGCTAGCGACCTCTCCGCCGTTTGTGTGTTTCCGCCCGGCGCCCGCGTCTACGTCCGCTGCCGGAATTCCCGGCATATCTCCGTCCCCGTGCGTAATATATGCGGTCTATATGGGCATACGGGTGCTGATATCCGTGATAGTGTCCCTCGGAATGCGCCGAGCTGCAGGACGCTTTTACATGGCGAATGGGCGCTAATATTCTCATATGCAATGTGATGAGATCCAGATCCGCTTCTTCAGTGGATATACCTAGTGCTTTGTTTGCTGTCTGTTTGGACAAAATAGTCGGTTTCCACTATATGCAAATAAGTCAGGACCAAGGATAGAGGCGCGAACTTCCAAAGTTAGACAAGGAATTTGCCCATAAATGATACCTCCAATCCCCTTTCCGGATTCTCTTCCTTCGGACGACTCTTCAACGTTCTCAAGATTGATTATATAATATGCTATTCAATTATTCTTTGTCTGCTCTTCGCATACAGTCCTGCAAGACGCCTGACGTACTTCATCTCTTTCGACTTTGTTGTTCTGAATATAAAAAGGATAAACAGGAGCCAAGATTGCTGGTCCTTCAGCGCCCCTGAAGGTCATCAAAATACAAGACTGAGTCGTCGAATGCAAAAAGAGAATTACATGCTATATACCGCCCAGGTATTAGACTGGGCAAACTTCGAGAGGGAGCTTCGGCAAGGAACTGCGCTCTGGGGAATCCTGTGAATTTTGTGCAGCCCGATCTTCCCATGGAGTATCATGTTTCCGGTAATATATAATAATAGGGTCTCCGCACGCACTTTGGAGAATGTTTTCAAGCCATTTGACCAGTCTATATACAGTGCCTACCACCTGAGCGTGGTATTTGGAGATCTGCAGTCTGGAGCGGCAATGACCTGGAATGGCCCGTGTCCCAAATACTCAGATACAGTGCTGGCAGAAATTCCGATACCAGGAAGAGTTCGTATGATGGGCAATTCAAGACACCATGGTCTGCAGTGCAGCTAAATAGATCGCCGTGCAGATGGATGGCCCTTTTACTTGGTATGTCTACTGGGCCCCTTGATCATATCCTGACTAACAAATGAAGCAGGGCAGTCGGCGCGGTATATGGATGACTAGCAGACGCTAATGGAAAGGATAGGGACGGGATGAGGCAGCGCAGTTTCCCCCACGTCTATTTATTCATAGTCTCAGACCCGTGCACGGTGATCTACCACAGTAGTAGCCACGCTATGATGCTCGCTTCCAAACTCGGGCATTCCGTCGATCGAGATGTCCCGATGCGCAATTGGTCTGAAACACTCGCTGAGGGAAAACATATGGCGGGGAGACGAGTCTAAAATTAGCGGAAGGACGTGCAG
>JGI26055J44792_1000336_pt1 | contig 11305 bp, 7 predicted proteins | sample HigsolmetaGSP17D_FD_44792 | JGI IMG/M metagenome (IMG submission 44792)
CGGGCCGTCTGTCGGGTCCTGCTTGCTAACTGGGTGTCTGTAGCTCGGAGAAGGTACCTATGCAACCGTACGTTGAGCACCCCTTCCGCCCCATGTCCTTCTGTCCACTTCCCTTCAGCTGATACGGAGCGTCGCAGGTCTTCAAGGGACGGAATCGCCAGACCGGCGAGATGGTGGCCCTGAAGGAGATCCACCTTGACTCGGAGGAGGGAACGCCGTCGACGGCCATCCGCGAGATCTCGCTGATGAAGGAGCTGAAGCACGAGAGCATCGTCTCCCTCTACGATGTCATCCACACGGAAAACAAACTGATGCTCGTCTTCGAGTACATGGACAAGGACCTGAAGAAGTACATGGACACCAATGGCGACCGCGGGCAGCTGGACTATGTCACCATCAAGTCGTTCATGCACCAGCTCCTTCGGGGCATCGCCTTCTGCCACGAGAATCGCGTCCTCCACCGAGACCTCAAACCCCAGAACCTCCTCATCAACAAGAAGGGCCAGCTCAAGCTCGCCGATTTCGGTCTTGCAAGGGCCTTCGGTATCCCCGTCAACACGTTCTCCAACGAGGTTGTCACCCTGTGGTATCGTGCCCCTGACGTCCTCCTGGGTAGCAGGACCTACAACACCAGCATCGACATCTGGTCCGCAGGTTGTATCATGGCAGAGATGTACACGGGACGACCCCTCTTCCCGGGAACGACGAACGAAGACCAGCTGCAGAAGATCTTTCGGCTGATGGGAACGCCCTCGGAACGTTCCTGGCCCGGCATTTCCCAACTGCCCGAATACAAGCCCAATTTCCAGGTCTACGCGACGCAGGACTTACGACTCATTCTGCCGCAGATCGACCAACTTGGCTTGGACCTCCTTAGCAGGATGCTTCAACTGCGACCGGAGATGCGCATCAGCGCGGCTGAAGCGCTGCGACATCCGTGGTTCAATGACCTTCCCCAACTTTTGCAGCAGCGGCAACAACAGCAGCAGCAGCAACAGCAGATGGCTGGAGGGTACGGCGGGATGGTCCCACCTCAACAAGGCTATTAAAGACAGGAAATTTCGAAGGATATGAATGGAATGACTGACCAAGTTTTTTTTTCAGAACCAAGGGTGAGGGCGACTGAATGAGAGCGTGGCGTTTATACCCGAAGATGTTGATTCTCTTTTCACGGCTGATGTTTCTTTTTTCCTTTTGTCCACTGTGTTTAGCTTCGATGGGTGCATAATCTTGCAATAAAAGGACTGAGTCTTGGTTCTAGTATACGATTCGCCCACCGCGCACTTACCCCATCCATTTTCCCCCATATCGACTGTCGAGTACTAGACACTTGCGCATTCTGGAGCGATCTATTATTCCCGACCCTCGTCTCGACTCCTACACTACAAAACTCAATGCTATAGACAACCAGCTCATGCCTCGATTTGGTCTGTCTGCGAGAGGTAAATACCCCAGCACCGTGGCCGGAACAACTTCGCATCCCCCAAACCATCAATTTCTAGACAATCTGAGTCCATAACCTAAAAGCAGCACAATCTTTTTTCACCTACACATTCAATTTAAACAGCATCATTTATTCTAAACAGCATATTATATAATATCGTATACATTCCCTCTGTCTGTCCTGGGGACTCCCTGTCTCCTAGTACTCACTGTACTAGTGTACCAGTGACAGGTGCCCCGAGACACACATAGAGAGAGAGATAATGAACCTAGCTAGGACAATAACGACACTTTCCTACGACAGGACCTTTGGCAGACAGACAAATAAATGAATAAACTATCAAATAAGTAAGTAGCTAAGTCTACATGCGCGGCACAGCTATCTATATACGCAGCAGCCCAGGCAGTCTACCAACCAGGGATTGATTTGATTCTTTCAATTCGAGTTTGAATGCCCGTCCTCTGTCTGTCTGTCCGTCCGTCTGTCTGCCAGCTTTTGACTCCCAAGCTACCAGTCATTGATTCAGCACGGAATCCATACTGGTTATCATTGAAGCTGGCTGACTAACCCACTTACTCGCTCATCGTCGTCGTAGAAGAAGGATTCTTTTAGACCTTTACTGTACTGTATATCGATAATAGGTATGATATGGTGATCTGAAACCGTTTAACTTTCTTCCCTTCTTTATTTCTTAGATTCGAGCCCTCCTGATATCGTTAAATAAAAAAATTTCTTTTTAATTAATATTATTTCTATGAAATACATGAAAACACAATTAAATAACAATAACAATATTAGCTACAATTTATTAAATAACCTCGATGTGGATTCTCATCACTTTTAGTAAGTGGTACTCCGTAGTAGATGGGACTGTGTGACCTCACCTCTTTCAAAAAAGACTGATGGGGGTTTTACGCAATATAGTATATTTCAGTTCCTAGCTCTATAGGTTCGGTACCCGCTCTGAGATCAGCCCTGATACGGACATGCATGATACCCTTATATATCTATATTGGAGGCATAACTATACGGAGTATATACTACCTACTTAATGCTGCTAGAGAAAAAAAATCTCGGGAGTCCTCAGAAAGCGTCAGCCCCGGTAACCTTCGCAGTATGTATTATATAGTTTCAGAATGCTTCGGCTTCAGTTTCAACTTGACCGGTATATACATGCTAGTTTGGACGGCAAGATGACCATCCAGGGATAGTCATTCAGAATGACAAATTTAATATGTGAGAACCTGCTTAACCAGTAGTACCGGATAACGTGCCTATGAAGAAAATGGAGAAGACGACGAATTACCCAGATTGGAAATCGTCATCAGACAAGACCTCAGGGCCAACTTCAACTGCTCACGGCATATGACAAGTTTCTCAATCCAGTTAGGTAGGTACAGTACAGTAAGCACCTAGTCACTGCGGAACGATATCGCTGAGGATGCCTTGTCCCTGGCAAGTTCTAGTAGCAAATTAGCAAGGAGAACGTTGCTCATGACGATGCCGGATCGCTATCAGCTTATCTCCAGGCATTAGTCAGTAGTTAGTCATACAGTACTGTACATAGGGAAGTACTCCGCACAGGACATGCAGATGAAGAATCTACTGTATACCAATCTACTCTAGGTGGGTAGTATCTCGTCTCATCTCGTCCGGCGGGATGATTATTAATTAATTCTCCGGAGTACTCCGTACTTAATTAGATACGTATGATCTAGATCCTCGGTGAGCCGCGAGCGGGGTAGGAACCCCTCACCTTACAGTATGTGCTCGGTACGGAGTGCTTGCCTATTAAAATGATGATAATATGATACCTTACTAGTACTGTACAGTACATACGTGTGCACCTTGGGCATCTGATAGTGCGCGTGTAATAAATGTTCGAGTGTTGCAAAGCATCAAGGTCTGACTGACGCCTGGCGCAAGCTAGCTAGTAGTAGTGCCGACCTACAGCTTATCTTCTCCGTAGGGAGTTACTCCGTACCTAACCCCAGGCACTACTCCGTATCATACGGTCTGAATCCACCGACCAGCGTCCGTGCGAAACAGAGTTGCAGGGGTTGAGCCCTGTGTCTCTGCAGGACGCAGGTGATAGCGGTCGCAAGCGGCCACAAAGGTGATCTAGGGTACGGAATTGACCAGAGCTAGTTAGACATCTATTGATTGATACGTTAGCTATTTTTTTTATAATTTTTTTTCCTGTGACAAAATAAGAGCCAGTCCCCTGTCCTGGCCACGTGTTTTCTTTTCTGCTCGGGACTTCGGCTGCGGCGCAGGCTTGAAATAGAGTTCGTGGCTTTTTGTTTCTAATTCTACCCCTTTTCGTCAACGGTCAACTGTCAGTGACATATTTGACGTGCATGTCGAAGGATAAAGATTTGGCAGTGGTTGCCGGGATCCCCTGATCCCTGGAGTACCCAGGTACCGTTCGGTGTATATGCACAGAGGTACAGTACATGCAGTTCTCCTATGAATAATGAAGCGGTGTTGTGTGCTCTCGGATGTACACAGTACCTACTTACGGAGTACATTTATGTACGGAGTACTGTGAAAACCGTCATATTTTTTTTGGACGGTTTAGTTGCATAATTGCGGAGTACTAGGATGCGGTTCTGGGATGTCTGAATAATGATGACGTGATGTCTTTAGCCTTGTCACATCGCCTACCTATCTACGGAGTACTCCGTACAGGGCACGGGGTAACTCGGGTTATAGAGCTGATACCGGTGAGGGCATATACTAATCTAGGCAGGTCAAGCTGAAATCGTGTGCTGAACTCCCATTATTATTTCTTCCTCCTCTTTTCTCTCCTTTACAATAGGTTGCCAAAACTTTCGTTAACAAGGGTCCCTTGCCTAGCAGCTTTGGCAGATTGCCACTTTATACCCACAAGCGGTTGAAGGGTGATTAGACACTACTATGGTAGGTAAAATTCCTAAGCGAAGTCAGTCCGGATCACAATAACAGAGCAAAGGCAGCGAGGTAGGCGGTTTGGTGACGAAAGTTTGGCAACATACCGTAGTGTTAGCACCCTTCAGATGCATAATTCCAACCCTCTTCTTCTGTCTTAACAATCCCTACATGGACGCTACTGGTTCCGGTACGCTCTTCGAAAAGGTCACCAATCTCAGTTACCCTCTTACCTGCACCAGACTCAAACCGACTAGCCACAAGACCAAATATGCTCAAGCGTGCCCGGACATCCCGATATGCAGCAGGGTGTGTTGCCGTTATGCTAACAGCAAGGCCCAACCCAAGCAGCACATACAGTATGCACAAAGACCACAGAAAGAATAGAGGAGCTTTGGGGACACGTGTGACTAGGACTGGACGCCTCACTTGCTCCTTCATATTCAGCTTTGGCTGGAAAAAGCCGGCGGAAGCAGCAAGCGTTACCATTTCCAACTGGGCAGCATAATAATCAGCTATCTCTTGAGAAGTATTGCCGATAACTGTCGCCAATTGCAGCATGTATGCCAGCTGATCAGCCACAATACCCTCCTCCAGTAACCACGATGAAACCTCCAAAACATCACTATTATTAACTAGTGATAATGTCTTGGAGGCCATCGAGCCATTCACCCATGAGTAGGTAAGGTTGTGGATCCTAATTTCACATCTCAGGATGAAGTAATACTGCCAAAAAGCGCTCAAAATCTCCGGATAATGAGCAAGGGTCTGCTGCCAATCAAGCTGATGCTGGCGAATATGGCCTTGAACGCCCGCATAGAAGGGGTTTGACTTGTTCAGGCTATCCGTGTTGTTTAGGCCCGCATCAGAAAACAGGTATATACAGCCCCAGTCACCACAATTTGGCCAGTCCGGGATACTGATATTGCTGTTTGAAACTCCAGGATTGGCTCCATTGAAATTATCCGAACAATTAAACACAGAGGAGATATGATCACCTGCAAGCCTCAGATTGCACTGCCGACTGTATGGTTCACGCGCACTGCTGGCTGCCAATGTCGACGCAGAGTAGTCAATGTCGAGTGGTGGCCGGACTGGAGCAAGAAATGAGAAGGAATCCTGATCTTGTGTCTCCTTGAGTATCTGATACGCGCTGGAAAGGTTGTTCATGATCAGATACGGATCTTGTGTTTGATTCACTTGGCCAAAAAATAGCGCCCTGCACGTGTATGGCAAATTATCAGAATAATCCCCGGTATCGCGTATTCCAGTGCACTCGGGAAGAAACTCAAAACCAAATGAATGCTGCGGAGGGTCTGATGGAGAGACCTGGGAGATAATGACTGATTCCGTGACAACATGAAGCCAAGTATCAACTGCCCATATTGCGTAACTGGAAGTGCAGTTCTGTTGTCAGCAAAAGCAATATGCTGCATGAGGCGGCTCAGTCTCTTACCTGAGTACAGTCGTGATTGCTAGGAGGGAAGCTGCTAAGCGTAACATTGAACTAAAAGGCCGTCTTGTCTTCCAAAGCCAGTACGAGATCACATCCCAAAGTGACAAAGGCTGGGCATCCAATGTTTCGAGTAAAGAGACCCAGCTGATAGGGAGTAAGAAGCTTGGACACCTCGTCCTTTTCTGCCTTATTCAACAATTTTCTGCTGACGTGAAAGGAACAAAGGGACATGACAAATCCAGGAAGGAGAGATGCGACGCTGCTCGCCCATGATGATATCGTCACGAATCTGGCCGCATCGATGTCGACAAAGTAGGCGTTGGGATCATCGCGGTCACTTGGGAGACGCAGGCTCGGCTCTGATAATGCCTTGTGGTCCACCTTGAATGCGACAACCATGTATACAAGGAGTCCTATAATGATCAGAAGGGGGACAGTAACCACCAGTGTAGCCCATAAGATTGTTTGGTATGTCCCACTGATTCCCTTCCTGCTTGAAGCATCGGGCGACAGTCGGCCATTTCTTTCCGACGGTATTGGGGAACGTTGTTCGGGAGTGGTTCTTGAACTTGTTGCGTCTCTAGTCGGTCCCATCGATAGTAATGGAAAGTGATCCCCCTTTCTCTCTGGTATTCCGTGACGGTCTGCCACCATGGTAAACAGATAAATTGTATAGCACCTGGTATTCCATCAGCTCTCGGAGCTATTGGGAGACAGCGAGGAGCTGACAGAGGTGAAAGTGCTTGGGGAAAGATATTCCAATCTGTTGCTCTGCAGATGAAGCATTAAGGCCATTACAGCCTCATTCGGCCTGAAGCTTTGTTTCACGTTTGGCAACTGACAAGGCAGACGTGGTGATTGGGTGCTTGTATGGAGCCAATGAATGTGCAGCATATTTTGCCAATAATGTGGAGAGTAGAAATCATTAGATTTGTGCGGCTGAGATGTGGGTAAGCTGGGCACCATAGTAGTATGGAGTATCTCTCCTCTTCTTTATCTACTTTTGGGGCGGCGCGTACAGTGGATATTGTATGCAGACAGCCCAGTCCTATTATCGGTTCTTGCTTCTGATTTCCATTGGCTGCCAGGCCCCTATTCCCTCCCTCTTTCTTCTACCATTCAATATACCACTCCGCCTACAATTCAACCAGTTATTATTATAGAATCTAGATGAGTCTGTATCTCTATATATCCAATAAGCAGGTGCCAACAGCTATCAAAATTCCTAGAACTCTATGATCCCCTATTCTAAAGCCTGACCCTTATTGGGACCAGCTATTCGACCTGCCATTAGATCTGCCATTAGATCTACCATTTAACATGCCATTAAACTTGGATCTAGCTGGTCTATTCAAATGGCAGATACAGTCTGCGCGAGCGCTTAAGGTGCGAAGCGCCCACAGAGTGATTATAAACCCTAAGGAGGGCTTGAGGACTTGATTATTTACTGTGGTGGATTGCAGTGATTTCCGTAAATGATAGTAGGTCTGCAGGTAGAATGCCAGGCAGTTATAATAATATTAAAGCCCCCTTGAAGCCTGTGAGTGAACGAAGCGAACGGTTAAAGGCCTATATAGGTAGCCACCCCCGCCCTCTCCGTACCCCTGATCGGATAACCTCGGTCGGAGCGGCGTTGCTCACCTGCTAAGAACAAGAGGGGCAGTCGACAGGGTGACCGTAGATTTTTGCTCGATAGGTAGGCACTACTACTCTATATACCTAGCGTAGTTCTTGAGCCGCGCGGGAGGCCTGAAGCTCCAGGAACAGAGTTTAGTAGTGAACACTACCGTGTACGGGTATTCCAGCGGGGGTGCAGGCCAGCCTGATAAATAGGACCTCTTTTATATATACCGGACCGCCCGTCAACCCCGGATTGGAGATCCGTGAAGAAACGCCCCTTCACCGGTAGTTTTGCTTATTTCGGAACCACGGTAAGGTCGTGTCTTTGGACTACAAATGTTAGTTATATATACTCATCTTGGAGCCCAGCACGAGCTTGAACTCGCAAAAACCGTCCTATTTATTTATATCGATTGCCCAGGCGTTTCTTTCAGATTCTCGGCTGAACATGTGCTTTGACACTGTGTGGCCTTGAGATGAAGAGATTTTGAAAATTGCCGATGAGGTAAGAAAGTAAGGATGTACTAGGTACCAAGTGGTATATACCTAGTTGCATACAAAGATCGCGGGAGTGGTACCTACCTACCTACCTAATCATATAGCCCATTCCCTCATCTCTTGAGTATCATTATTATTTATCTTGACCCAAGGGGCGTTCAACCCCTACAGACTGCCGAAGCCCAGTCTCCGTCCGTACTCCATGCACATGCATAAGCAGCACCAAGCCTCGGGCCGTCGTTCCGCCAAGGCCGCTTTTCCTGGACGAGTGACCGAGACTCCAGATGCCGTCCCCACGAAAGTTTGACGGTCTCGAGACGGGGGCATGCACGGCTCAGTACGAGGCTAGAGCCGGGTAAGAAAGCCTGGGGATAAGCTCGGTGGTGGGGGCTGGAGAATCGAAGTAGAGGAGCCCCGCAACAGTGTAGTATTACGCAGTCAAGGGGGACGCACAATACGGTCTCTCGAACCGCGGTGCGGCAGTAGTCGATTCTTCCCCGCTCGCGATTGAGACTGATTTGTTTTTTCGCCGCCTGATCCAGTCTTGTCGTGTCACTCTGGATATCTGCTTGCGGAGCAGAGCAGTGGGTCGTGAAACCAGAGTTCTCCTTTCAGTGTTTCTATCTTTTTTGTCTGAAACCCCCAACTGAACAATGAAATATGTAACCGAGAACAGGGCAGGTACTGACTATGAAGTCGTTCGACGATTGTCTGATCTGCTAGGTAAAGTTTCTTGCCGACGGTAGATGTTGCTAGCTGGTGAATGCATGTCCTTAGCGGCCTCTCCCAGGGGACTGAGTTTGTAGATGCTCCTAGCGCATGTATGAACCGGCGTTTGTCACCATCTTCCGCCCATTGCGAGGGAGTATGATGCTCTCGTCGGGTTCCCGAAACATGCTTTATATCCGTGCCTCGACATGCTGCAACTCATTGCGGATTGTTCTATTATCCGTGGTATCGCAAGTATGTACTGTACAGTACTCTCAGAGGGCTGCCGGAAGATGGAGATGCTTCCAATCTACCATGGGGTCTGTACACTCCGGGCTCCTCTCGGGATGCTGCACTGCGCCATAATTACGGAGTAATAACGGCAAGCGGTAAGGTCAACCTACAATACAGGGAACCCGCGACGGAACTGGTCCGGGTTGCTGTTTAGTTGAAGGTGGCGGGGTTCTCTGCTTGCCGGGGCCTAGGTTGGAATATCCATATCAAGCGTAGCTGCGCCTCTATTAGCGAGCGGCCGGTAGGGCTGTGTTTGGCTGTTCTTTCTCAATTCACGCTTTTGGCTCGATTGGCTTCTTCAGGGACCAGAAACCAACGGCGCGAGTGTGGAATGCATATGACACGCGCCGGCTATTCGGGGCCTGGGACCAACGTTGCATGCTTCAAGGCTTGGACAGGGCCACCTGCAGCATCTCCCCGGCCCTCGTGTGGCGGTGGGCAATGTGAAAGCTAATAAACAGTAGTTACCCCCTGTGAATCAAACTCCGTCTACCTTGCCGGACATTTGCGGCCATCCGCAGTATACTGACTTCCATAGTCAATATCTGCATCGCCGCCATGTCCAGGACTTTATCTCCTTCCACGGTCCACTGCCGACACGGTCCTTGTTGAACATTAGGAGAGTTAGAAAAGAGAAGACCGTCGTGAGTCTATCTCTTGAATTGTACCTGGATCCCCTATGGGGTGAATGGGCCATTGTATGCCCACATCATCCCCAGGTTCTTCTCCCCGACGACGCTTGGAGGGATAACACGACCGGTCTTCCTTTCTGACAACACATCACGCAGTTAGCACTTCTCCAGTCCTTCATTTTCATTTGCCTCACTTTCCTTTTTCTTCCATCTACCTCTTCATCTGTATCGATATCAGCCTATCTTGAAAGACCATCTACTTTGGATATCAACCATACATACGGAAGGGAGGTCACCCAGAGAACTACTCTTCTTCTGGTCCCTGACGATCACCATGTCGTCCACCGAATCATTCTCTGAGAAGCAGTTGAGAGCCATTGAGGACACAGAGCGTGCATGCTCTGCCCTTTCTCTCATTGGGACATCCATCATTATCGGTACTTTCCTGGGATCCAGTTTGTTTCGCAAGCCCATCAATCGCCTGGTCTTTTATGCATCCTGGGGCAATATTATGGCGAATGTTGCGACTCTCATTTCTCGTTCCGGTATACTCCATGGGGTCGGCAGCCCATTGTGCCAGTTCCAGGGATTCCTCATCCAGTGGTTAGTTGCATATACTCCGTTTCTTCCGGTGAATATTGACTGATTGCTTGATTTTTTTTTACCCAGGTTCATGCCAGCCGATGCCATGTGGACCCTAGCTATGGCGTGTAATGTCTACCTAACCTTCTTCCACAAGTACGATTCTTCTCAGCTGCGGAGACTTGAATGGAAATACCTCCTCATCTGCTATGGCTTGCCCTTCATCCCAGCCTTCGCATACTTCTTCATCGAAACAAAGGAAAAGGGAAAGGTGTATGGCTCGGCGGTAGTAAGTGTCGCAGAAAAGCAAAAGCGCATCAAAGAGCTTCTTGGTGTTGACTCTGCGTAGCTGTGGTGCTGGGTTTCCCACCCATGGGACGCCCTGCGTATCGCGGTTTTCTATGGTCCAGTATGGTTCGTTATCGCCGTAACTCTTGTCATCTATATCCGCGCTGGGAAGGTGATCTTCGAGAAACGACGCGAGCTCCAAGATATCAGCACGCCTGAAACTAGTTATTTCTTCGAGAACCCGTTCGAGGCCACTTCGAAGGTGACCGAGATTCACATTACGAGCGAACCGGCAGACCCACGAAAGGATTCCGCTCAGCTAAGCAACAGCACCGAAGACACGTCTCGGGCGCCGCAGGCGTCCAATTTCAACCCGTACACTGTCACAATTGAGAGCGGCGAAGGAAGGAACTCCATTCCCTTGAAGACGCTGCGCAATCAGCCAGACGCGAACGCTCAGCGCCGTGCAGCAGCGATGGAGGCAAATAAAGCGGCCTGGAAGTATTGCAAGTGCGCCATGCTGTTCTTCGTCGCGCTGCTCGTAACATGGGTTCGTCAAGTTTATACACGTCATATTGCTCAAGATTGTGCTGACTAATGAGCTTCTTCCACAAAGGTCCCTTCGACGATTAACCGCGTGTACCAACTGGCTCGCCCAAATGATGACAACTTCGGCCTGAACTATGCGTCCGGTTTTGTCCTGCCCTTGCAGGGTTTCTGGAACAGCATCATCTACCTCTCCATCTCGTGGCCTGCGGTGCGGGCCCTCTTCGAGAACATGCGGAGTATTCCTCGGTCGTATCAAATAAGCAGACCGCAGCCTTTAGCAGGAGGTGCTGGTTTCAGACCTCGCAGCAGTTCCGGCGGCAACGA
>JGI26055J44792_1000338_pt1 | contig 11287 bp, 10 predicted proteins | sample HigsolmetaGSP17D_FD_44792 | JGI IMG/M metagenome (IMG submission 44792)
TCCCACCAGGCCACACAGCAGCGGCCACGCCAGCACCACCGGCAGGCCGCCGGGCAGATCCAGCGCCCACCAGGCGCCGGCCACCAGCAGGCCGGGGAACATCAGCGCGCCCAGCAACCCCTGCAGGGCATCCAGCCGCGCCGCACGCGCAGGCAGCGGTTGCCAGCCGGCATCGGCAGCGGTCTCGGGCACGGCATCGGACATGTGGGCTCTCTTTGCGGAACGTCGGCGCGCGTGGGCGCCAGGCGCACCGACGTTAGCAGGCGCAGGGGGCTGCCCGCCACGGCCACCCGTGCGGGCCGTGTGGCGCGGGCGCCGGGTTACTGCGCGGCCTGGATCAGCGCGTCCACATCCAGCAGGTGCCCGGCCCGGGCGGCCTTGGTGCGCAGGTAATGCTCGTTCTCGCGGGTGATGGTGCCGGTGACCGCGATGCACTCCAGCACGTCCATACCGGCATTGCGCAGGCGCTGTGCCTTGGTCGGGTTGTTGCTCAGCAGCGCGATGCGCTGCACGCCCAGGCCACGCAGCATGGCCACCGCACTGCCGTAGCGGCGCTCGTCGGCGCCGAAGCCCAGCTGGGCATCGGCATCAATCGTATCCAGGCCGTCGTGCTGGTAGCCGTAGGCGCGCATCTTGGCGGCAATGCCGGTGCCACGGCCTTCCTGGTCCAGGTACAGCAGCACCCCGCCACCGAGTTCCTTCAGCTTCTGCAGGCCCAGCCGCAGCTGGTCGCCGCAGTCGCACTTGAGCGAACCGAACAGATCACCGGTGAGGCAGGACGAATGCACGCGCACCGGCACCACCGCCGACAGGTCCGGCTCGCCGACGATGATCGCCACCTGGTCACGCTGGGCCACGCCCCCGCGGAACACCACGAAGGTGGTCATGCCCACATCGCGCAGCGGCACCGGCGAGCGGGCCACCAGTTCGTAATCGTGCGCGGCGTGGGCGGCCCCTTCGGTCAGATCGCCCAGGCCCACCTCGGCCACGCCATCGAAGCGGCGGTCATGCGGTTCCAGCACCACCGCCACCATCGCCGGCAGCAGCAGGCCCAGCCGGGCCAGTTCCACCGCGCCGGCATCCAGCGCGGTGCCTGCACTCCAGCCGTCCGGCAGCGGACCCGCTTCGCGCAGGTAGCCCAACGACGGCAGCGCGGAGAATGCCACCCCGGCCAGCGGCAGGCGGGTGCCCTGCGGGGCCTCCACGCCCAGCACCCGCGCGCGGGTCGGCGTGAGGTACAGGTAATGCTGGCCGTGGGCCAGTTCGGCGAAGGTCTGGAAACTGCTCGCGGTGGCACTGTCCAGCGCGATCACCGCCAGCCGCTGGCCGCCCTCGGCGGAGATCACGACCGGGCGGCCGGCACGCAGTTCGGCGACCGCGCGCTCGCAGCGGATCGCCGCCGGGTCACCGAACAGAGAAGAAGCAGCAGGCATGGCAGGACCGGGGGAGGCGGACATCGTGGAATCCACTATGGGGACAGGGCCGACGTATTCAACTGCGCGGCGGGCTCAGTGCGGGTGCTTCTCGGTGGCGTACGGGTCGCGTTCGCCGCTGCCCGGCGGGCGCAGGGTGTAGCGCTTGTAGGTCCACTGGTACTGCGCCGGATCGCGCCGGGCGATGCGCTCGATCCCCGCATTGAGCGCGGCGGCGGCCACCTGCGGATCCGGGTCGGCCACGGCCGGGTCGGCCGCTTCCACGTGCAGGGCGAACTCCATGCCCGGGCCGATGCGCTCGCACCAGCCGTACAGCACGGTGGCACCGGTGCGTTCGGCCAGCCGGTTGACCAGGGTCATGGTGAGCGCCTGCTCGCCGAAGAACGGCACGAACACGCCGTCGCCGGCCTTGGGCTGCTGGTCGGGCAGGATGCCGGTGGCGCCGCCCTCCTTGAGTACCTTGAACAACTGGCGCACGGCGGCGCCTTCGGCACGCACCTGGCGCACGTTGTCGCCGCCGCGCACGAGCTGCAGGAACGCATCGCCGGCTTCGTCCTCCGGCGCCTTGTAGACGATGGCGATGGGCCCGCGCGAGGCCAGCCACTGGTTCAGCAGTTCCCAGTTGCCGAAGTGCGGCGCGGCCACGATGACCCCCTTGCCGGCGGCCAGCGCGGCATCGTACAGGGCCTCGCCATGGCGCTCGCGCAGGTGCAGGCGCAGGTTGTCGGCTGCCGGCCGGCTCCACAGGCGCAGGGTTTCCAGCGCCTGCAGCGCGGTGGAGCGCAGCACCTGGCGGTGCACGCGGGCCCGGGTGGCGGCATCCCACTGCGGGTAGGCCAGCTCCAGGTTGCGCCGGGTCACCCGGCTTTCGCGCGCATCCAGGCGCACCCACAGCCACGCCAGCGCCGTGGCCACGCCCCGCAGCACGGGCCAGGGCAGGCGGGTGAACAGGGCGGCGGCGCGGAAGGCGAGCTGGGCTTTGCGGTGCGGATTCATCCTTGCCAGTCTAGCGGCAGGGCCGGCGCAGGGCAGCCCTGCTACGCTCACCGGCTGTTTCCGCATCCCCGAGGTCTGCATGCTTGTCCTGATCCAGCGCGTCAGCGAAGCCGCCGTTCACGTGGACGAGTGCGCCGTGGGCCGGATCGGGCCGGGACTGCTGGCGCTGGTGGGGTTGGAGCCCGGCGACAGCGAGGCCCAGCTGCAGCGGATGGCCGACCGGCTGCTGGGCTACCGTGTGTTTTCCGATGAGAACGGGAAGATGAACCGCTCCCTGCGTGATACCGGCGGTGGGCTGCTGCTGGTGAGCCAGTTCACCCTGGCGGCCGACACGCGCTCGGGCATGCGGCCCAGCTTCACCAGCGCCGCAGCGCCCGAAGAGGCTGAACGCGGGTTCAATCGATTTGTGGAGATCTGCCGCGAAAAACACGTTGCAGGGGTGGAAACGGGTCGCTTCGGCGCCCATATGGTTGTCAGCCTGGTCAACGACGGTCCTGTGACCTTCCTGCTCAGGCCCTGACCCCGGGAACCACCGTCCCGGCAGAAGGGGCGCCGGGCTGGTATAATGCTACGTTCCCTTTTCCTCATTCAGCCGGTGGCGCGAGCACTACATGGCCAACGAACGTCCTGCCCAATCCGAAATCAAGCAACTGATCAGCAAGGGCCTGGAACAGGGCTACCTGACCTACGCCGAAGTCAATGACCATCTGCCGGACGACATGGTCGACCCGGAGCAGATCGAAGACATCATCGGCATGATCAACGGCATGGGCATTGATGTCCATGAAGTTGCGCCTGATGCAGAAACCCTGCTGCTCAACGACGGCAATACCGGCAACCGCGAGGTGGATGACACCGCCGCTGAAGAAGCCGCTGCCGCGCTGACCGCCCTGGATACCGAAGGTGGCCGCACCACCGACCCGGTGCGCATGTACATGCGCGAAATGGGTACGGTGGAGCTGCTGACCCGCGAAGGCGAAATCGCCATCGCCAAGCGCATCGAAGAAGGCCTGGGCCAGGTGCAGGCCGCGCTCGGCCTGTTCCCCGTCTCGGTGGAATCGCTGCTGCTGGACTACGACGCGCACAAGGAAGGCCGCAAGCGCCTGGCCGAAGTGATCGTCGGTTTCAACGACCTGGCCGAAGAAGTCGTGGTGCCGGCACCGGTGGTCGCCGAAGACACCAGCGATGACGCCGACGAAGACGCCGACGAGGATGACGACGGCGACGACGTGGAAGAAGAAGCCGGCCCGACCGGTCCGGATCCGGAAGAAGTCGCCGCGCGCATGCAGGCCCTGGCCGATGCCTACGGCGCCTTCAAGAAGGCGCTGGCCAAGGGTGACAAGAAGCAGCTGGCGAAGCTGCGCGACGAGATGTCCGCCGTGTTCGTCACCCTGAAGCTGCCGCTGCCGCTCACCGACGTGCTGACCAAGCAGCTGCGCGACACCATGGCCAGCATCAAGAGCCATGAGCGCCGCGTGCTGAACCTGGCGACCGTGACCGCCCGCATGCCGCGCAAGGACTTCATCCGCTCCTGGGAAGGCAACCAGACCAACCTGGAATGGGTGGAAGATGCACTGAAGCGCAAGCAGAAGTGGTCCTCGGCCCTGCGCGATGTGAAGGACCAGATCATCGCCGAGCAGCAGTCCACCATCGACATCGAGAATGCGACCTCGCTGGAGCTGGAAGAGCTGAAGGAAATCAGCCGCGCGATGGCCTACGGCGAAGCCAAGGCCCGCAAGGCGAAGAAGGAAATGGTCGAGGCCAACCTGCGCCTGGTCATCTCCATCGCCAAGAAGTACACCAACCGTGGCTGCAGTTCCTCGACCTGATCCAGGAAGGCAACATCGGCCTGATGAAGGCCGTGGACAAGTTCGAGTACCGCCGCGGTTACAAGTTCTCCACCTATGCGACCTGGTGGATCCGCCAGGCCATTACCCGTTCGATCGCCGACCAGGCGCGCACCATCCGTATTCCGGTGCACATGATCGAAACGATCAACAAGTTGAACCGCATTTCCCGCCAGATGCTCCAGCAGTACGGCCGCGAGGCACGCCGGAGGAGCTGGCCAAGGAAATGGACATGCCGGAAGACAAGATCCGCAAGGTGATGAAGATCGCCAAGGAGCCGATCTCGATGGAAACCCCGATCGGCGACGACGAGGATTCCCATCTGGGCGACTTCATCGAGGACACCAACGTGGAGTCCCCGATCGAGAACACCACCAACATCAATCTGTCTGAAACCGTGCGCGACGTGCTGGCCGGCCTCACCCCGAGGGAAGCCAAGGTGCTGCGCATGCGCTTCGGCATCGACATGAACACCGACCACACGCTGGAAGAAGTGGGCAAGCAGTTCGACGTGACCCGCGAGCGCATCCGCCAGATCGAAGCGAAGGCGCTGCGCAAGCTGCGTCATCCGAGCCGGTCGGAGCAGCTGCGTAGCTTCCTCGATATCGACTGATATCCGCGCGCTGTGGTTGAGCAGAACGAGAAACCCCGCTTCGGCGGGGTTTTTCTTTGTGCGTGTTTTGGCATGGCTTACGTGACACTGGTTCGGGTGGGGCGGGGATCGGCCGTACCGCCATGCACCAAGGCGACATCGGTTTTCAGTTCACTGACCGTTGCGCGCTGCACCTGGCACCGGCGTATGACATGTTGCCGATGTCGCTGGTGCCCTCACGGTTGGGTGTGGTGGGCCGGCATGAGCCGCTGGCAGCGGTGGCGCGGCGTGGCGCAAGCGAACTGGAGCATCTGTGTTGGGCGGCGCCCGTGGCAGCCGAGTTCTGGCGGCGCGCGGCCGGGGATGCGCGTGTACGGTCTGCGGCGCTGCGTGAGTTGGCTGCGGCCAACGCTGCGCGGCTGGCCGAGATGGCGCTGCGGTATGCGGGTAGGGGGCCCGATTGGCGATTGCCGGTAGCGACGTGAGGGCGGGCTCTACTACACTGTTGCACTGCGCAGGGCCTATAGCTCAACGGTTAGAGCAGGGGACTCATAATCCCTTGGTTCCAGGTTCGAATCCTGGTGGGCCCACCACATTGACGTCCATCGGAGTCCAAGGAAGGATTGCGGAGCCGGGTGGGGCTGCATTTAGAGCGGTTCTGGCGTCCAGCAGTATCCGGCGGCATCCACAAAAAAGTGAGTCAGGCTGTAAGTCAGCGGGCTAGACGCCCAAGACGACCCACAGGCCCTCGACTCACATGCTGACCGACACCAAGTTGCGCTCGCTCACGCCGAAGATCAGTCCCTTTCGTGTGGCTGATGCCAACGGCAGGCGCAGGGGCCACAGGAGCGTGACCTGCCGTGTCCGTACTCCGGCCGGATGCGCGGAGTGCTTTACGAGCGCTCAAAGCTCGAATTTTGAACCTGAGTCCTCAGGAGGCGTCTCGCGACCTAGCCGGGCATCAGCTTCGTTGCGCTCCGCGTTGACGGCATCCTCGACTCTGCTTGCATCGAGCAGGAGCTGTCTCGGATGCCGCTGGCTGGCATGCTCGAATAGATTGAGACTGCATAGTCGCCGTACAACCACCCCAAAGCTTTCAGCTTCTGGTCTTAGCGATTGTCAACACTCTGCTGCTAAAAGCGGTGGGATTACCATCTCTTCTTCCATCACTTCGCTCATCCTTGGCTACTACGGGGCAAGTAATACCTGAGCAGGAAGTCAGCGGGTCCTTACGTGCGATTGGAGCTGATTACGACATTCGCGGCCCGCTTATACTTTGGTCTTCTTGGATGTGATCGCGTGCCAGCGCCAGCTCTTGCAGACGACTTTGCTCTTGCCTATCGCGTGCCTGGTTCGCTGCTAGATACTGCTGCTCGGGAGCTGCCGCCAGTGCCTCGCTGGTCGGCATGTGCGCGCGGTTGGCGTACGGATCCGGGGACGCGCCTGGGCCTGAGCGCGTCACAAACATCGTCACCCCGCCCGAAAGCTTTTCGGTCGGTGCGTTCAATGCGACATCGACGTTGTCCCCGGGCTTGAATCCTGCATCCACAGCCATTTTGTACGCGCTCGCGACCATCCGATCACTGAGCTCATCCCATGGTTTGTTGGCGCTTTCATCGAGCCTCACGATGGATGCACGCAATTGCTCCACCAGTGCAGCATCCTGCGGCTTCGGGCCGACGGCGCTCTGACGATTCGCATATGGCTGCTCATCCTTACGAGGATGATGCGAAGGAACAGTGGNTGCATCCATCTGTACTCCCGGCGCACTGACCTGTGCTGCGGTCGTGCTGGTTGGCAAGGCACGCCCTTGTACTTGGTCGTCATCCAGCGCAGATGAACTTGTCGGCACTGTCTGCGACGATGGCGTACTGGGTAAGGGCGTCTTCGAGGACGGTGTTGCAGGCTGTTGCGGCTGATGCGACTGCGCAGGGTGATTGGGCGAGGTGGCGTTGGCAGGCATGGCTTGCTGCCGTTCCGCCTGCAAAAGTTCTGCCGTCGTCGTGGTCGTGCTGATCTCCATGCGGTTATCGTTCTGGCCAATAACCGTGGCGATAGAGCCATCTTTCTGCAGCAGCAGGAAGAAGGGCGTCTGCTTGCCCGTACCGCGTGCATGATCTTGTGCAACTGCCGCCGTGGCTGCATCGATCTGCGCGTCAGTGCGCGTAATGCCAGCGCGGGCGTACATCCCGGCCACGTGGCTGTGCAAGTCGCTCTGCGTCGGCGTGGGATTGCTGCGGGCGAGCTCTGCCATCGAAGCCATGTCTTGAAGGCCGGCCTGCTGACTCTGCCAAGTACGGTTCAATTCTTCGCGCGTGTTGCCGGTCGCTGGATTGGTACCGTAGAACTTACCTGGCGTGCTCCATTCGCCGTTGGCGTCGCGGGTGTAGAAATGACCGTCGGAAGCCTGTAACGGCTGCGGTTGCGTGCGCGCGTTCGTGATGGCCTGCGGCACTGGTTCTTGATTGGCGAACTCATTCCAGCCGAACTGGTTGTACGCGATCTGGTAGCGGGCCGCTACGGCTTCCGGCGTGTTGGCGGCGTTCTGCGCGATGATCGTCTGCGACTGCTGCTCCAAGCCACTGGCACGCTCCGCACTGACCGGCGCGTTACGTGTGATTGGTATCTTGCCGTCAATGTTCTCCCTGATTTCAAGCTGCCACCCGCCGGTCTGTGCATCGCGCACATAGTCGCGGCCCGTTTCGAACGGTTCGCGCGGCGGATGCGTTTCGTTCTTGGCATCCAGGCGGTATGGATCTTGAGGCTTTAGTGGCTTGGCCAGCCCGAGTGAATACGAGTCGTTAGCCGCGCGGTAGTTCAGCTCATCGGCAAGGCGGCCAGCCGCAACCAGCCGCGTTTCCTGGAAAATGCCATTTGGCATCGGCGCGCTCACCGTACGCGTCCAAGCGCCTTGAGGATCTTCCGGGTTGCGCGTCCACTCATTGCCGCTGCGGTCCGATTGTGTGTATATCCGGTTGATGTCCTGTTTCTCGGCCCAACGTTCGCCAAGGTAGGCGCCCGCTACGCCGCCGACCAAACCGGTCGCCAACGCCCCTGGCCCCGTCCACGACCCTGTGACGGCTCCGTAGCCTGCACCCAGCAGGAAGCCGCCTGCGATGCCACCCGCATTGCGCCCAACAAAGTGCGTGGCTGCCGACTCGGCGCCAGTATCGTTGCCCTGCGTGCTTAGCTGGACAACGCGATGGCCGGTCACAGCGAAGTCGTAGGCCATCAGCGCTACGCCCGCCGCACCCGCGACACGTGCACCAGAAAGCCCGCGCCCCCCGCTAGTTTCTGCTGCAAGCCCTTCGACCGCCACGATGCCGCCTTCGCCTGGAGCGCTGGATAGCCGAGCCCCAGCCGGTGGCCGTGCGAGAGCCGGGGGCATCTCCTGGGCAAAGGCGAGGCGCAGGCGAACTTCTACAGGCTCGGTGAGCGGCAATCGCCCAGCTTGATTTGCATCGGTAATTGCGGTGCCAAGAGACGGCCGGCCGCCCCAGCGATCACTCAGCGTGGAGACTCCGGACTGATCTATCGCGTCCAGTGCAAATTTGACGTTGCCTTCTGACTGAGTAACAGCGGCCCATCGCGCCTCTGATGCCGACATCTTGCCGAGTTCAGCAATCTGAGTTGCATTGTTCCGTTGGTAGCCCTCGAGGTCGCCGAAGAACGCCCGAATTTTTGTGTTGGCTTGCTCCGGTGTCATGCCTTGAGGCGTGTTGCTTACAAGATCGCCATTAATCAATCCGACCTTCAGCGTCTCGGTTAACGCATTGACTCTTGCCGCCATGCGCTGCGCTGCCACGTGGTCACCACGCAGTGTCGCACGACCATCCGGCGAGACCTGCAAGTCCATAAGCGCAGTTCTGAGTTCATCGGTATAGGCGCCGAGCGGCCCGCCGGAATGTGGCGACAATCCCATCTTTGCAGCCAGCGCCTGATCAGCTGGCAAGTTAAGCATGTTGCTGGGGCCGTGGAGATCAAACAAACCACTCTTCGAGAGGGACTGAAGTAAGCGACTCTGCTTAAAAGCCGCTTGTTCGACAAGGTGATGTCCTTGGAACGCCGGTATGTCAGCCATTGGCGAAATCCCACTTAAAGGTCCGTTTTAAGGATTGGCGAGTTATAGGTCTGCGGCGTCGCGCAAACGTACGCCATTCAAGTTGGCGGCGTTCAGTGCATCAAACAATACGCGGTCGCAAATTGGTTCAATCCCAATACGCTCCTGTCGGAAGATATGTGCACCAGCTACTACTTCCTTGTTAAAAACAAGGCTGGCGCCTCCGGCAACACTGTAAAACTTGAGGTCTTCACCAGTTTGATGGTCGTGCTCGTACTTGATTTTGACCCGCGATGCGTCCTCATTGAGTGCGTCGAGCGAGCGAATGACGTCGCACAAAAAGTACTGGGGGCCAGCTGACCCATTCGCCAGCGTAAATTCGCACGGAGCAAATGCAAAGCCGGAAGGATCAACGGATTCGAACACATGCTTCAATGCTGCCGAAATTATCCAGATGCCTGCAATCTCCTCGAGATCTCTTGGCATTCCACCCAGGTCGGGCACATGAATCAAGTGTGGTTTCTCCGGATACTGGCCAGCTTCGCCATTGGGGGGGTCTATTGTATTCATGCCCGGATTCAGAAGTTTTTCTTCGTTGGCGATTTCTACGCCTGGGCCCTGCCCATTGTTCCATAGTGCAGGTTCAACTACGAAAAATGCCCCTTTATTGGAGGTGCTTTCGATAATAATCGGGATTGCATTTAGCTCATTCATGTGGGGGTCCATCATGTGCGATTGCATCCAGGAATAGAACTTCTTGGTTTCGACGGTTGTATCGAGGTCTGCTGTGTGTCGTAGCAAAAGGCCGCTGAGTTTGGCCGCTTTCAACCCATAGAACAGAACGCGGTCACAAATGCCCTCAGTTCCTAGGCGTGACTGACGGAAGGTGTGGGCGCTGCCGACGACTTCGCGTTTGAATAAAAGGCTTGCACCGCCGGATACGCTTTAGAAGTTGAGGTTTTCTCCCGTCTCCTAATCATGTTCGAGTGGATCCATGGTATTCATGCCAGGGGCGGAAGCGGTTCTTCGTTGGCAATCTTCAAGCCAGCAGGTTGACCATTGTCCCGGAAGCTTGGCCGAAGCACAAAGAACGCTCTCAATTGGGAGTCGCTCGCGACGGTGACGGGGATTGCTATCTGGTTGATCATCGTGATTTCCATCGTGGACGGCGGGCATGCCGCTGGCCTGACAAAGAAGCATGGACTCCTACAGCAGCCCGAGCGTACCGCGGCGTGTGATCACAGGCTCCGCAGGCTTCCTCAGTTCATTCCTTGATGGCTTCGTACGCTGGTGTGATGTCCGTCGCCTTCTTGGTTTGTACCTTGGCGTTCTTGGAGACGGCTCGTCTGATTCGCTGCTGAGCGTCTTTTACTTTATCGCCATCAAGTACTTCCCGCTTCAGGATTTCGTTGTTGAGAAGCTCTGCAACCGCCTCTGATTCAATCTTGAGCTCTGGGAAAAGCCGCCGTAGTTCGCGACGGATGATTGTTACAACCGGTTCGCTCAGAACGACCTGCGCGACAGTAAACTTGTTCAGTACCGAGATGTGTTGATGATAAAGCCCCATGGCATCTGAGGTGATCCCTTCTCGGCAGAGCAGGAACAGCCTCCTCTGGTCCTCTTCGTTCTTCAGGTTTACATCAGCGATACAGAACGAGGAAACCAGTTCGTACTCTATGGGTTGGCCAAACTTTATTCTGTAGAGTCTCCATTCCAGAGCATTCGTCAGAACGATCCATTCAATGCCTTCATGGGCGCCGTAGTTGATGGCTTGGCGTAGATGGCTTTCATTGAGTGAGATGGCTGCGGCCTTTACCTCTATCAAGACCCTGATCTTTCCATCGATCTTTACCGCCAGGTCGCAGAACGTTCCGCGAATCTGCTGCTCACTGGTCAGCTCATTGTACTTGTCGTACCCAAAGATATCGGCAAGCATGTCCTTTACCAGCGTGACTGTGTCCGCTTCTGAAACATCTTTGGTTTTGTGCGAGATCGCTACCGAAACCAGCGATTTCACCGTCGCTGGCCACCTGTCCGAAACCTTCTTTGGAATCTTCAGCACATCCATGCTCCTTGCGATGGCGGTAAGCGGATAGTGATGCCTTGTCGCAGTCAGCGCAATGCTCCAGGAATCGGCCGCAATCGCAGTCCCATCAAACGGCGTCCACACGCTTCAAGGGATTCTGCACCTGTATTCACATCCCCCCACCTAAAGTCACCTCACACCGCAGCACACTGCGGCTCAACAGGAGGCTGTCAGGATGTCCGTCCGCATGGGAGTAACCGCACTGCTCGCCGCAGGGGTGCTGGCCAGTTCACCGGCCTGGGCCGATCCGCCGCCGCATGCACAGGGCAAAGG
>JGI26055J44792_1000342_pt1 | contig 11232 bp, 8 predicted proteins | sample HigsolmetaGSP17D_FD_44792 | JGI IMG/M metagenome (IMG submission 44792)
CCTAGCAGCTCTACGCAGTAGTCCCTATGATAGTACTACGGAGTACGAAAGTACTGCGTAGTAGATAGTAGTACTCCGTACTACTACTGCGCCGACATGGACATCGATCGCATGTCCGACGGAACGCACACTTTTCAGTTTCTAGACCCTTGGTCCCCTGCTCTTCCCGAATTCAATCCCGATAAAAAGAACGATCCATTATTTTCCTTTCTTAGGTAATCCGCCACTGCAGTCGATAAAGCAAGATCGTCTCGTCCGAGTGAAAATAATAATATCGCAACTGCCTGTCAGCCACTCTGCCACAGCCGGTGTCGCCAGTTATGTCATGTCATTTCATTATTTATTCATCTATGCAAAGTACGGAGCACAGTAGTAGGAGTGGTTCCGACGCGTACAGTACTACGCAGTTGTCCTCCTGTTGAAGGTCGAAACTCGACACACAAAGGAGGACCGCTCTCCTCGTCGCCCTCAGACTCAGAGGCTCAGACCCTCTGCATCTGCTGTCTTTAATTATGTAGTAACTTTTGTTCCTTGGCCCTTGGCACCGACGGCACCGTACCTCTCGTCCTCTTCCACGCCACGCCTCTCTGACGCCCGGGTACTAAAACTCGTCAAGCCATCCCTCGTCTAAAAGTACGGAGTACTGCGTATGTATGTACAGTACATCTGCAAGGCAGAGGCTGAGCAGTTGTGGTGACTTGGTGACAGTCGTTCCTTGTCTGTCGAGTAGTACTCCTTCCTACATCCCAGTCCTTCGTTGCTTCCGTTTACGTACTTGACTGAGAGGCAGGCAAGGAATCCCAAATCCCAAACAAATTTAGAAAAGAACGCAAGGCTGCCTGTCATTATTCTGGCTTGACCTTGACCTGAAGAAAGGCTGACGCTGACGCCCTAGATTTTACTCCTGCATAATAATGCTATGCTATGCTGTTACTGTTGTACATGTACAGTACTCCGTACACACGGAGTACTCCGTCTCCTTGCATGGTACTTCTATTATATCCACAAACCGCATGTAGAGTACATGACATGTACTGTACTTGCGTATGCCGTACATTAGTAGGTGGTAGGTAGTAGGTAGTAGTGGTAACCTGAGCTACACACACTCCGACTATTTAGACGTGTACCGATTACGCAGTACCTACCTACCTACCTACCCATAATGACTACTGCGTTATTATTAGTTATTGCTTAATGACCCCAGACTGGCAGACCCGGTTGCTGCTCGATCTAATGGTGATGCAGCACCCACAGGTGACAGCAGCAAGGCGCAATGATAATAATATCCTTAAAAGAGGAGGGGAAAAAAAAGGGGAGGCGGGAAGCGTTGATTATTGATTGTTCGACCGCTCCGTTTCCAACTTTTCCAATTTCTGGCTTCCAAGTTCTCAAGCGCTGCGAGCACGGGAAGCGATAGGTCGTTGGTCGGAATCAAATACGGATACAGGTTTGATTTTGATTTTGATTTTGATGATGATGTGATGCCAGATGCCGCGTCATGGGCTCTGGAGCTATTATTGCTGATAAGCCGACGCTAGGTATTATTGTTGATTCGACGGTTCAGATCTACGGAGTGCTCCGTACGGAGGTACTGCTTCTATTTCTCAACTCCGTACTACGACGGAGTAGTACTACCCAGAAATACCCAGTAATATGTATGTGTCTAAATGCTCGGGGCTATTATAGATGTTGCATCCCGTCTCCATGTCTCATCTCAGCTGGAGTATGCAGTACGCAGTACATAATTAACCTAGCGAAATCATCACCAGCGAACTACTAGCGAACGCAACCTCACTATGTAGGATGTACAGTCCATACAGCCTCCTTTTTAATGAACTAATATCTTACTCCCGCGGTCAGGTGTAGCTAACTCAGCCGTACTGGAGGTGGCGCCTTTTTTGTCTCCTGCCGAGCCGTGTCTGAGGTACGGACAGGTACTGCGACTGCTAAGTCCGTAAAGGACGGAACACGTCTGACGGGCACGGGAGTGCTCATGCCCATTTCATAATTTACGTACACGTAGACGGTAGACGCGTAGCGAATGCTGATCTGCCATAATAATAATCAATAGTAATGTACGGAGTACCCCGTATGGTTTGTGGCGTCTGCCAGTGTTAGATTAAGATGTTGGAGGCTCGAGGCTCGAGCGCCGGGACCGTCCTCCTGCCCCTTTTGTCCGTTCCAGCCGCCGCTTTTGGGCGTTTGCCCACTTGCAAACTGTCACGTGTCAGAAGATGAGGCTTCAATAAATAAAATGGCTTGTCGGGAGGCTTTTTTTTGAGACTTGAGCCCCCTTTTTAGCCTGCTCTGCTGACTCATCCTCGATCGTCCGAAGTCCAGACTCGAACGGGAATCGAGGTCGGACCAAGACCAGACCGTTTTCTGTTTGATTGCGAGTGACGATGCCGGTGATGTCATCCTTCACAATGAATAATGATAATAATGGAAATCCACTGCTTCGTGATGGATGAGATCATGGCCCCCCATGGGAGTTGTAACTAATTACCTAGATAAAGGGAGGGACTTGGGGGAAAGTACAGTACCTGCTGTACTCTAACTACTACTACGCGGCAGGCGGCTGTCATATCCTACCTTACCACTTTATCATCCCAGCGAAATTATGATGGCTATTCAGTAGTACCTTGGCTGGATCAGTGCAATCCAACAGATTCAGCTGGCATCTCTGAGTCTGACAAGGTGGTAGAGCGCTAGCCTTGCTCTCCTCGAGGCAGCTTGGATCCAAGACTTTTTTCAACGACTGTATTAGAGTCGCATGTTCTCCTAGAGATATCGATCGGGAACGGACTTATTCCCGTTCTTATCTTATAGAAATGGTCCCTTCCAGTTCTATCTGTGATCGTTTCAGAGTAATAATAAGAAGAATAATTTTTAACGCACTACTGATTCTGTGTCCATATGGCAGCACTGGAAGAGAGAAATATTATCTTATTCGAAGCTTGCTCCAATCATGAACGGACACAAAAGTCATCCTAGATGAATGTGGACTTGTCAGCAATTTGAATACAGTTAACTCTGCGCTACTTTTCCTGCTTCTGACGATCTAACAGCCGTATTTCCTTTTTATTGTAGTTCCTGTCCGTCAGAAGGCACCCCTCCTCGACTGTATAATAATATAGCAGAAGAGACCCCGGACATTGTTGACTTGGATCGTTGTCCAACTTGATTTGCCCCAGGGAGGCAAGGTGTTTATGCCGGCAGACGTGTTCTTTGCGCGCATCGAAGATCCGGGATCCAGACCATTTGTCTCTGGACTCCAGAGGGGAGAGATATTCCTGCCTTCAGTTGTTCATAATGCACGATTGTCTCTTGTAATTGCAACATTATCTCTGTTCGGCCTTATCGAAGAAATGATGAAGGAGACGAGGCCACTACTGATAATACTAATAACCTGAAAATTCACAGCGAGCTTAACCAGTGATGGGTCAAAAACAGCTAGGCCCTGATATCAATAATGTCGACAGTGCAATGTGCCTCTGTTTTGCCTGGTTTCTCACAGAATTCACCGTTCATCAGGTTCCTTGGATGCTTTGTGCAATGATTTTGTTGGCTACTTTATTTATTTAATACAGCCAGAGTCACTCATCCTAGCATTGCGCTGACGATTGTCTTCCTTTGGCTATAAATAACAACCCTAGCAACAAGCGACCTTGATCGGGAGTGAATCAATCAGAATAAGTTCCTTGCATATGGAATGAATAATCACATCCTGAAACTGCTTGTTTAGGAGTTGATCACTCTAGATGGTGTCTTCTATATCGAGCCAATGAATGGATCATCGTACGTACAGTACAAGATGTTCGATTACATGCACCCTAGGCAGAGGTATTAGCAAACAGAACAAGTGTTAGATAGATATTTACTTGGAGATGAGAACTATGATCTAAGCTCTTTCTCATTATCATTGATAGCTAGGCCTGTCTTCCCATTAAGTACCATTTTCCTGTTCTCTCTGCCGTGTTCTCCGTGACTCGGCGCAAATGAAAGATATATAGTGCATACAAGGAACATTTTCGAAATATTTAATATTCTATGCCCTACTGTCACCAAAGTATTTCGGTCTCCCGGCCCTTCGGATCATCTCCAGATTCGCTAATTCTGCCTCTCTCACATTCCCTGTATAAGTTTCTGTCCTTGGATAGCATCAGCTGCGGCAGTCGAGAGATCGATACCTACGTATCATTCTTTAAAATTAAAAAGGAAAAAAAATTCATCAGTTCAAAACGACATACAAACCTGAGTGCATATGTTTCCCCCATCACTGAGTTGCAATGAACGAAGGCTTCCTGTCCTGTACAGTACATACAGCAACAACCACCGAACATTGATGAAGAAGTCCTGATAAGACAAGTTCTGCGGTTCTGCAGAATAGGGGGTTTGGAGGACCCCAACGTCGACGCAAAAATGCTCTCTGTTCTGAAGGCATCGGAGGCCTCTGTAGCCTCTGGGAATCACTTACAGACTTATTAAAGAGGTTTAGTTTAGAATATATATCAGCATATATCCGAGTCTGTCGCCGTTTCATGATATCGTAAGATGGCCAATTCTTTTTTTTCTTTTTCTTTTTTTTTCTTAGATAAAGAGACCTTTGACTTTGTGAGTTTATTGAAGATCTTCTTTTTTTGTTTACTGGCTTGATCGGGCAATCCCTCGTATTTCACTAAACCATGCAATGGCAATGTAGGTAGTATCCATGCCGGTACTTATTCTATTTCAAGGTATACCAAGCCGCTTCAATTCATGACACTTGGAAATTTCTCTTTAGTGGCGTGACACATCAGTGCTCCATTCTTGTTGAAGGAGCCAAAACTACATATAGCGCAGAGCATAGTAAGTTTTCCATGGCCAGACAGGTAAGTAGGCACCAATCGAGCCTGGCGGGGAGAATCAGTGGTACACTCACACACATGACCACTAACTTATGTTGTGGCCAAATGTGATGGTTTGCGCAAGGATTTGGTCATGGCTCCAGATAGGTATTAAAATGCCAGAGTCTTAGGATGGGCTGCAGCTCCCGGCAATTCTACTGTACTGTATGTACATGTGATAATGTTGGACAGAGATCAGAAGAAGTACATCAGTTGAAGACAGCCTGGGTGGTTGTGGCCAGACTAACAGTTGATGTCCATCCAACATGAGGACTGGACTTGAGAAAGTTTGACATCAAGAGATGCTACTACTGCTTTCCAGTGTGCATCTGTCTTGAAAGGCACTGGAGCAACTCCCAGGGAAGTTCTGGAGTGCTAAATTTGAGTGAAAGTAGCGTCTACTGTTCAGTATTGCAATCTACCCAGTTTTCCGTAGGGGGCTGTATTTATTCTGTTCTGTCCATTTAGGTAGTTGCAGCTCTCAGTCCACTGCTGCTTATGGCTGATCAACACGATGAGAGTTTGATAGTGGGATTGAAGAGCGGTTGGAGAGCCTAGTGTGAGGTCAGAGTAGGCCAGTAGGTAGGGGGTCATCCATTAGGGGGCGCTTATTCTGGTCCAACTTCGGAATGTTGTGCATATACACTACTTGGGATTGACATGCCGTGTGCCAGCGCCAAGGTGAACTTCCAGGATCATTGTCCACGGGTCAAAGATACAAGCCGGTATCCATTTTAGGAAACCTCGATTTTAAACCAACAACGTTCCCAATACTCTCGATGGAAGAAGGGTACTTGAAATCGAGAACACCTCCCCTGCTTACCAAGAATCCGAACAAGACATCGCACACGATCAAATTTCATTGCACGGTACGATGTAATTAGCTTTTTTATCTTTTAATTTGATCGAAACATTGCCATTTGTCGCCTTCTATCAGGAAGATCCAAATGAATACGATAATTGAATAGCGTGAATACACCCAGAGCCTGGGAACTCTAAGAAGCTTGAAGTGCCCATGCAGCCTTTAAGAAATAAATCCTGCCCTGCTGCCTTGGCAAGTTGAAGGCAACGGCCAGTTCTACATTCTTCTTTGGACGTCTTGAACTACATCTTCTATGTGGAGAATGACTATATATATATATATATATATATATATAGCGGCATTGTATTTGTTCTTTGGGATGAACTCGGGCGAATATAAACCCGCTGATACGCCACTGATTTATGAGATGCCTGTGACATTCAGGCAAACCAAATTTGCCAGAAAGTGCGTATTCAGCTGGCCTGAATGGGTGGTAAATGGAAAAAGCAGTAAGCCAGCTTGTTGAGCGGGAGAAGACTTCCGTACTAAAAACGTTGCATGGTGAACACAGTTAACGTGTTGTCGATAGTAGGGCTATGATGCTAGGTCACGGCAGCAGGTATAAATCTATAGACGTCGTATTCCCTTCCAAATGTATCTACTTAAGACGGCTTACGTGGAAATAATCTATAAGGCCAAAAAAGACACAATCAATATCCGATGGAATCGCCTAGGGAGGCCCAGGAACAGCGGTTTTGGAGAGGAAAAATATTGCTCACGCATTTTCCCCCCCAACGGTCTCAGGAAGAATCTGGTCGCAAATCTCACATAGATTATTGGATCACAAGATATAAAGCCCCGATGAGGTTCCATATCGACAAGGCTGCATCTTAGCTGTCGAAAAATACGAGTGTACGTTATGATGAAGGGGGCCGCGCAACCATCTCTACTCCCATTCCCTGCGTTTTAACGCAGGATATGGGCTATCGTATGCCAGTCTGCTTTGTGAGAGGGGTTCAGACCGTCAAGGAGAGGATTCTGCCTCGTAAGATGTAAAGAAGACAAGAGGGCAAGTCCAGCCAGCCTCGTGTAGCACTCGATGAATACCTATTGACTGCGTAATCCGCATAGATATTCGGAGGCGCAGGGTGGCACGATACCCCCAGTATGTAGGAGTATTGATGCAGGAAAGGGCTGTCAATATGCAACTTGGACGGTAGGATTCATGCGGGATCACGAAACACATTCAAAGGACTTCATATCCCATCAGAGAGGACACCTAGTCCTTGCCTTTCAGCTGGGCATCCCTGTTGCAGAACGGAATAATGGTGAGGGCGAATACGGGCCGATTAGTCTTCTAGCGCGCTGCGTAGTGTTCAACTTAAAAGTCTCGACGGTATTACTCTGACTGCATAGACCGATATCACTTACTCACGGCTCACCGGGGTGGCTTCATCGCTAAGAGAATGCCATTCAAAGCTTCAGTCAATCTTTGAAATCAGACTTTGATGGCTGGATAAACATGGCCAGTTGTCCAGTCGCAAGCAGGGATCTTATTAAGCTGATACTGACGTGGAACACGGGCAACCAGCAACAATGTAAACTTTAACGGCAGAAGCATTAGTAGGGACAGTACCTGCATTGATAGAAGAATGGATTATGATTTGCCAGACGGTTCGTCCAGGTAAGATTCAATGGGAGTGAGCCGAGAAGAAAACTGCGCGGGGGCACTGGGCAGGGATGTCTGGAGTACATGCTCTACCGTGTCGAGCAGTGTGGGGTGTGATGGGAGCGCAGCTGTGCGGACCCGCGCGAGAAGTTGGGATTCGCTAATACCAGCAGGCATCACGGACCAGGGGCGGACCGGGGTATAAAAGAGTACGGAGTAAAAGAGAGGAAGGTCTGCCACAAGAGTCAAGACGGACGATGATCTCTTGCGGAGCCGCAGCAGCCCCATGCAGCGCGGGTCCGCAGAGCGCCTGGAACGAGCAGGACTGTCAGCAGCTCGCACCGACGCCATACCACGTCAGGCGGCGGATTATGTATAGGTGATTGTGGATATGTGGAGGACTGGAGGGCTGAGGAAGGGCACATGCCACATGAGGACGTCGTGGTCCAACGGGGTTCGGCCAGCCAGAGGGCACCAGGACAGGAGCATGCAAAAATAATCAGCATTATTCAGCGCAAAGTGGGTGTAGCAACGACTCTGTGAATCCACGCCGTGCACTCAACTCCGTTATCATAGAAGGAGATGGCTGGCCTGTGGCGCACAATGTGACGCTCTCTTGGAGCAAGGTGACGAGGGAACTAACTCCGCCATCCAGTCAGTATTTCCCTTCCAGCTCTTCGGTCCGATCTTCAGATGTATCCATCGCCCCATGGAGCCTTGCATGAGTCGTGTTCGCGTTCGACAGCAGGGAATCACGCGAGACTCGCAATGCAATAATGGTGCCGTTCACTTTGTCCCACTTTCCTCGTCCAGCTGTGGTCAGCAAAGTCATCCACATGAGTCTGTGCTTTGCTTCATGGCGTATTTTATCTCCCGGGGCATTTGGAATCAAAGGGCAATTAGATATCTGCGAGCGTGACTGCGATAGCCTCCAGTGAGACGAGCGCCCTCCTCGATGACCTCGCCATACAACGCATGGTCCAAACTTCAGCCATGCCTTTATGCCACCTTGGTGACGCGTCCATCTTCGAATCTCTTCGACTGCAAGTGTGTCTGGGACAACAGATGCTGCAGCAAGCCGCTCAAGATTGCAGATTTCTTTTCACACGGGGAAGTCTGCACGGCACATCAACGCCGACATTCCCTGCTGCACAATTTACATGTGATGTGACCAGGTCACTTGATACATGATATCTTGAAGGCGATGACGGCCCAATTCCAATGTCGCTCAGCTCCCGATTTGGCAATTTCAGGATACAGACCTAATGTATCGTTGATTCTGACATGAGACATTGAGCGAACTCTGAACAGCATGAGCGCAAATGGCATTTACTATTCATCAGCCAGTTATGTCGTGCGCAACAGTGCGTCTGACTGGGACTACTTCTGTGCGTCAAAAGAGTTGCCTGTTTTCCATGAGGAGAATATCAGCTAATCTCCAGTGACACTGAAGAGAAACTGCCTGAGAACACATTACTATGAGGTCCTACTAAGCATTGTGGCTTTCTTACCATATTCCAGTACGGAGGAGTACTGCCGCGTCTGATCGCCTTACTCGCTCATTTATTATATCACATGTACTCTTTAAGGTCAGCATTCGGACTCGAGCTTGAATGAAGAGAGAATAAAGGGATCGGACCGCCAACAGAGCAGTCGCGAATCTGTAACGAGAAAAGCATATGTCAAATACTGTGGCTCGGGAGTAAGTCACTTTTCATCTTGTCCTGTCACCGCTGTCTCATCACTCGCATACTCCAGGATCGAAAAAAAATCTCAGGAACCTTCACGGGTAATAGCTCTATTCTCAGACAATATCGTTCTGTTACAGGAGGAGGTTTGTTTTCTGCGAGCCAGCTTAATCTCCGGCTTGGTGAGATGGAGTATATACCATCTCTATGCACAGGAAGAGGAATTTTCCAGTCTCTACTCAGGAGTCTGACTTTGTTTGCCCAATGTAGGAACATGTTTGGCTGTGGAGGTTATCCAGGTAAGGTCGATCCGGTAATGTTGTGCTCCGGGCAGAATCTGACAGCTCACAAATAGGAACACATAATGTTCCAAGCGCTATCTGCAGCCACAGGATATGCTCCCCGCGTATTCCATCAGTGCTCCGTACAGAGATCTTCCGTTTCAGCAGTGGCTGAAACAAACTCCGAGAAACAGTTTGCATTACTTTGTCACACCTGCAAAGCTCCAACAGGGATTGGGTCCATCTAACTTCATGGGTATCAATCCATGTTACCCCTTGCCCAATTTTGATAACAGCTTTCGGAAGATGTCCTCCAGATTTAATTGATCTTTTACTAATTGGATGTCTTTTGCCTCCTATATGAGAGCATGTGAGACTTTCTTTATTTTCTCTCTGTTCTGGTCTGTGCGAAAGGTAGTCCTGTGCAGTTCCCAGAAAATAGGACCTCACTGACTGTTGATTTTCCATTTCTGATTCACTTGTCTTTATTTATTTTTCTTTCCCCGATAAGGTCCTATCCTCATTCTTTTTTTCTTACCTAGGAACTTCTTTCAGCTCTCTGCTACATCCTTTTGGGCATCAGGAGTTGGTCAATCTCCGATGCTGATTTCGGGGAGATTGCGTCTTTTCCACGACCGAGAGATCTCTTGAAAATCCACACGGTTCCAGCGAACAGGAAGAAAAATCAGGTATTTCAAGGCGACACGACAAGTCGAAGACAGAGGGCGTGGTCTTTAAGCAGATGGGCCGTTTATCAAGGTCATGATGATCGGCACGCACGAAAGACTGCCGCCGTTTGTTCCGTCATGACAAACAGCTTCGGGTCCACTGAGATAAGAATAGACCTGAAGGCGGGCTTCTGGAGGAAACTCGGCGAAAGCTTTTGCTCCAAGGGTCTGACGTCAACAGATGACGTTCTGGTCCCAACATCTCACGGGTCTAACGGAAGCCGGGTCGGATGATACGGAGGAAAACTGATACGATATTTGAGGGATGAATTATGTTCCATATGTGTTGGGAATCAGCATCCAACAATTGCTGTGCCCGCATCCATTGACCCTCCCTGGCAATTGATTTTCGACGGCTGACCATTAGGGAACGACAGACCTATCCCCGGTAGCTTCCGCGGCCACGGGGCTCGGGACTGCGAAGATCAAATGTGGAGAAGCTTCCAGGGGCCGGGACTTGGAATTTCAAGAGCCGCTTGTGAGCATAGCAGCCTCTCTACTCACTAACATTCTCCAACAGGTTCTAAAAGTACAGCGAAAGACTGCAACGGCGGAGGACTAGTTCCCTGTTCTACCCGGCAATTCCTTCGTCTCTCGTAAGTTCTGTCGTCTTCCTTGGCCACCGCAAGACCGCGTGTGAGGAGAAGCAAAGGGGGAGCTGAAACGATGTCTTGCCCGCAGCGTCCGAAAGCTCCGTGTCTTGACAACAACGTAGGAGTAGCTGTATCTATCGCCGAGATCCAACCTTAAAAACGCCGGCGCTTGAAGACCGGCGGAAGACCCGCGACGGTGGGACTCAGTACCCCAGATTTCCAGTGTCATGTAGCATTTCTCCTCATCGCTGGTGACGCGACGAGCGTGCGCGCTCTGGCAGGGCGGCGGGCGAGGCCGGGACGCTGGCGCTGCTCGGGCCGGAGGAGCACTCGGGCAGCCGCCTTAGTCAGCGCGCACGGCGGTCACGCACGCTGGCCTTCGGAGCCGCATGCGATCGCAGGAGAGGGCGGACGGCTCTTTTTCTGTTCCTACTGTAGGCTGTCGTGTCTGGTCGTGTCGTGGGCACGATCGTTTCCAATAATCCTCTCCTCGTCGTCTGCCTCGTTCCGGCTTCCCCTCACGGCCGGGCGTTCCCCTCACCGTCTCCAGCGCCGAGCGCGCAGGCCAGCCCGACCCCGAGAGCA
>JGI26055J44792_1000348_pt1 | contig 11156 bp, 9 predicted proteins | sample HigsolmetaGSP17D_FD_44792 | JGI IMG/M metagenome (IMG submission 44792)
GACGAGGGAGGTCTTCATGGGTATCCGGGAGAGAGAGAAGCGTCTGGATCTTGTTTGTTGCCGCTGCATACTTATACCCTAGGATGTTCATCATCTGACTTTTCATGAAAGCTGGTCTTGTCCGCGGGAATCAATGCCAACCAATTCGCCCTCGATTACGACGGCATCGACCGCCACTTTGGAGTGAACTGGCTGGGCCAGTTCTACGTGATCAATCTGCTCTATCCACTCATGAGGAGCACGTCCAAGATGCCCTCCACTCCGGCGCCCCGGATCATACTCGAAGCGTCAGAGATGCATCGAGCGGCGCCCTCGTCGACCAAGTTCGAATCCATAGAGGAAATCAACGATTCAAACCTGGGGCCGGTGGAGCTTTACGCGCGGTCGAAGCTTGCGATGATCCTGGGCGTCAAGTATGGTCTGCTGGAGAGAGTGATCAAGCCGAATGGAGACAATATCTATGCGATTGCGGTCCATCCCGGGGCGGTGAGCACCCTGTATCTGGGGAAATTGATATTGCTTGCTGATAATGATGTCCACAGGTCAATACCGCCATGCAGCAGCAGTGGAAAGAAGCCTATCCGGGGCTGATTGGGAAGCTGTTGACAAACGTGAATTTGGCCATGGGACGCAGCCCAGAACAGGGCTCCTTCAGTGCGCTGTGAGTATCATAATACTAGCAATCTGTCTCTCGTCTTTCTGGGATCTCATCTCTGTCGTCCAGGTATGCCGCGACGAGCCCTGAGATCGAAGAGAAAGGTTGGAACGGAGTGTACTTGACGGACCCAGTACGTGATGCAGAACTGGTTGAACATGCAGTGATTGAGAGTTCTAACTTGCCGGTTGTAGGGCAAACTTGGTAAGGAAAGCTCGCAGGCCTGCGATCCACAGCTAGGTGGTGCCCTCTGGCAGCTAAGCGGGAAGTTGGTCAAGGAAAAAGTTGGCGAAGACGCCCTTGAAAGTTGGAATGCTTGAACGTAGGACGTTGCCTATCTGAGTTGGGAGTAAACCGACATTATGGTACTCATCGTGATCTTTATCTCCAGGCCTCAAGTATCATATTAGGTTTTCAAGAGACCGAATATACGCTGTACCAAGACTGCAGAAGAAATAACATTGCCATGCTGTATCATTCATCAATGATTATTATCACGCCCTGGATATATGAAAACTGATACAAGTTATAGGAAACTCTGTTCCGTAGTATGGGGGCTCTGCAGGCCATCCATGGATTCTAGAGGCGGACGGTGTGCAATACCTAGTCAGGGGAAGCCCCGCCGGTCCCAGGCTGCGCAGACGAACGCCATCCCTTGCTGCCGTCCTTCGACGCGAGTCACGCCACGAGGCTACGCGTCGCTGATCTTCTAGCAGACGGGAAACACGAGAATTCAACAGGAGAGCCCTCTTCTTCGTCTTGGGCATATACAACACATCAATAGCACGACGAGGGATCAAGGATTACCTCAGGACGCTAGGATACTACCTAATCTTATCTCTGACTCTTATCAGAACATCAACTATTGCCTGGATTCCTGCGTCCACCAATAACAGTGGCCTAGCGCGTGGTTCTCCTCACCACAGCGGCATCTATGCTACGTCCTGCCTAGAAGGTAATAGTAGCTCCGTTTAGCAGGGCATGGATCGTGCGGGATATCATCATCTAGGGGACATTATCATTGAGCGGCACCACTGAAAATGGAAGAATCCCGCCTGTCCATACGACCCTCACCTTGGGTGAACGTCTCATTCAGCCCCGCGCCTCAGCAGTCAACCGGTGCTCGAACGCTTGCTTTTCACCGTGCGTCCGGCTTAGCAGGAGTTCTGTGGTTAGCACTTGGCTCGTTTACTGTCTTGCTTGCCTTGGCCTGGGCTTTGCTGGGGTCCTGCCGCGGGGACTATCGCCAGGTGCGCCGGCTGCCGTTTACCAGACAATGTGACCTTGATGAAACGGTCGGGCGCGAGCAGAAGGTACTTGGATGCGCAAAAGAGGAGGCCGGCACTCTCAATGGTGCAACTTGTGAGTCGTCCTTCAAAGGGTCAAAAGGCAACAGTCGCTTGCAAGGCAAAAAGCACAGTCTCAGGACAATAATGACTGCGATCATATGGTTTTCTTGTTGTTGTCTCCTTGCCCTGACAGGCTACTTCCCCTTCGTCTCCTCACTAGGGGACACACTGGAGAACTTCCGCCGTCAGTATCAGGTTGCCAATTCTTCTGGAGTCTTAGACGTCTTTCAGGTCTATCAGCCTGTAGCTTTCAAACCAGAGAGCAATGGCTGCAACCAGGAAATCTTGCTGATGGAGCATCAGTTTGCATGGAGTTATGGAAAACCGTTTATAGGTGGGAAGAGAAAATACATCTCTCTTCCAGTAAGATCTGCTAATGGAGCAATATCTGTTAGGGAGTTATGTGCCACCGCAATGCGACTTTGACACTGTTAGAATCAATCTTACAGTTACCTCCCAAGGACGTCAGTTTGACCGGTTGGCTCTCATGTTTCTAGGGGATGTAGAGGTCTTCAGGACGTCAACGGCCGAGCCAACCACCAATGGAATTGTCTGGACCTATATAAAGGAGATGTCACAGTACAATGCACTGTGGAAAGAACCTCAGAAACTAATATTTGACCTTGGAAATCTGATTGACGACACTTACACGGGGCCCTTCAACGTGACGCTCACTGCCTCCTTTTCCCAGCAGAACAACGTCGAAGTGGCGGATGTCATTCTGCCAATTTCGGCGCGGCGGTCAGCCAGCAATTCATCTAGCGCGTTCAATGTTCCCTCCGATAATGCATCAGTAGCTTACCGCATCCCGGCTACAACTTCGCGTGCGATCGTATCGATTTCGGCATGCGGGCAGTCGACAGAGGAGTTTTGGTGGTCTAATGTCTTCTCGTCTGACACCAAGGCGTTCAGCAATACTGTCGGTGACCTTTACGGATACTCACCTTTCCGTGAAATTCAACTCCTCATTGATGGAAACCTCGCTGGGGTTGTCTGGCCCTTCCCCATCATCTTCACTGGAGGAGTAGCCCCTGGATTCTGGCGTCCAATCGTCGGCATCGATGCATTTGACCTGCGGGAGCCAGAGATCGACATCTCTCCGTTTCTCCCTATTCTGACCGATGGCCAAGCACACACGTTTGAAATAAGGGTTGTTGGCCTTGATGTCTCATCGAACGGTACGGCTACACTCTCTGAGTCGGTCGGCTCCTACTGGGTCGTCACTGGGAAGATCTTTCTCTATCTGGACGAAATCGCCACCAGTGCCCCGGCGAGAGCGTCTGATAAAGGGGCCGCCCCCCATGTGGTGGCACCTGAGCCCATGTTCACAATCACACGGAATCTCATCCAGGATCGGCAGAATGGCACGAATGTGTCTCTATCCTACTCCGTCAAAGCTGAGAGGACGCTCACAGTTACATCGTCTCTCTTTTCATGGAATCAGACTCTGTCCTACTCCAACTTCGGTTTGCTCAATCGGCAAGGGATCAGCCAGTTCAACAAGCAGAACACTCTTGGCCAAACTACATCCACGAGATTTAGTAGCGATGGAACCGCAGTAGAAAGCCGTACTAGCTTTGGATATCCACTTGCTGTCAATACGACTTACAGCATTACTAATGACGGCTTTTCTATAGACGCGTTGATGAGTCGTGGCCTTGATATCGACGCCAATGGAGGGGTGGGAATATCCACCTTCACTCTCACTTCAGGGCCTTCTAGCCTGCATACAAGACAGTGGGGAAAAGCACACTATTCCTCCATCACGGGCGGTGGATCTTTCTCCTCGGGAGACACGACAGACGTCTTTGATGGGACTTCTGGAGGTACTCCGTACCACAGATCTGTAAGGGCTATTAATGGGAGCGTGGTCAGTGATACGGAGAAGGAGCCTCAGCCTCCGTCTCGCCTCCTAACGTCCTTAGACCTAGTATTTCCGGGAAGGGTCAGTGTGAGAAGTATGTTGGGACGAGGGCCGGGAATATTGAATTAGTGATTATTATTTTACAGCGAATGCCTATGTTCTCTTCCATTGAATGACGCCCACTTCACGTTGAGTCTACCTTATGTCCTCCCTTTCTATCCCACAGGGAGATCTTGGCTTCACTCCGGCCTCAGATCTGGATACTCTTGGTTTTTAGTAGTCTTTCGTAAAGACGCAGGAAATGACACCTCAGGCTATCAATTAGCTCATTCACGTTCGCCTTCAGCTTAGAACAGGATTGGCGATGAGCTAGAAGCACAATTAAAGATAAATTCAACACTCTTGGTTGCATTGAAAGAAGAGAGTAATTGTGCAGTCTAGTCTCTATCGAAGCGCATGTCTACCCTAGGTTACCTAGGGTAACGAAAGGGTGAAACTGTGTATCTAATTGTATTCCATTTACCAACCTGCGTCACTTCCATCATGGTGAATCACCTTATTTCAGAGATCTTCAATATGGCGTATTATGAATATGGAATTCATCTTGGGCAGACATTGTGCCTGCTATGCCGACAACAGGCAAAGCCTGGGTGTCTCATGCTTGGTATGTTTTGATGTTACAATTTGACACCGCCAGCTGATCTGACTTAGCTCAGACATGTATCAAAGCCAATATACAGTTCCTAAGTGCGAAACCAGGTGTTTCTATTGCTTAAGACATCCAAATCCCCGCATCTGGGTTCACAAGTCATGCTGTAATGTCCTAGCAGAAAGCTATGGATCCACACATAGACCAACCTTTGATGATCTTGAGGAGTTTGCAAAGGCAACAAAGGCGTTGTATAAGCCTTCAGACAAAGACAAAGAAGAGAGAGACATTGCCTCTGTTGCGGAAGGGCTTTTTAGCATTCATACAAGGCACATTATTGAGGATTGTGCCAGACAGGAATTGCTCGGAACATTGCCTGCGGAAATCCTGGGTATTATTTCAACCTTTATTGGACCATGCTGGTACTTAATAGTACTTGGTGAGAGTCGTCGGTTGATTGAAAAGTTGCGGAATAGCCGTGGAGATGAGTGCGAACCACTCAGCTTGTTACAAGACGTCTACATCACCAGGGTTGAATACCAAGGCATCTCCTACCTATCAAGACTCAGCAATACCCCACTACCGTCTCAAGACTTCTTGTCTGAAGAACGTTTACGTCCACCACTCCACGTTCAGAAAATGATACTATCCACAGATCACATTGGAATACGTGGCATACAGCTCTTGGATTGGCAATCAGATCCATCACTAGATAGCTCTCCATGGCACAAAATTGTCGAAGCACGATTAAGGCCAAGAGAAATCGAGATTGTTCACCATGTAAATTCTTTTCTTCTCTCTAGACATAGCAGTACAGTATATTCCTAATCAAACGAAATTCAGGGCCTATTTCTCCGAAGTGTTCGAATTCGATCTATTATCCACGGGACATAATGTCCAGAACTTGGAGCTCCCCAAACCCACCTAAGATTTGGCCCTGGAATATGTCTTTCGTCCGAAAAAGTCGACGACTGCATTATTTCCAACTTAGCGCTGATATTCAGGGTCTTATTGTATGCTGTTCGGACTCATGGAATAGCGGAATTTATCCATTTTCGGGTATTTCAAAGGCCTTCAAAGAGTACATTGTCAAGAAGATGAAGCAGCAAGCCGACGACAGCGATACCAAAATCTATTGGATGTTCTTCCCCATTAATGCTGGGGGATTCATCGAAAAGGCCTGGATTCGTCACTTCAAGAACTCTGCAGGAAAATGCCCTCTGAAGGGCCCTGAAGAAGAGCTTTTCAAGCCTATACTGGTTGTAAGTCTGGGCCAAGTTCCCCTTTTCTTTTCAGTCTAATCCTGTAATTATAGCTTCAAACAACTCGACTTAGAACAGTAACATTCGGACGATACCCATCATCTCGAGTCCGAGATAAGCCATGTTTTCATTCACTCGTCAGAGAAGGCGACGGCGTTATCTCGGGATTATTCCACGATAGGTTGGATCCTTGGTCGAGCTGCATTACAAAGATTGGGGTTACATGCGATCCTCGGCGCTCAGCAAGGGAGACAGACCTAGACCCGGCTCTTGACCACCACGGACTTTCACCCCCTGATCGCGCGGGTGCTTTCTGGTCCATGACAAAGGCTCCATTAGAGGGTCTTGTCGAAGTGCGAATTTGTCGAGACAAAGATCGGTCGCATGAGCCCTGCATCGGACTTCTGTTGTACTATGAAAACCAGTCTGTGGAAAGGATTACATTAAAGATGTTCAAAGCTCAACACCATCAGACTTGGATACGGGAGAAGACGGATGGCAGGAGATACCAGCATGTGGGATTGTCGCTTGGTGGTTCGGTCGAATTGGTGACCGGATTGTGGTGTACAGTAAATAGTTGCGCTGGTGGGAAACAATGTGATTGTTCGTGCTCGCCGCGTTATCGAAAAGAATTCGATGTGGCATCTGTAAGCCAAGTACCTAGACGTTAGGCCAAATTAATCTACCTAGCCAAATTCTTAATTCTATATCATAGCTGTTATCCAATAGTATATAGAATATGGATCGCCACCTCCTGCTTGCGGTCTCCGTATGGAGCATGGAGCACGCCACATTATTGGCCCTGGCTGCAGGGTCGGTGGGACCTCTCCGCGTTATCATCACGTGACAGATGATAAGGTTAGACTTGCCGTTGCCTCCCGCGCTCCTGAGCACTCCTCACCAGCGCCGTCGCATGAAGACACAGATTGAAGCACGGCATGGCGGTGGTGGAAGCTGAGGCCCTTGTGACAGGTATGACTTTTTATGCTCTTTTGGTTCTGCTATGTTTCAGAGATGTCTGCTGACATTTTATCTTTCTAGACGCCGGTGCTCGCCAGTTGGCCACCGTGCTCAGCATGGGTCAGAAGCCTCATGATGAGGGGCCTCCGAATAAGCGTCGCAAGCTTTCAGATGGGAAGTCAAGCGTCGCCCCGATTAATTCTGAACCTGGGTCAAGGAGACCTGATGGCTATGTTACTTTGGCCTGCCTTCTCCTGAATTTTGTAAGTATCAAATACTTATCATACTGTTCCTGAATATCACAGGACTGACCTTTTTCCTTTTGCAGAAATGTGCGCAAGCTGGGCTAGATTTGGCCACTGAAAGTTCTGATGCATCTCACCAATCCTTTCCTGTTTTACTAGAGGCTTTCAAGCATGCCGGACCTCCGAACGGTCTCTACAAGTTAGGGCTTGTAACAGTGCCGACGAAAACACCTATATTCGATGATATAATTTCTCTTCCCGAGTCAACAGACTTTGGCGAACATCTGCAACTTGCGAATGGGCTTGTCTCGGCTGATCACTATCGGGGTCGGGGGTCTCTCCCCGCTGTCTGCTATCAATCCACACTACATTGCTTGTCCCATGGGAACTCGTTCCAACTGGAGACAAATATCATCTGGAAGGATTCTCTGGAAATCCCAAACAAGCTTCCACGCAATGCGCAGCAGATCCTTAGCAGATACGTGCCAGATGGACGGCCGGAATATCAGTCCAGGGCATATGTTGACCGTCGGAAAAAACGATATACCTGGTCGCCTCGGGACTTTTATGACAACGTCCACGTCCCGGAGGTTACAGCTGATGCATCGGCCGAGATAAAGTGTGAGTTTGTGCGTTGCCGACTTTATCCGTTTCAGAACAGAGCGGTCCGATGGCTCCTTCAGAGAGAAGGAATGGAGCATCTTCCAAATGGGAAAGTCATTCCTAGAAAACAAACCTCTTTCGAGAACCTACCGGATTCCTTCCAGGAGTTTACCGACGTAGATGGACAACGCTGCTTTGTCAGCCATCTTTTTATGACCGTGGCAACCGATCTATCCAACTGGTATGACGCAGGACGGCACCTCAAAGGTGGGATCCTGGCCGAAGAGATGGGACTCGGGAAGACCGTCGAGTTGATAAGCTTGATCTGTCTTAATCGACGGCCAATTGGCGCACAATCGGGGATTGATCGCGATGGCCTCAGGGAATCCGGCGCTACTTTGATCATTACTCCACCTGCTATTCTCGAACAGTGGAAGCAGGAAATTGAATCTCACGCTCCTGCTCTCCGCGTCTTTCACTACACCGGACTGCAGCGCCACGAGAAGATGTCGGATGAAGAACTCGTCCAGATGATCGCCGACCATGATATTGTACTCACCACGTACAATGTTCTCGCGCGAGAAATACATCACGCTGGAGATGCCCCGCAGCGCAGTTTGCGCTACGAGAAGAGGTTCGAGCCAAGAAAGACACCTCTCGTCCAGATATCCTGGTGGCGGGTTTGTCTCGATGAGGCTCAGATGATCGAGAGCGGTGTTAGTAGTGCGGCTAGAGTCGCTCGTCTGATTCCTCGCGAGAATGCCTGGGCTGTGACCGGGACTCCGCTCCGCAAAGACATTACAGACCTCTTTGGCCTTCTATTATTTCTTCATTACGAGCCATTTTGCAACTCCCAGGATATTTGGATAAGGTTATACGAGGACTTTAAACCGGTGTTCAAGGCCATCATCGGTAGAATAGCTCTTCGACATAGCAAAGATCGTATTCGCAACGAGCTCCGTCTACCGCCTCAGAAGCGGGTCGTTATCACAATTCCTTTCACAGCAGTTGAAGAACAGCATTACAGCCATCTGTATGAACAGATGTGCGAGGAGTGTGGCCTCGATGCCACAGGCGCGCCTCTTCGTGACGACTGGGATCCGGACTCACCGGCTACAATCGAAAAGATGCGGCACTGGTTGACAAGGCTTCGTCAGACTTGTCTCCATCCGGAAGTAGCGGGAAGCAATCGGCGCGCTTTGGGCACTGGGAACGGTCCATTGCGTTCCGTCGCTGAGGTGCTTGAGGTGATGATCGACCAGAATGATACGCTAATACGCAGTGAAGAACGTGCGCTTCTGCTGTCTCAGATCCGACGTGGTCAGTTAATGGAAAACGCCCATCGCCGCCGTGAGGCTCTTGATATCTGGCAGAAAGCATTGGACCGCTCCAGCGAGATTGTTCAAGAATGTCGAGATCAGCTGCAATCTGAGCGCGAAAAGCAGCGGATCAATCGCGGAACGTCCGTCGAGACTTCAAGCGACAAGGATGACGGCGAAGAAGCAGACAAGAACAGTCGCATTGGCACATATCGTCAGAGGCTTAGGGCTGCGTTGGAGGTTCAGCATATCTGCAAATTCTTTACCGCAAATGCGTACTATCAGATCAAGACAGACCCAAACCTCACTGCGCCTGACTCCGAGGAGTACAAGGCGCTTGAAAAATGCGAAGTGGAAGCATACGAGGCTGCAAAATTGATCCGAAAGGAGATGCTGACTGACATCTCTCGGAAAGTTGAACGACATATGAGTTTGATACGGGAAAAGTCCAAAACAAAGTCGTTCGTCCATATTCCTAAGATGAAGCCTCGGATCTACAGCAGCGGACTCGAGGGCCGCCGTCTTCTCGAGAAATTCGAAGACTATTGCGAGGCTATGAATAAACACGCTGCCCAATACAATGAGTGGCGTGATGCCATGGTCAAACTACTTCTTCAGTCACTCATCGACCAAGAGGAAGGAGAGCTTGAGGGTAATGAATATGAGACGTCAACCAAGCATCAGGAAGAGATGTATGTTTACATGGAAGCGTTGCGTGCTATGTTCGCTGATCGACATGACGCCATCACCGGTCAGAAAAACGTCCTCATCGCGCATGAAGTCAAAAGTGGCATCATCCAAGCGCAAAAAGGCGAGGGTCCTGCCCCCCAGCTTTACCTCACGCTCATGAATACTCGCAGCAAAATCAAGCCGGACCCTCAGCTAAGCTCGCTTCGTGGGATCATCAGCGAGCTGCGCAGCCTTGTTACGTCGCTTGAATGGCAAGAAAGCGGCGGGAGCTCGCGTGCTCGGGCCGAGCTTGAGATCGTTAACGAGGTCCTTAGCAATGCGAGTCAGATGGCCGCCGAACAGATGAAGACAATATCTAGCCTGGAGAAGGAAGTCGAGATGTTCCGTGATACGATGAACCAACGTCTCGAGTATTATCGCCAGCTGCAGCAGATTTCGGATACGGTCGCACCCTATGACGAAGAGAGCGTGGGAAAGCCCCTTAACGAAGAGCTCTATAATGCAAAGCTACAGAACGAGGCCACCATAGATGGAAAGATATCCGCCTTAAAAGCTAAGCGTCGATATTTGATTCATCTAAGAGACGAGTCGGGATCGGAGGAGAGTGCAAGGATATGCGTTATCTGCCAGTCCTCGTTTGAAATTGGCGTCTTGACCGTATGCGGTCACAAATACTGCAAAGATTGCTTGCGCATGTGGTGGCAGCAACATCGGACATGCCCAACTTGCAAAAAGCATTTGAAAGCCAACGACTTTCATCAAATAACGTACAAGCCTCGAGAGCTTCTTGTGCAGGAAGAAAAGACTCCAACGAAACTGGAGTCAGAACGTTCCCTAAAAAACTCCATCTACTCCGATATCAGCTCGGGAGTGCTGAGAGAGATAAAGAACATTGATCTTGATGGCTCTTTCGGTACAAAGATCGACACCTTGGCGCGTCATATCATGTGGCTTCGTCAGCATGACCCCGGGGCAAAGTCAATCGTCTTTTCGCAGTACAAAAACTTTCTAGGGGTTCTTGCCAGCGCCTTCTTGCGCTTCAAGATCGGATATAGCAGCGTCGACAGTAAAGACGGCATTGAAAAATTCAAGAGCGACCCTTCGGTAGGTCATTCTTATATTTCTGTTGGTTGATGTTCCATTACTGACATTTGCGCAGATTGAATGCTTTCTGTTGCATGCCAAGGCGCATTCATCTGGGCTAAACCTGGTGAACGCAACACATGTCTTCCTCTGCGAGCCGCTCATCAACACTGCGATTGAGCTTCAAGCTATTGCGCGTGTGCATCGTATTGGACAGCACCGTCCAACCACAGTCTGGATGTATCTGGTCTCAGACACAGTCGAAGAGTCGATCTACGATATCTCTGTGTCTCGACGTCTGACCCACATTGTACATGTACAAAAGGAGAAGGAAAAGGAGGCCCACTCGCCAAGCCCCGGCGTTTATGACGGGGCAATGGTTGAAAACATCACAGAGACGGCCATCGACTCTGCTAACTCCATGGAGATGCAAGATGCGACCCTCGCCAAGCTGATGGCGGGCGGTCCCGCGGGGGG
>JGI26055J44792_1000353_pt1 | contig 11099 bp, 14 predicted proteins | sample HigsolmetaGSP17D_FD_44792 | JGI IMG/M metagenome (IMG submission 44792)
CATTCCTTTCCCATTATCCAAACTTTGCTCAGCCGCTTCAATTGCCGCGCAACGCCCAACGAACCTAGTCCCTTTCGAGATGGCTAATTCACGAGACACTTTTCTCTAGGCGTATGCGGTGCTCTGACCGTCTACTCGATCATCTCCCTGACGCTATATAACCGCCGGCAGCGCGAACTCTGGATCGACAAGCAGCTCGAGAAGCTGCAGAACGCACGACTGGCGTATGCCCAAGGCACCGCCACGCCGGAGCAGCTCGAGATCCTGCGGAACGAGAAGATCGGCGAGATCGAGAAGCAGAAGAAGGAGGAGGCAAGGGCGCAGCGGCCATGGAACAGAGCCAAAGCCTACCTGTTCGGAGGCCTGAAGAAAGAGGACGCAGTCCCGGACGAGCCTTCTTCCGATTCAGTTGCCGCCGAGGGCTCGGATGGCAGCAGGCCCGGAGTGCTTGAGGCGCTCAACGCGAAGAAATTGGAAGAGTCCAACACGCTGCAGGCGCAAGCCGCCGCCGCACCAGCTGCGCAGCAACAGCAGCCCGGACAACTCGACCGCCTGGCCGAGAACGCCGAAGCAGCAGCCACGCAATCGGCACGAAGCTGGCTGAGCTGGTTCAGAGGACGGTAGATGATGAGACGGACGATCGGAACAAACAAACAACAAGAAAGTAAATGTTTCAGTTATCTGCCACCTCCTCCTCTGCTCACATTGTGGTCATGGCATTGATCATCATCTCTCCCTTCATTCCTATCTGATCTATAGATTGGGGTTGTGGCGTCTCATTCCTAGGGGATTTTGCATGTCTCATCTTATCTTGCTTGTATATTCCGTATGTACATGTATTTTCATTTTTGTGTTTCTCTTTATGAGTTCTGAACGACGATCATCGTGATCATCATCCTGGAGCACACGCCTCTGTATGTATGTATGATCATCATCGTCATGGGTATGTACGTGGCTTATAGGACAGGGCCCCGCCCGGCTGGCTGTGTCCCCGATAGGATAGGATAGGAATGGTTAATCCAAAACGAAAGTGTCCGGATTTTTATCTTACCAATTATCTTCTATTTGAATTTTGCAAATTAAACAGAACGCCACCGTGCTCATGTGCCCTGTTCCTTTTGTTTTGTTTTTCCCTTTGTCTCGTTGCTTTTGTTCGTTGAATGCTAGCCTTGATCTCTCTCCTGATACTTTTTTTTTCATTTCAAACCGAAGAAAGGAATGAAACTTTTCTAGCTGCGAAACATATGGCGAAAACTCGACAACGGATAGAGACATCCTTTCTAAATAGTCAAAAAAATAGTGAAGTTACATGAAATGCACCGCGGCTTTTGGACATAAGAAAAAAGAAAGAAAAGATCATGATCCCATAGCATCTACAATGTCACCCGTCCTGGAAAGATCTTAGGTAGATATGAAGTCACGCAGTCTCTCCGCTCTCAGAGGCCATGAATTCAATGACCATTAACTCCGTTAGCCTTGGCGGCTTTGAGTGCTCGTCTGGCGCGGACGGCTTCCGCAAGGTTCTCCAGGACCTCCTCGGTCGTCTCCCAGCTGATGCAGGCGTCCGTGATGCTGACACCCTTCTTCAGTCCCGACGGTCCCTCTGGAGGAATCTTCTGGTTGCCCTCGTGGATGTTGGACTCGATCATGACGCCGATGATCGCATCCTCACCCGCGCGCAGCTGGTCGGCAATGTCCTTGGCCACGAGCGGCTGGTTCTTGTGGTTCTTCTTGGAGTTTCCGTGAGAGCAGTCGATCATGAGAATCTCGCGCTGGTTCTTGTTGCGCAAGGCCTCGCGGGCGGCCTTGACGCTGTCGCGGTCGTAGTTGGTGCCCTTGCTGCCACCACGCAGGATCACGAATCCGTGCTCGTTGCCCGCAGTCTTGGTGATGGCGGCCAGACCCTGCTTGGTGACGCCCAGGAAGTGGTGCGAGTGGGCGGCAGCCTCGATAGCGTCAATGGCAATACCCAGATTGCCATCAGTGCCGTTCTTGAATCCGATGGGGAAGCTCAGACCAGAGGCGAGTTCACGGTGCAGCTGGGACTCGGTGGTGCGGGCACCGATGGCGCCCAACGAGATGAGATCGGCCAGGTACTGGGGAGAAATGGTGTCGAGCATCTCGCTCGCGATGGGCATGCCCATGCCGGTGAGATCGGCGTAGAGCTTACGCGAAATGCGCAGACCTTTGTTGATGTTGTAGGACTCGTCGAGGTCCGGATCGTTGATCAGACCTTTCCATCCCACGGTCGTACGCGGCTTCTCCAGGTAGGCGCGCATGATGATGCAGAGGTCGGAGGAAAGCTTGTCAGAGAGGGCCTTTAGCCGACGAGCGTACTCGAGGGCAGTCTCGGGGTCGTGGATCGAGCATGGTCCGCAGACGACAAGCAGACGATCATCCCGCTGCTCGATGATCTCAATGGCTTGCTGGCGGCCAGACCGGACAGTCTCGACAGCACTGGCGGGCTGGTAATTCCATTCTCAGTACGCATTCTCTCCATGTATCTATCATGAAAAAAAAAATTCTTTTGCACGGCGAAGAGGGGTTGAAGCTGGTATGACTCACCGCTGGGATCTCGGACTGGAGGAACTGAGGAGAGAGCAATGGGTCGTATCCAAGGACTGGGCACGTCATTCAGTCAGAGAGAATATTCACAGGCCAATCGAACGGCATACATACCTCGAGTGTCCTCGTTGACCTCAGCGGGGGCTTTGACGAGGGGCATGGTGTGACTGGCGCGCGTAGTATTACTATAAGCCCAACGGAAGGAACTCAGATGCGGAACAGAACGGATTAAACAGCCGGAAGGACGAGAACAAGACTTTATGTCAAACCAAGAAGCACGCAGGATTGAAACAGGAGTAAACAACACAGTGCTGCTTGACTCGGTGTGCAGGGAAGAAGAACGGCAGCTAAAGTTGGGCAGTGACGAAGAGGGACCGACGGAGGAGATAAAAAGTCTGAGTGGGACAGGCCGGTGGGAACAGCTCCAAAAGACACGGTACATACCTTGGACTGAACAGCTAGAGACTAAAAGAGACGGCCCTCTTCTTCCGCGACTCTTTTGCTGCTTGGGTGACAGCTGGGATTTTTCTCGGTGCACGCACAAAAAGACCTGCCCACCTGGATGTCACCACCGACGAATAGGAGGGGCGATGATGACCACATCGCGGCGGGCGGTGAACACATCAGGCTTAGATAAGGGCTCCGAGTGGGCTATCGCCAGCTCCGATCTCCGGCGGCAAGAAAGAAAAGTGATGCATCACTGTTCGCAGCCCAGAAACAGCAATGATGTCCAGAACCTGTGAATGTCCCTTGCAGTGCTGAGCGGGTATCCATCTCAGATGGCTGACGGCCTCAATTGGACCGCCAGGCCTGCCACCTGAATGCAGGCATAGCAGATCGACGTAAAGCGGTTACTAAGATGAAATTAATGGAGTTTGAGAGCTCCCAGCCTCACAAGCCCTGGGATAACTCAGCCCCATTGGCTATAGTTTCTTGTGCCTGTCTGCGTCCTAATCTGTGTAGATGCAGATGATAGATGTCATCTATATCTAAACAATCTAGGTTCTGCATGGACGGCGGTGGAGAGCTGAATGCTGTATACGAGTCGACGTCGATAGCCGCACACCCATCAGGATGCAGCTATTCGGCATGCTATTTAGATCCAACATGGCCATGATACAGTGACAACCCTCTTCATGCTGAACTTGTTGTCGAGTATCTTGAGCGCTGAGCATTTGAATAGGTAATATGACAGGCAAAAGTTGAAGTTGACCAAAGGACAACCAAGCAGCAGCTGAGCGCTTTTTGAAAGAACCTCAAGAACCGCTCGGGAGGCTCGGTTGTAAAGTCGTCCGATGTCCACATGGGGAAGCCTCATTTCCTTTCTGGGCAATTATCGACGATTTTCTGAGTAATGCATGACTGGAGTGAACTACGGCGAGAGTTCTACAGTTGCAGATTCTGCCATCCTTTGTCAGCTGTAATAATTGACGTCGGGGTTGCCAGCATCTGATTGTAGAGAGGGTGGATATGCTTTCGACACTGCGACTCCTCCATCGTGAGAAATGGCAAGACGGAAGATAGCCCCTCCGTGCTGGAATGCGGCAGAAGTGCAGGTAAAGCATCAGAATCTTGATGGACGGCGATTTGGCTGCCATCTTCGAGACTTCGGCCAATCCTGCTGTCCAGTGCGCAGGCCTCCTTCAGCCCTGCACGATTCAGGGCGCGGCGCGACACGCCCTCAGGCACCGGCTGCCAGATCCACCGGCGCAGCCAATGGCCGGGGCGCGCGGCCCGCCCACGGTGTCGCCCTGACGTGGGGGGCCGGCGGATCCCGGCCGCAGACTACGATCCCGGCCCCGAGCGCACCTCCCTCTCTGACGTTGAGATGCCGCTGAAACGGCTGGCGGTTTCTCTGTTGGGCGCCTTCCAGCGGCTGCGGTCGTCCTCGCCCCGCATCTTCTCCCCCCAGGTATCCTCCGGCTCCCTCTTTCGTCTCCTCCTCTCCAGCCTCGCATGGAGCTTTGGCCGCGTTCTCTCTAAACATCCCAACTCCTGAACTGCCTCGTGCTTCTATCTTTACCGACAATCGAAACATCCCCGGCTGCCAGAGAGCCATTATGTTTAGCTTCCCCGCTAAGCGTCGCAGAGACGATCAGATAGACGATCTCGAGGAACGCTCGTTGCATGAGAGGAAGGTACGTCGAGGACTGGGTCCCATCCACCTCACATCGCCTGTCTCAAAAGCCAGCGGGTGTTGGGATGAACCCTTTGCTGACAATTCAAGATAGAAACCGCGTCCTTTGCCGCTCCGCTTCTCGCCCAGCTCCAAACATGCTACCTTATTCCTCGAAGACTCTCAGTTACCTCCCCGTTCCATCCCACCTGCGCTGACGCCGGTCGAGTCGTCGGACGACGAGGATGACGGAGATGGCATGTCCCAAAGCACTCCCCAAGCTGCGCGGAACAGGAGGCCAGATCAGGGCTGTAGACCTCCCGCCCTCACATTGGACACTGCTATGGACGTGGACATGCCCGACTCCCATCCTCTATTCGACGGCGATAACCTCTCACCGTGGCCCGTCAGTGCAAAGAGCAATGGAAGTCTACAGCCGTCACCCATTCCGCACCAACTGATCAACCAGTCCCTCAACATCAGCGGAGGGCGCACGGCAACACCAATATATAGCCACTTTACCGTGAACATGCATCTCGAGACGGTGAGGGAGGACGATCAAACACTGCCCACCCATTCTTCCGTTTCTGAGGGCCCCGATGCCCAGAAGAACGGACAGACAGATTGGTGGCGTCGACGACGTCTACCAAGTCCAATTAGCGAAGATGAGGATGCTCTAGTTGAGCAAAATTGTAACCTTCAAAGCCACTCTCTACCGATCTCGCCACCTTCAACTGGTCCCTGCAACGCACAGACAGGGGCATGGCCTCCTATATCGGAGCCGAGCACAGAAGACTGTGCACAGACCTGGAAAACGTCAAACACCTCGATGGAAGCTTCCGCCGCCGCTACATTGCAATCCTGTGCTTCGTCCGTAAATATGGCGAGTAACTCTAGCCAGTCAGCTGCCGGCACGAACCGGACGTCTGGAAGCAAGAAAATAAGTTTCTCAATGGGCTACCGTGCCGACTGCGACAAGTGCCGGCGCAAGGTTCCTGGACATTACAGTCACATTATCCGTTCATGATTTGTATACCCTCGGTCTTGAGATCATTCGGGGCGTGTACATTATTTCAACCCTCTGATGCTCATACTTTCGCGTGGGTGGCCTTGGTCCTTTCAGGGATTCCGGATTCTCGGGTTTTCAGCTTGTCACGATCGTTATGTAAACGATTCCAGATTCTCTGTGACTAGATGAGATGTTATCTAATCTTCAATTCCTTTTCCTCGCAATTTGGGGGCACAACAAAGGCACGCGCAAATGTATACTGTAGCGCCTGGAGATCTGAAGCGACGAGCGCCGCGAGACCTTTTTGTACATTTCTTCCGTTCATTAACCTTATCCATCTCGCCGGCAGGCTCGAATGACGAATTGAACATAATAATAATAATGAAAGAAACACTATCATAGTTTAAACGTTCCCGAAGGCGCTTCCTGCTCAGGCCTTCCCTGTCCCGAAGGTCGAGCCGAAATGGATGACTAAGCGCCCGTATCCGAGATCGAAGGTCGCTCAATGGTCGACCGTCTCTTCCTTTAGCCGACAGCTGCTCCGCTGAGGCGATGGAAACAGCGGAGGAGCGAAGGGGGAGAAGTTGCCGAATGCCTTCTTTTTGCTTATTGAGACCTATTTTTGCGTATTTTTGATAAGATATTATTTCTATTTACTTTTACTCTGCTATCAGAATGCCTTTGATGCACCCCGCATCAACAATAATGCTTCTCCGGAGTCCGGCATTCCTTTTCTCGGTTGAGCTCTTACCCGATACCCTTTGCCGGCGGGGAGAGCTCTCCATATACATGTGCAGATCCCTAGTTCCGGGTCCGATCGCCGATCTGTCTACGGAGTAATGATCTATGACTCCGTAGTTCTTTAATTCCTAGCCTTGTCTTTTTCAAGACGGCGTCTGGTGCTTCTTATACCAGGTGAAAGTTGGCTTTGTTTCTATCTACTGTCCACCTAAACCTACTTACCCTTTACCAGCTTCTCGTTTGAGCTCGTCCTTGTCGGTTCATCTGGCCACATAGCATAGCAGCTAGTCCAGAATCTGATCTTTTCTTCGGGAGAAGCGGTCGACGAGCTTGTAGGGGATATCACGCCCAGATCTACTAACATGGCCTCCCCAATTCCCAGGGGCCTCCGCCAGGTCCTCCAGAAGTCACCCTCTGACATCGTGATCCTTTCTTCTCTTCGTACTCCCATCACGCGGGCCAAAAAGGGCGGCTTCAAGGATGCGTATCCGGAAGAGCTCCTCGCCTATGTTCTTCGTGCCACTCTCGCGGCAAATCCGAACCTCGACCCGGCCCTGATTGAGGATGTTGCTATCGGATCCGTACTGCAGGAACTGGGCGGTGCCAAAGCTGGCCGCATGGCCCAAATCCATGCGGGTTTCCCTCATACGGTTCCCTTCCATACCGTGAACAGGCAGTGCTCGTCCGGGCTGGCTGCCATTACAGGAATCGCTCACAGCATCCGCGCCGGAGCGATCAGTGTGGGTGTTGGCGGAGGCATGGAGTCGATGACCCGGAACTATGGCTCGCGCGCAATCCCAACTGTGCTGTGGCCGGAACTGAAGGAGTCTCCGTCCAAGGATGCCAGGGACTGCATCATGCCCATGGGAATTACTTCTGAGAATGTGGCCAGCCGATACGGTATCACGAGGGCGGACCAGGATGCTTTCGCTGCTGAATCTCACAAGAAGGCTGCTGCTGCACAAGCAGCGGGCCTGTTCGATGCTGAGATCGTGCCTGTGACGACCAAATTCTTTGACCCGGAGCGGCCCGACGCTCCCCCCAAGGAGATCACCGTGACCAAAGATGACGGTGTCCGGGCCGACGTGTCCCTGGAGAAGATGGCAGCTTTGAAGCCTGCTTTCTCTGAGACGGGATCCAGCACCGCTGGAAACAGCTCACAAGTCAGCGATGGCGCTGCGGCTACGTTGCTGATGCGCCGCTCCACCGCCACCGAGCTCGGTCTGTCCTCCTCCATCAAGGCCCGCTGGATTGCAACCGCTGTCGCAGGCTGTGCCCCAGACGAGATGGGTGTCGGGCCTGCCGTTGCGATCCCAAAGCTGCTTGACCTCGTTGGCATGAACATCTCTGACGTCGGAATCTGGGAGATCAACGAGGCATTTGCCTCCCAGGCGCTCTACTGTATCCGGAAACTTGGTATCGACGAGGCGAAAGTCAACCCGAAGGGCGGTGCTATTGCGCTGGGACACCCTCTGGGTGCCACGGGTGCAAGACAGCTTGCAACCCTGTTGCCCGAGATGGAGAGGACAGGACAGGAGGTCGGCGTTGTGAGTATGTGTATCGGCACGGGAATGGGTATGGCAGGCATGTTCGTTCGGGAGTAAGGTAAAAAGCGCAAGCGATATTACAATTGATGCTTTTTTGGCATTAAGCGTTGAGCTTGGGGACTCTTGCTTCGATGTGAGGTTTACGAGGAAATGGGATGATAATTAGATATCTGGATGCGATTGTACATGTACATACATACATGCACACATCTAGACATGCGCCGCCGGCCAGTTATATACCCTATATGTTTCTTTGACCGCTATATCTCTTTAAATTCTTCTTCAGAAGGTAGAACACTCGGCCTAATCGGTTTCGTATGAGTGTCACGTGATCGTTCCTCCCAGCGCCCCCCGTTTCCGTTAGACCATCTCCCGCCCGCCGGAGGTGTGCTAAACGTCGATACACTCGGGACGTCAAATCTTTCGAAAGTTTGCAGCGCCTTCAGTGAGAGCAACGCCGCAACCATGCGTCCGCCGGCGCGGCTGCTCGGCCCATTGGAGGCTCCGTCCCTCCAGCTCTCGAAATCCCTGTACGTCTGCTCGACCTGCAGGCAGGAATTTCTGCCGCGGGCGGCCTCGCTTCAGTTCCGTCGCAATGCTTCCGAAAACCTCCCCTTCACCGAGCGCGTGCGCCGCAAGATCTGGGGAACCGACAATCCTCCCGGTCTGAAGGACCCGTATGGAGGAGAGGGTGCGATCGAGAGGGCGCTGCGCAAGCGGAGGGAGGCGAAGGGCCTGGTGGAGGAGGAGCCTCAACCCTCGCCGGAGGTGCAGGAGGAGATTGCACCCCCGGCCGACTACAAGCACGCGGAGACGTGGGATGGGCTTGAGAATATGGGTCATCTGGGGAGGTGGTATGAGCTTTCGCCTACGGAGGCGGATGAGTACAATGGGTGAGTTTCGCAACTGGCTTTTTTCTTCCTCCAGTAATTGCTTATATATCCCGTCTATCATTATCATTGTCAATGGCTGACATCCGCGCCCCACGTTACAGATTCATGGCCAGGCGCAAGTTGACCGAGAAGGGACACATCTACCTTGCTGCCCACCAGACCGCCGTCGAATTGTGCATGATGCAGGCGCTGAACAAGCCATTGACGGCTGTCTGCCAAGTTCTAGAGCATGACAAATCGGTATTCAAGATGATGTGGAAATGCAAGATCCAGCTGGGAGAGGACAAGGGAAAGCTGGACACCGCTCTGGTCTTCCCGAACAAGGACGCCAAGGATGCCCTCTTCTACGTGTTCCAACAGATTGGAAACCCGCCTGAGCCGGAGGCTACTGCTGAGGAGTCGTCTGCCGCCGAGGAAGCGACAGAACAGACAGAAGTTGATGAGGAAGAACTGGAGGAAGAAGAAATAGTTCCAGAAAGCGTCACGAAGCCGTCCAATCCCTTGCCTTTCTTTGGATATCGCGACACGCGGGATGACGGTTTCCTGTCCATCTCGCTGAATGACCCCGCGACGAAGTTTGCTGTATGTCCTTCCCTTTCTAGCCCAATGGTGTCTATCTCTTATGATGATGGCGACATGGCTAACCTCGATTTATATATAGTTCCTCAAGAGACTCTCCCAGTTGACGGGCCACTACTTCCCCGATCCTGTCATCCACTCGATCAAGACCGTCAAGCAGGCGGTTGAATATATCCAAAGGGTCGTCAACCCGCCTCCAAAGAAACTGGCACCACAGCTGGCGGCCAACCAGGCTCTTAAGAGCCTGCCTAATGTCAAGATCTACCTGAAGAGGCGGAGACCATCCGACATTGATGAGGAATTGGGACGCAAGAAGGTTATCGAGGCAGAGCTCCGCGCGAGAGGTCTTATTGACTAAAAGGCTCTGTTTGCTAGTATGCGCAACTAGAACGCGTTTACTGTCTCTCTCCTAGAATGTGCTGCAGATGAAATGCTTTTTATGAATGTACAATACGAAATTAGGAATCTAGCGTTTTCATCTATTTGTATGCTCTATTATACACATGTATGTGTCATTAATGGCCTGATTTACATAAAAGATTCGATATGAATTCGAAACTCAACCAGAAACCACTTTTCCCGGATCAAACGCCGGAACACCAATAATGAACCAAACCAAAATAATAAAACATGAGAATCATCTCCGCGCTCCCGCTGGAATCGAATACCCTCTCGTCATGAAATCCGTATTCTTCGCCGTCTGCTCCTTGCTTCCGCCCTTCGTGAACAGACTCTCCAGGTTCTCGTTCGGCCCCATCATCTTCCGTCTCCGCTTCTTCTCGTTCTCCTCCTCGAGGACCCGCGCGGTCAGCATCGCCGTCGCGGGGTTCTTGATACTTCCAGACCCGCCGCCAGCCGTGGGCGCAGTAGATGTACCGCTTCCGGTCCTGCTACTGCTGTTGGCAGCAGCGGCCGATTGCCCGGTCGACGACTCCGTGGCCTGAGCGGAAGAAGAGCCTTCCGCGGCCTCGGAGGCTTCTCCGTTAGTAGCGTGCTTCTTGCGCTTCTTGGAGCCGGGCGCCTTCTTGAGGGAGTGGGTAAGTCCCTGTTCCGCCAGCTTCTGGATCCTGCGAAGGAGCCGTTCCTTGTCGGCTTCTTTGACTGGAAGGATCGGTATGACGTTGTCTTCGGTGTAGGGCTCGTTGCACTATGACAGAGCACAAGAGTCAGCAGCGGTACGTTTTTATATGTATACAAGGTGAATGCATTAACTCACTTGCAAGCACCGATCGCCCTTCATCTCACGGATCGCCTCCTCCGAAAAGACATGCCCGCAGGGCACGAGGTAGACGGACTTGACATTCGGTCCCAACTGCTTGGCCGTGATGGGACAGATCCATCCTTCGCGTCTGCCCTTCATATCCGCAGTGGGACCGCCGCGCTCGGTGTCGACCTCGAACTTCAGCTCGACGACGTCCCGCAGCCCCTTCACCCTTCCGCACAGGATCTGCTCGCAGTCTGCCTTCGAGCTGATGCCCTCCGCCTCCTCGCCGGGAAGCAGGAACTGCAGGATCGCATCCTTGTTGTAGAGGTTCCCAACCGCGTCTGATACGATGGGTCGAGTCAACGGCTTGTGCGACAGGGGACAGGTGGTCCAGTAGTGCTCCTGCAGCTCGCGCTGGGCTTCTTTGATCTGCGCGGTGGAGGGG
>JGI26055J44792_1000354_pt1 | contig 11094 bp, 12 predicted proteins | sample HigsolmetaGSP17D_FD_44792 | JGI IMG/M metagenome (IMG submission 44792)
GGTGATCGTGCTCGTGGTGCCAGCGGGGATACTGGAACGCCCAGTCGCCGTGCTTCGGGGTGCGAGGGCTGCCGTAGACTTTGAGCCGTCGTGGTCGTGTCTTTCCTGTTCCATCGCGAAACGGGATCTCAAGAGTAACGGAGCTATCTTCCAGATGGATAATCGATCTCCAATCCATATCCACAGGTTGTATTTCCTGTCCTGCACCATCCCCTCCCTCTCCCTCTCCTTCTCCCTCTCCTCGACGTCGCCGATCAAGACACATCTCATGATTCCCCGCAACAACCACCTTCCACCGATACGGCAAGCCATCAAGCCACTCGATCTGCGTCTCCAACTCCTCCCTCGTCCCCGACAGGGTCAGATCCCCCGCGTGGAGAAGTACATCCCCATCCGGTAGGGACAGGGGCTGGGTGGTGTGGGCGTCGGAGATGCAGACGACGCGGATGCCGTCGACACCATTGCCATTGCTGTTTCCATTCATATCCAAACCGGAAACAGTAACGACAGGGCCGGGACCAGGCCGCGGCGTGAAAAGACTATGGTAGAGACAGTGCGCGAGGATTTCAATTTGGAGCGGGATGAGAGGAATCGGGCCCAGACATTTTCCCTTCGGGACGGTGGAGGAGGGCGTCGAGGCCGGAGGAGGAGGATCGGGTTGGGCGCCAAGCGAAGAACCGTGCCATCGGTATCTATGCTATGTATGCAGCTTAGAGAATAGATGTATGGTGGTGGGAAGAGAGAGTGTGTGTGTGCGTGTTCGGGGATTCAGAGCCCGGGAGTGTGTTTGACATTTACTTTCCTTATTTATATTCCCATCAAAACAAGGGCATCAAGGCTGCAAGATTTACTGCATATGTGTCGTTTTGATAACCTCCACGTGGAAACTTGCGGGGTGGACGCCCGATTTCTCGGATGCCTAGAGCTTAGCGGCGCTATTGGGCATCAGGGGTGGGCTGAACTAAATCCTAGATTAAGCTTAGATAAGATCTGGGGGCCTTGCTTAACTAGGCTTTAACTAAATTCTCACCGCATAGACGGTTGCGAGGGATGGTTGATCTATAACATGTTCCAGTTTGAGAGTCAAGTGTTGACCAAAGATACCGCTCGACTACAAAAAAGACGCCAAGGCCACTAGTTGCAGTCAGCTACTGGTATTTTGGCTGTCTGACACAAGGTAACAACTACTCTGGATTTGGGTAGTTCTTGTGTAGTTACACATGGTATTATGTTCAGAAAACTTTTAGTATACATCGCTCTGGCTGCTTATTTTTGCTTCCTGACTCTCCGGGTGATGGTAACCGGAATATCATACCGATACACAAACAAGGCGTTCCTGTACGTCCATTCATGTGATGGATCGACGAGCCGGATCTATATAATAGTGTCAGCTTGAATATCCTTCTTTTTTTTCCGAACGAAGAAAACAGTCGGATTTAGAGAAATTGACTTACATCATATAAGCTATACAGCGTTGCAAAGAGCTTGTAGAGCTCCAAGACCGCCAGATACCGACCCATGCAGACGCGCCCGCCCCCGCCGAACGTGAAATCCGTCACGTCCCGCATGCGCCGCAACCGCGCATCAAACGCCTCCTGGGTCTCATCCGGTTTCCGCAGCCAGCGGTCCGGGTTGAAGACGTCAGCATCATCGCCGAAAACGTCCTTATCGCGGTTCGTGACGGCCAGGTTGATCCCGACTTTCGTGCCTGCGGGGATGTAGCGGCCATCCGGCGGGGTGAATCCGCCTTCGGGGACGACGCGCTCGAAGATCATCGCGATTCTCGGGTTAATCCGCATGGCTTCGCGCATGACGGCGTCGAGGTATGGGAGGCCGTTGATGTCCCTCCATTGAGCAGGGAGGGAAAGGTTGGCGCGGTCAAGCTCGTCGATTAGTTTCCTGTACGCAGACGGGTTCTTCGAGAGGCAGTACACGACGGCGCGCATCGTGGCCGAAGTGGTGTCGCCGCCGGCCAGGATGTTGAGCATCAGCCAGTTGACGCTCATCAACCATATTCGGATAGGTTTTCTTGAGTTGGACATATTTGTCCAGAGTGTGGGGGACTTTTGGGAACTTTCCCCCTCCTGCTTGCCCTCCTTCATCTTCGCCTGGTATTCAGCGACGACCCTGAAGGCGTAGAGCACACCAGTGAGGGTAGGTTTGGGGCCGATGCGGATGATGGGGTTCTTGTCCAGGAAGTAGTCGATCCAGGGGATTTGTGAAACCTGAAGCTGTGTCAGTAAACCGATCAAATGGCATAGCTGAACAACTGCTAACGGCTGAAGTTCTGGTCTTACTGGTGCAAAGTAATAGAGACCCTTGGTCGAGTCGATGATGAGGCTGTCCACATCCTTCTCCTGGTCAATGAACCCATAGTGCCGGCCGAAACTGATATTCGCGGTGACATCCCACGCGACTGTCCCATAATGAGCATTCGGCCATACATTACTCCATCCATTGCACAGGACACATGCAATGAGCCATCCATTCGTCTGCCTTGCAGGTCGTTCCGGCGTTCTCCCCGTCCACGAACTTGGAATCGAGCTTCTTCACAAACTTGTCCAGAGTTTCATCGATCAGAGGCTCTAGATCCAGCACTTTTGTCATCGTCCAGAAGTTCCGGATTGGTCTTATATACTTGTTATGCCAATCCTCGTCTTGCGTGTCGAAGATGTTTGATATCCGTTGACCATTGACGAGAACGTCATTCGGTCTATACATGTCGCTCTGGAAAAACATCAGCCTCGAAATCATAGACGACATAATAATGGGGTGTTTACCTTTTTCCATGGATGCTTGGTCGCATAGACCGTTCTGATCAGATTCGGATCTCCCAGACTGATACAATTTGGTCCGATCTGTACAGCTGCACCGTACTTCCGGTGAAGTTCAAGATGTATCCGGTCAACCCGCCCGCGAAAGACAGCGACCGCACGCCAGATGTTAGTGAACTTTGCCACAAAGGGACCGGGGAAAGCCCTCAAAGGCGAAAAGATAAGCTCCCAGAGCACCTTGCTCACTACAAGAAAGCACAAGCCCAACAGGAGCTGGCTACCCGCCTGTGTAATGGTAAGCATGCCGAATGTCGGGCTGTCTGTTCAACAGCTCCGAGAAGCATTCGGTGACATACCTCCACGTGGAGTACGAATGGAGTACTTATCTACCCACACCCTATTCTCTGCGGAGAGTATGCGACCTTCAGAGAAACCAAACCTGCAGCCAGCGGGGCCTCGACAAGGGGTACTCGTGCAGAGTTAGTATCTAGGGGGAATTCCCGCCACTCAGACATCAGGTTCAACGTCTTATTTCCAGCCCGGAAGGGAGACCCAATAAATCGGTTGGACGAATTAGCACCAGCAGCATAGGATTGGACGTCGGCTATGCGATCGATTGCAACTACCGGACACAGTGTCTCCTGAGCATTGGGATGCCTACTCCTGCTGTCGGTTATCACAGTCAAGTCTTAAAAATGAGAAAAACCAGACTTTTGCAGCGGTCGTCATCAGGATATCATCCGTTTACCCTGCATGTTTGTATTGTGTACCTGCCAAATTGAGTAAGCCTTTTTGAAATTCTGCAGGAACACAGCGTACGCAAGTGGCATGTCTTTCCCGTACACATCATAGTCCGCGTTGAAGTCTTCGGCAGGGTGGAACCCCCGGAGTATCTCGGTTCCACGTTGAGGGGCGCCGTCACTCCCTAGAGAATAATAGTATACTCAAAAGGATGAGTTAGTCCACATTCCACAATGTCCAGAGTCTCTAGAGACCGGGCTGATTACCGTTTAAAGAACCTTGACAGGGTATCTGAGACGTTAACACGGACCACCTTGGAGGTATGCGGCGTAGTAGACCAGGGACGCTAATGGAGACGAACTCTAGGCCCAAGCGAGCCTGTTAGCACCGGTCAAGCTTCCGAGCTCTTCGTTTCAGATTGTCCAATCAAACGCACCAATAATTCATTCCGCAGATGAGAACTTCCTATGACTTGATCCTCTGAACGCCTGTGAATATGGTTAGGATTCTCAGCTTGTCATATACAGGAATGGTTCGAAAGGACTAGCCAAGTCATTACCTACTATATGAGGCTCTTAGTAGGTAAGGTTAGACCAGAGTCAGTGAAGTTTCGAATGTAGCCTTTTTTTTGGGAAGGCCCATTCCATCATGAGCTGAATTGTGAGGAAACCACCGAGGTATGCTTCCTACAGATGATTTTATTCTTTGTGCTGATAATCTGCTACATCGGTAGTGTCAATATCACTGATAACGCTTGCTTTGGCTGGAATTATTTCCGCCAGATTAATGGATCATTCTGCTGCTTTGCTAGGAGTTGGATCGTACCTTGCTCGAATCCGCCTAGTATTAAGTACTTATCCACCAGATTGATAAGCTCCTGAGAGACAGTGCTGCGCCGCAGCTTTTCTGCCCATAACATACCGGGAATATTTCCGATACTGCCAGGGGTGTTGAAAAGGCAAGCGCTGTCTTGCTTACTAGTGACAAGGAATTTTGTGCACCATAGGTATAGATCATGTAGCAAGTACGCTATTATAGCCCTCATGTTTGACCTTTATGCTTATTAGTGGAGGCCTTCATGATACTTGACATTCAGCTGTGCAAAAAATGTCCAGGTTGAGGAAGGACACAAATCATTTTGCTGCCTGTCTCATCTGTCCAAGTAAAATTCTTCTCATTGTTCCACACATGGATTGATCTCAAGGACACCATTTCTTATCTCCAGGCTTGCTTTACTTCAGGATGGCCTCGAGGACGAACTCAGAGTTCCTCGCGCAGAGTCGAGCCAGCACGGTGAAGGCCGTTATGTGGGTTGTCTCTCTGATTCCACTTGTAATCGTGATCCTTCGCCTCTATGTCAGGATCAAGATAAAGGGTGTTTTTGGATGGGACGATGGCATTGTGATTGTGGCAACCGTAAGAACGTCGTATTTGTCTGTCTGGATTCCTGCAGTCGCATGCGCTGACATGTTATTCGAAGGGATGCCTTGTTGCTTATGCTGCTGTCTGCAACGTAGCTGCGAATATCGGACTGTGGAGGCATCTTGAGGTGGTCGCGCAGAATCCGAACCATCTCATCAATGTTGCCCTGCTTTGCGACATTGACGAGTCTTTGCCATCATGGCCTGCACACTAGGCAAGACGTCCTTTGCAGTCACTCTGCTGCGGATCATTGTTCAGAGGTGGATAAAAATCGCCTTGTGATTTGTTATCATTACCATGAATGTGGTCAACGTGCTGGCTGAGTCGTTCGTCTTTGTTCATCGCAAGGACCCGAGGCATCTGTGGAACACGGCTATCCCTTCCGAGTGCTGGCCGACTTACGTCTTCACCAACTTTTCTCTATTTGTAGGAGGTCAGTATGCATCTTGTTGCTTTCAGTCATTCCTTTTTTTATTTTGTCTTTGCAAGTTAGTGGCTCATTTTCTTGTCTCTAGAATACTCGGACGCACAGGATTTTGTTCTCGCGCTGCTGCCTTGGACTATCGTCTGGAACGTTCAAATGCAGAAGAAGGAAAAGATCGGTATTGCAGTTGCCATGAGTCTTGGTGTATTGTAAGTTTCCCCAATGCTCTCCATAATTGCAAGCCATTTTAACCAATCCGCAGCGCCGGCGGCACGGCCATTGTAAAGACAACCTACCTTGTCGCGCTCTCTGCGAAGTCCGATTTTACCTGTACGTCTCCTTTGCCAAAATTCCCACCTACTATAAGGCTAACTAGAACCATCTTCCAGGGGGACTTGCCCCCCTACTTGTCTGGGCAGCCGCTGAAGACGGTCTTGCCATCGTCGCTGCCTCCATTCCGGCCCTCCGACCTCTCCTCAAGGTATTCTTCCCTGGCACCCACAGCGGTAGCAGCTATCATGACATGTGGAGCTATCCACTCAAGGAGGGGTTCCAACAACGCGAACATGTTTCCCCATTCTCAGGGGGAAAGCCATGCTACCGTCTACCCGGGCTCCGGGGACGCAGATGACAAAAGTAACACGAGCATTCTCCGGGATACGGACAACTCTTGGTGGTCTCAGAATATCAAGCGGACAACTGAAGTCGATATTCAATATAACCGCTCAGAACAAACAGAAAAAGCGCCGATAACTCCTGACGGAGAATTCCACAGGCATAGCTGCAGACAAATACGCTTCGATGATACTGGCCAAACTATATGAATTTGCGCCGTTTACAATTGCTGCTGCCTCGACATCGTAACGATCATAGCTCTGGAAGAAGTGTTCATGTGTAGCTACTGCCGTCCTAACCCCAACGGTCTGCAGCTTCCGACCCTTTCCACCGACTGGAGCATTATTCCACCGCTCACTTTTGGTTATCCTAAAATGTCGTGATCCCAGCACCCCTCGAAGTGCCGTTCCAATTCTCACTTCGTGGTCTCATCGAGAGGGCTTCTGGGATTCTTCCCTTGTGCGCAGCCAATGATCCTGAATCCAGAGCATGTCTCCAAGTCTTCTGGGATGGTCAATGTCTGGGTAGAGGTAGGGACGACCAAGAGAACGGCACTCCGACGTGGCGGCGGCTTAGACTTGTTCCATATCCAGAACTAGTGAAAGAGCACTTTCAGCCAGCTTTGTATGTACACTTGTGTTGCTCCTGTATTTCTCTATCACATCTCTACCTGACTTGATTGAGCTCTAAGAGACGGGCCTCGCTTTATTGATTATCTACTAAATTGGTGCATTGCAAATGAACTGTGCAATATCCGAACAGACCAATGGGAATCTACCAAAGCTACCCCGCGTTCGCCCTAGCCGTCCATAGATTTTAGCTAGTTGAGACTGAATGTGAGCATAGATGAGCGGACCAATGGGCATTTTCGTTGGGTAGCACCGTATTCGATTTTATTTAGAAACAACCCAACTTCTTCTAAGCAATAGATCTAGATCTAACTGGTGAGTCTTGCTGCATCTTTTTCTTGGCTTTTACCTAATGAATTGATGCTAGTGAGTGAGATTAAGCGAACAGACCAATAGGCTTGACTTGGTAAGATAACCTACCATACGAGGTAATGTGCCTGCGCAGTATGTTGGATAAAGTTCTGCTCCGCCGCTCCACGCGAGACGTACTGAAGAACCTCGCCAGCCATACGGTACAGAGATGTCGGTAAGACGAGCTTTTTCAGGCGTCCAGTGCAGCCATCTGAGATGTGTTGTCCTTCTCTACGATATGTGTCTCAAGCAAGTTCAAGGCGTCCGACAAGTGGCAGTGTCGTCCCTCGAATTGACCAGAGTCCGGTTGTTATTGATATAAATTCTGCGTGATGAATTGTGGATACTGCATCATTATTCCAGCTACCGTCCTTCGCGGTTACATCCCTATCTACATAATACCGAGATCCTAATTACAATGGCTTCTCGCCCGCTAAGCCGACTGCTGCTCGGCTACCTGTTCTCGCTTTGTCTTTTCCATAGCTCCCCTTCCAGGAATGCCTGGCTAGTTGGGGCGAGTCCAATAGCATCAAGGGATGCTAATACGAAGATGGTCTACAATTGGGCTGAGGTAATGTCTCCGAATAAGAACCATTTGCTCTATCAATCGGAGCATGACTGACCTCCCTAGATTACACCGTCTCCGAATATCAATTGGACGCCATGTTTTGACAAATTTACGTGTACCCGTTTGGAGGTAATTAACTATAAAATTGTCATGTCCGTCTAAGATTAAGCCTCGAGCTGACCGACAAAGGTCCCTTTAGACTATGATGATCCGAGTCTGGGAACAACTACAATTGCGTTTCAAAGGCTTGCTGCCGAAACGCAACCAGCAGAAAATATACTCATAAACCCAGGTACGAGGTGGTGCCTCCCTGAATACGCGGCTGGATAATCTAACAACGCTCCAGGTGGACCTGGGGGTTCGGGGGTCCTCCTCTTGGATGTCTATGGCGAACAACTAGCAGCGGCATATGGCACGCAATACAACTACATCGGCTTCGACCCAAGGGGCGTAAACAACAGCGGCCCAGTTATCGACTGCTTCCCGGGCGACCCAGAGACCCGCAACAACTTCCACACAATGTACTATCGCGGCGTCCCCGACGCCTCTTCGACGTCGTTGGCAAACCAGTACTACCGCGCGCAAGCCTATGGACACTGGTGCAGCGACGTCGTTGGCGGACCTAACGGCAACGGCAGTTACGTGAGCACGCCGCTGGTTGCACGCGACATGCTTTCGTACATCGAAGCAGAAAAGCGGGCAGCTGGGGAACCCGAGACCGAGGCGAAGCTGTGGTATTATGGATTCAGCTACGGTACTGTCCTTGGTGCGACGTTCGCGTCCATGTTCCCTGACCGCGTCGGCCGTATGGTTCTCGACGGAGTGGTCGATGCGGAAGATTACTACAATCTTCAATGGAAGGACAACCTCTTGCAAGCTGATCAAGCTGTAGAAAGCTTCTTTAAACTCTGCCATCAGGCGGGGCCACAGAACTGTTCGTTCTACGCTGAGTCCCCGGAGAAGATACAGGAACGCTTCGACAACCTCCTGGAGAAGATCAAAGAAACCCCTGTCCCCGTCTGGGACCGCAGATGCCTCAGCTAGCAATGTACGAGGACCTGAAAGTGTTCCTCTGGAAATCGCTATATGCCCCTTACCTCAGCTTCCCGCTGCTGGCAGACGTCCTCGCCGCACTTGAGCGCGGCGACGGGACCCTACTCCTCATCGGGGCCGGCGTCAGCCTGGGATACAAGAAACAAGATCTAAGCTGGTCGTCAGAGGATGCTGCTACAGCGATCAGATGCAGCGATGGATACGGGAAAGGCAACCTCAGCACACTCCAGGCGTACAAAGATTATGTGGAATTCCTGATGGACCAGAGCCATTACATAGGGGATGCGTGGTCGTACCTCCCTCTGGACTGTATATCGCTGGATTGTGAGCCGCCGGCTAGTGGGCGTTTCTCTGGTAGTTTTCCTCGTCTCATCATTCGACAAAAGGACAACTGGACTGAACCTCGCAGGCCCTCTTCCCCCATCCGCTAAGGAAACGAGTTTCCCGATCCTGTTCATCGGAAATACGATCGATCCAGTGACTCCAATAAGAGGGTACTCTACTTCTCCTCTGCCCCTTCAAAAGCCCTCTCAATTAGACTTAATGCTAACAAATCCACTTAGAGCCCACAAGATGTCATCCAGCTTCCCCAAGTCCGTTGTTCTGGAACAGAACTCTGTCGGTGTAAGTCTCTCCCCGCACATCCATCCACCCATCTAGACGCTCATCCAATACATCTCCAAAACTCACATACTTACATTCTGTGCGTAAAACAAAACAGCACGCCTCAATGACCGCCCCCTCCACCTGCACTGTCGGCCACATCAAGTCCTACTTCGACAACGGCACCCTCCCGTCCCCAAGCACCGTCTGCCAGCCCGACGGGGAGCCGTTCACCATTCCGGGAGAAGGAATGGGATGGTTCTTTTGATTAGCTGAGCAATAGGGGCGATAAGATCGCGGAGAGGATGGGGTAGGGAGTAGGATGTACCTAGTGGGCACATACAGTACATACTTTACTAGCAGCAGACTGTTGGCAGCACTGAACCGGCTTAGGGAGGTAGGGAGAGGGAATATATGTGATATACGCCATTAGTATATGTGTTTTGTATGTTTGTTCTGTACATAAAAGTGAAAGGGGATTTCGGTACAGGAAATCGTGCTGGCTTTCAGAGGGTCCCCCTCAGTCTATTTGATTGTTATGTACAGTGCAGCATCTACATATCTTATCTCTGTATTGAGCTTCTCCAAAATTCTTGTTCTGGCTAGACATGGATGAGAGGAAGTAACAGAAACATGAGCCGCTGGAAAAGGCGGAGAGTGCTTTTTCTTTCCCCAGCCATGCGAACGGGATCCCCCTGCTACACATATTTAGGGCTCTTTTCCCAAACATGGCAAGGAGGCCACCCATACATGGCCTTCAATGGTGTTTTAGGTACTGTAAGTTTATTTCCTGTGTAGAGCGAGTAAGAGAGTCCTTCAAAGCAATATCCAGGTGTTCATTCGATACTACCTAGGTTGAAAGAGGTAGAGAGAATTGCTAAGTACATAAAGTGATTATTCAAGAACCGTTGAATGAAGAAACTAAAGAAATCACTACTTAGGAGCTAAGAGGGAACTTGAAGGAAAAGATAAACAAGCTTGGCATGGCGTACAGGAAAAGCCCTTTGAAGGAGAGAATGGGTGGCGGTGCCTAGCACTGGATCAGCAAGTTCCAGTTTTCAGAGATAGCCACCGGGGAAGAAAGAGATGGGTTTAAAGAGGTCTTGCGTTGTCCATTTCCCCAGTGTATGTTCAAGTCCGGGGTCGCTCTAGAAGAGCCTCTTGTGTCAGTTCATCTGACGTCCTCAGTGCGGCCTGTACTCTGTCTTTCGCCATTGCAAAGACGGGCCACGGCAACAACCCGAACAGGTTCGGCCTATTGGTGTCGGCACCCGCTTGGATGAGCAATTCATCATAGGTTCATTGGCGCCGTGTGCCGCCCACAGCACTGCTGTGTCACCAAAATCATTCTGTGCATTGACATCAATCCCCTGTTTCTCAAGCAGCGCTTCTACCACATTTGTATAACTGTGTTTTGCGGCAGCAATTAAGGGAGTAAAACTGTCCACATCCCACGCATTCTCATCGACACCACCTGTCTCCAGCAGCAGTTTGACTGTAGCAAGATGCCCGAAGTGGGCTGCGAGTAGGCTGGCCATGGGAAGGAAATTTGGGATTTAAAGAAGAGTTATTTCCCATCCAGGTAGAATTTACTACTGGGAATTTGTTTTAAAAAGAAAAAAGGGAATTCCAGGTAGGAATTTTTTAGAAAGGAATTTCCTGGCTGAAAATTTCCATAAGATATAAAAAGGAATACTTTTTTATACTAAAAAGGTATAGTTATTACGAAAGAAGATGTAGTTTATTACTAAATTTTAATTATAATTCCAGCCAGGAATTCCCAATTCCAGCCAAAAAATCCCATCCTGGACAGAAATTCCTTTGTAACGACAGGCCTAGATAACTAGACCTAATAGGGCCGTTGGTTTATCTTGAAGACAAGAAACAAGGGGGTGAGCAATATAAAAGTAAGAA
>JGI26055J44792_1000359_pt1 | contig 11067 bp, 13 predicted proteins | sample HigsolmetaGSP17D_FD_44792 | JGI IMG/M metagenome (IMG submission 44792)
TATACGGCGAGTAGTTTATTGTCCCTGGCGACGCAGAAGACAGTGAGAGAGGCAGCAACCATCTCCTTTACGGCTGGATTGTCTTGCACGCCTAGCCATGCTGGGCTGCCTCCTCTGATGGTGCAATCTTCAGTGATGATCTCGACTCCTTTACCGACGACAACGTTGACGGTCCCGGAGTTCTTCGTGGGATCGTTGAGCGGCATGTAGTTCTCGACATGATGGTTGACGGCCATGGAGACAGGGTGTTTGTTTCTTCTGGTGACAGCTCCTGCCATCTGACGGATTTCTTGAGCTGTAAATCCAGAATTTTTGTCAAGGATAATTTCTTTCAATACTGAGAGCTGTCCCGTTGTCAGTGTCCCGGTCTTGTCAAATACGACATGCTTGATTTGATTCCCAGCATCGAGCGCAGCGCCTGTCTGAAAGAGTATGCCTTTCCTAACACCGACGGAGCTGGCCACTGCAAGCACCATTGGAACCGCCAGAGCCAACGCACATGGACAGCTGATTGCAAGGACGGACATTGCATAAGTCAAGGCATCGATGGATGCAGCAGTAGAGCTCATCCCGCGCACGAACACATTGACAAGAACCCAGACCAGAAAAATGATACATGCAATCACAAGGATCACAGGAGTCAGATAAGATGCAACGATGTCAGCGCGCTCCTGTGTCTTCGTCCTCGATGTAGCGGCCGTGGAAACGATACGTTTCACGACGCTCAGTGTGTTTTCAGAAGCAAGGCGCGTGACACGGTAATCGATACTGCCATTGATTACAACAGAGCCTGCAAAGACATGGGCATGCTTTGAGCGGGTAACAGGCTCGTTCTCCCCGGTGATGTGCGATTCATCGACCTCCGCAGCGCCGGAAACAACGATACCATCAGTCACAATCTGCTCAGATTCTTGGACGCGTATGATATCACCGTAGTGAAGCAGCGCAATGTCGATCAGCTCTGTTGAAGGTTCCTCAACGCCACTGCAGACTTTCTCTGGCTCCGAAGGCGAAGCTTTCTTTACAACTCGCGCAATCCTGCTCTGAGACGCGCCCAGGTTCTCAATGTTCTTGGCTCTCCTTCGAACCCATAATGTCATAACCCTGCCAACGAGTATCAAAGTAATCAGAAGCGAGCTTGTCTCGAATATTGGATGTCCTAGAACGTCTGTTCGCCCGCTACTATGTATCTCGAAGCCAAACGCGATAACAGAGTAAATATAGGCGCTTGTAATTGACAAGACCACTAGAACGTCCATGTCGATCTCCCGCTGATATATCATGACCTGCGTCGCATGTTTGTAAATCGGAAATGCAAGTATCTGTACAATTGTCGCAAGAGCCATGGAGGCAGCAGAATAGCGCATTCGCTCGACCGGTGGTGCGGTTGTAACAAACGGGGACCAGGCAAAGACAAGGACAGGAATAGAGAATAGCATGGATGCCACCGTTCTCCCAATTAGCCCGTACCAGTGTCGATTCTCAGCAGACTTTGTGATTGTCCCAGAGTAGTCTGTTGACAGCTTGGCTTGTGCACCTGCTGCTCGTAAGATATCTCTGATGCCGATGATTTGAGGGCGGTAAAAGACCTGATGGCCATGATCTCCAAGTGGGACAACAGAATCAACACCTTCCAGCTCTTGGATAACAGTGATGGCATTTGTGTCCATGCTTTCAAGTACAAAGTTCTCACCGTTCTCTTCAGCACCTGCCAAACCTGTCTTTAACACTGTACATTTGAACCCGGTGAGCTTTTTGATCCTCGATATGATCTCTGAGGAGTCCGAGATAACGGCAGAATCATACACCAGATCAGCGCGGTTCAGGATGAAGCTGGTACTCACATCGCTGATGCCTGGAAAGGAATCGAGTATATTGCGAACTTTAGCTTCACATCCTGAGCACGTCATTCCAATTATACCAAGAGACAGTGTATACTTGTGCTTTACAGAACCTTTCTCAGTATCTATGTTGGTATCTGGAAGTTTAGCAAGAGTGCTAAACTTTTGTACAGGACGTCTTGGTGAGCGCTGGTATGATCGAGTACTCCGATTAGAATTTTGCTTCCTCTCGCGACGCACCGTGCAGCATGTTTGCTGTCCTGGAAACAGAAGAGGCCGAGGTCCTTTGCAGAAGCATTTTCGAATGATGTTGCTGATATTTGAAACATATGGCGCTTCTGCGGTAGCAACAGCATCCTTGCTGTCCCACGACGTGCCGCTGGCGTACGTGGAAGCCATCTTGAGATGTCGTGCGCATGGCATAGTTCTTTGCCGTAGTATGTTGTCAGTCCCTTGAAACGAGGTCGAACATGCATTAGTAATGCACGGAATATCTTCTCTCTCGTTGGACACAGTCCCTGATGTAGCACCTTGACTACTACTGCAGCATCTTTCGTCTTCATTGTCACCGGAACTCGAATATTTCGCATTGCAGGAGATTCCAAAGTGACAATTGTTGTCTTCTGCGCAAAGTTTGGTGGCATATTCAACTATGCACTCGTCTATCAGGTAAAAACTTTATCAGTACAATCCGGAGTATAAAGAAAAAGGGGGTCAGTACCGGAACATTCGCATTCTGACGACTCTCTGCAGCATGTTTCCAGCCCCTGTGCCACGTCTACCTGGATTTTCGAAGTATTCGAGGCGCAAACACCGTCATCAGTCTGTTCAATTGCTGTAGATGCTCCTTTATTCTGACAACTGGTGTTCTGCGAACAGCGTGCACGGATAGGCTCTGCCTTGTTTTTCTCCTCCAAGAAGCTTTCCATACTCTTCCTAGCTTCCCAGTTATTTCTTCTTTCGCAGCAAGAACTGCGTATTACCTCCGTTCCGTTCCCGCTACAACAGTCTTGGCCTGTTTTCCCGGCATCTCTATCTGAATCTTGTCCGCCGCAGCAGCTGGATTTTGTGGATACGTTTGGAGAAACGGCATTTGCACAGCAGCTGGCCTGGCACCTATCACTCTGAGATGGAATACCAGACTGACATCGGGTGCTGTCCTCTTTTGCACAACAAGACTGGTCAACGGGAACAGGGCTGCACCGTGCTTCCTTTTGTTCAGCAAAGCTAGAGCAGCATGGAGTCTCAGAAGCACAAACTGAGGGTGCAGACAGCTTTGCGGTAGTATCATCTCCGTAACCTGCAGACACAGGAGCAACGGTATCAGCTGAACTAGTTTCAGAGGTGGGATCGAAATTATCTCCAACTTGTGGCTTGCTCTGCTCTATTTCTCCCGTCTGCGGATGATAAATGCAGCAGGAACAGCCTCCATTGGCTTCACTAGATGGATTGGTTGCTTGCTGCATGGAAGCATGAGAGGAGTCGCTCTGGTCCGTTCCTGTCATCTCTTTATCACGCGCTGCTTCAGCCAATGAGTGTACAGAGTCTGAGCATCCAACAGAAAGTCCGGGACGAGTCAACCAAGTCTGGACTTCGATAGGACAATAGCATGAAAGGAGAACGTTTTTGTGTTGACTAGACTGGCTTGTCTTACGGTGCGGGTGCTTGAGGTTGTTGCGGACGTCTGGGACCCTGCAGGTGACCTCGGTCTGCATGAGCCCCGCGGTCGCTGTCGCCAAGACAGGTCACCATCTGCCAGACTTGAATATGGTGCTCCCTACAGATGAAGATCCTATCATGATCAAGGTGGGTTAATATGAAAATAATCACTACAATTTATCAATTCACGGGGGAACTTGACGGAACCTTCTCTTGCATAAATACTAACTATCTAGGTCGAATAGTACACATATATACTTCGACGTAGGAAGTTAGGATTTTGAAGAAGATAGTAACCCCAGGAAGGCTAGTATTGTCTCTAACACTGTCAACATACATAGGTCACGAAGAACACGAGAGAGCTGAGTCCTCTCGGCTTGGGACACCTAAACGGCGACGTAAGCGGCCTGAAAGTCAGATCAATGCCACCCACTATAAGGTGCTACTGCTGCCCTCACCTCATAGGAAGTTGACAGAAAAGAGGTACATCATCATGGACTTTCCAGGTTTCCTCCTTCACCTCCATTATGGCGCGTCTGAATGCAGCAGGCTGATATGTGACAGCCTGTCCTCGAGAGACATCAGAAGTCCTCGCCTGACATGCAAAACAGTCGAACACGTCGCGTCCTCATATCCGTTCCTCACGCGGGCTTACATCTCGTCGCATGCAGCCGATCTGGAGGCTTTTCGAGGAATCACGAGCAATCCAAAACCGGCTAGACATGTAACGGAGATTATCTGGGACGACACGACGTTCAACAGGATGCTGTTCGATTTCACAATCTACAAACCGCTCTGGAAGTGCCCCGACAGGTACAGAGACCACCTGGAGAAGGCGTTTATATCTGGGAAAAGCTCGCGGAGAAACATTGGGAGATCCGGGAAGGAGAACTCGACTTCGAGGCGCTGGCCCAGGGCTCCCGAAGCTGCCATATCTCAAGAAGGTCGAACTGACACGGCTTCTCTTCCAACGTCGAGCGACATTTGGGGTGGCCAGTGACCCCCAAGCCGGCCCTAAGTCCCCAGCAATGAAGCAGTGGCTCTCCATTCCTGCATATCTCAGGAGATATATGCCGAAACCCGAAGTGCAGTGGATATGGCTCAACTCTCGATACCAGGAAACCAGGCCTTTGGATATCACGCAGATGGTCAGTTCTCGATACGCCTACGAAGGCAGGAGTCCGCCCCCGGTTAGCTTTTTCGACGACTGGAGCGGCTGCAGCGTGTGTTTCGACCGCTTCGCAGACTCTACGTCGATACCGACCACGAGACGGAGCTGGGTTCGTCAGATGCGTTGCTGCAGACGCTCTTAGCGCTCAGAAACCTCGAATCTCTTCGTCTGAAGATCGACTGGATCGACTTCTTCAAGTTGTTTGGCGCGAACGCGTTCGCTATCTACCTCCCGCAGCTTCGTGATGTGACAATCACCAACCGCAGAAAACTCAACGCTGCACAATTCCTCCAGCTTCTGTCCTGGTGTTGTAGTCTTACCAGTCCAGAGGGGTGCAGACATGAGGATCAAAAGGAAAAGACGCGTCCTCTGAAATGTCTCCGCCTCATGGACATTATCCTGAGCCAGGACGCCAGCTGGCGGTCGATCTTGGATGACCTCAAAACCCATCACAAGCTCCAGGATCGTGTGGTGAGACTGGAACTGCAAAATGTGGTCGATAGAGAGCTGCCGTCTGTGGCAAAACACGTCGACGAGACGTGGTTCTCGTGGGGGAATTCCGTTATGGAATATCTCAATGACGGCGGTCCGTTTCCGCTGCGGACGCGGAAGTTTTGGCACTATACATGACACCTGACATCATGTTATAATAGCTTTCTAGTTGTGCTAATTGCTAATGCTAGGTTTCTTCTTTGTTGGGCAAAGACCTTCAAGTGGAAGACTGGTCTAATAGACATCTTCAGACATGATGAGAAATTGGGATCCCTGGTTTCTGCAGCTGATAAGTGAGGGCAGTGCAGACCCAGGTGTCTTTGTGTCCTTGGTTTATTTTTGCTGGTTAGGGCAGTGTCTATCCCCTAAATGCTCCTAATGGATAGTGCCGTGACACCTTGATATGCTATTATTAGCCAATGCCTGTGCATTTTAAGGGAGATACATTCCATTTATATCTTGATTTAATTACAGACAACACATCTACTGTGTACAGTAATAATTGCAATTGGTACTGCAGGGTCAAGGGAAAGCTCATCATTCATGCAAGCCATACTCGATCCGCGATTGGTTGGTCCAGCTACCATCTCGACTACGTTTCAGCCAAGCGACGAGGGAAGAAGAAATGGCCGATGCTATCCACATCCTTTTTTTATGTTTTCGAATATGCTCTATGAAATACAGAGGCGTCGCTTTTTCCATGTTTATCAGTTGTAATTTTTTCATCACACTTCTCACTTCAATAATCATTGTTTTTTTTTTCTTAGGGCTTCGGATTCCTTTCAAATCATTTGTGGCTGGTCCATATGTATCTATTTAAATTTGTTTTCCGCATGATAATATATAATCATTCTCAATTTTGCTCTTCTCGCTAGCGATCAGCAGCACAGCAGTCAGCAGCAGCCACTGCAGGTTCACAAACTCTTGTCCTAAAAGAAATCGGCGGCGTGCCTGGCAACGAGTACCTCACCTTCCGAAATAACGGTACGTCCTGTCCTCGTAGCATCACCAACAGCCCGTCCAACTCAAATGATAATCAACTAACAATATATGGTATGAACAGGGGAGATCGTCGACGCAGCCTGGGTCACCACCGCCGCCGATCGCCAGATGACGCCCTCCACCTTCAGCGCCGGGTTCCGCCCAGACCTGGTCGGCAAGCAGGCCTGCGTGGACTTCAACGGGACGCACTTCCTCGCGCAGGACTGCACCCTGGCCGGCCTCGACCCGGTCTCGCTCACGGCGGACGAGCTGCGGAGCGCCAGCGGCGGGTGCCAGAGCGGCCACGACGATCTGGCCCAGATCACGGTCGACCCGACAGGGCAGCAATGTGCGAGGTTTACCACGACAGTGGTGACGCCGGCGTCGTCGAGAAAGCATAATTGACAGATAGATTGCGGTTGGAAAGGAAGGGGACCTGACAGTGGGGTTGGCCTTGCTACAGTATTATCATGTGGGAGGAATCCGCAGTTTTTCTTAGATACAAAAGGAGAATGCTTTCGAGACAACACAGTTGCGTAAAACGGTGCACAGAAAGTAAAAGGAAAAGAAAAAGGGAATTGTCCTGTAAATAGGCACATTCTTATCTTCTTGGTTCTGTGAGAACGAATAAACAAAAGTTGTGAGTTACTTCGGTATACTCTGGGCAACTGAGTGCCTAATGTGTTCAAATATTTAGCCACTGTTGGACGCCAAAATACCAGTTCTCGCTGCAATTAGCGGCCTTTGCTTCTTTTTGTAGTCGAGCGGTATTCTAGTTGATAGCTACTGTGTCAGGCCAAAGTGAAAAGCAGCCGGGATCCATGATATGACAGATGAAAGGACGCGGAAAGCGGTGTTTTCCCCCCACCCCCTCATTTGACCTAAAGACTATATAGAGGTATCTACCAAATAACCATCTATCCTTTCCTTATCAGGAACTTCCACAAAAAAGACATCCGTCTCTTGACGCAATTTATAGGTGCCTGCCTATTCATCTCCCTCGCTACTCGGTAGCAACCCCACCATAGGCACACCAACTTTCTTACTCAAGAAGCAAATGATATCATACCAGTTCTCTTCTCCCTTGTAAGTCTTCCATGTCACATCCATATTCAGCTCTTTTTTTAGCAGATCCCTCATCTGCCTTCTACTCTTGACGGACACATTACGGTCACGGGAGCCGTGGCACAGAAAAACTGGGGTGAGGCGGTAGTCTGCTGGTAATGCAGACAGACTTGCAGACTCATACGCAACCCCTTCCCAAAGGGCGACCAACCATTTATCCCGACAAACGCCCCAAGAGCCCCGCACCCATCGACCCCGAACACATCTCCTAAGAGCGTAAACACTGCCAACGCACAGCCCTGGGCCAGGCCTCCGAGGATAATCCTCTTAACGCCCTTTTTCACCAAAGATCTTCGCTTCATTTTCAATCAGCCGGCGCAGGAACTGCGCGGTATCGCAGTACACTTCCACCTCGGTCGATGGGCGCTGGCTGCGCTGGCACCCCATGGGGGATACAAACTTGACAGTGGGAATCAGAGCGCCCAGCTCGGTTGAGTCGTGGAGCTTGTCGCGCAACTCCTTTGCGGTGCGTTCGCTGCCATGGATGAAGATGAATGTGTGCGTGTGCTCCTTGGCGTTTCAGGGCTCGACGCTTAGTGGAGTTGGGTAGGGATCGTAGGGTTTCTCGGCAGACATGATTCGGAAGCAATCAGGATTGACGAAGAGATGTGCTGGGAAGCAGCAGCTTTACAGGAGCGGTCTTCTGTTTCTGTGCTTTTCTCTTTCTTAAACAAAGGCAGTATGGATCAGAAGTTGTCTGAGTTCAGAATGGGACACACACTTGCTGTTGTGTTGTGCTGTTTGGCTCCGTCCTGCGTTGCCATATGTCAACAATCGAGCACGGCCCAGGTCGATTGATTGTAGAGTCGAAGTCATATATGCATCTATGTTTTCTTTGTTAGCACATATGTGATATGACAGATAAAAGGTACACAATACTGAAAGGCTGTGCTGTTTTGCTGTCGGATGGAGCAGTCTTAGACCATCCATTGACCACTACCCACAGAGGTCTTGTATGCGCATCCATATCCGCGGTCCCATTCAGATCTGTCAAAGGCATCTACCGATTCCTTTGTTAGGACTTGTTTCAGGGTCTCGGGTGGCTGTAGGAAACAATGATAATGATTAAAGAATGGGAGAGGGATTCTACAAAGATCTTCTCTTTTTCATTACTCTCAAGTTTCTTTATCCTAGACGATCAGTTCATCCTGAAGTACCCAAATTCATTCTTATCATATGATTCTTCAGTTCCGCTCTTTGTGGACGAAGGTTCGAGGCCTCCTTGATAGTCCAACGGAGCCAAGGACAGCTAGCTATAGCTGGCTTTTGGGAACACACACACTCTCTCGGGCAGCATGCAAATGTTCTAGGAGGAGCAATAACATCCGGACCTTTAGACAGCAGACTCAAATTCTCCATAACTCGATCGAACGGACAACGAAACGAAACGAACGCACGTCCGCGCGCGCCCGCCATGCAAACCAAACCATCTCTGGGAAGTAATGTATACAACCCTCAAGCTGCAAGAATAACCACCAGAACGCAAGGACATTGACAGAGATATCACATTTATTATATATAATAAGAAGACGAACTTCAATGGGTGACCCGAATCTAACACCGGTTAGAGGTAGGCAGGTAGGGAGGAGGAATTGGCCTGTTCTGAGCCGGAAAACCGAGCAACGCCTGAACGCCCCGGGCCCGCGCTTCCACGGACCTAACCTGGTCCTTCCTGATGGTGTTCCCGGGTCCGGGCGGAGGGCGGCGGAGCGGACTCGGCGGAGCGCTATGCGGTGGTCCGTGCGTCCCGTGCGTTGCAAGGCCCACGGCCCAACCCGGTGTGTGGCACGGCACGTGAGATGTTGTGCCCTAAGGACGGACGGCATACATGTGCTCCGAGTACTACAGGTGGTAAGTAGGTAATCTGATCTACTTCTGCAGAGTGACATTGAGTAGATGGATTGATTATTATTATTCCAGCTAGATTAGGCAAGTAACTCGGAAGTGCCGATTGCTGGTAAACTGACGTATTTCGCGAAGCCTCGTTATATAGGAGGCGAACCGACGGACAAGGGGAGAAACGAGTAGGATGAGACCGCAATCCGATTACACGAAGGCAATGACAATCGACTCGGTCACAGAACCCTTATCCTATGACTCCTGGAACTAGAACAAGGATAAAATTCAACGTGAAGGATACCTGGGTCTGCCGTATACCCAGCGAAATCCTTTCTAAAGCACGCCGCGAAGTAGAACGCACACAGACACAAGAAGGATGATTTTTAGAAAGAGATCCATCCCTAAAGAGGAGGGGTTCCTTGCCAAGAATTTGCTCGGAGCTGGTCCTGGCGAAATACCTCAGTACACTGGACCTGTCTGGCATGAGAGACTTGAGATTCGAGACTTTCATGAACTCTGATTGATTGATTGATTGATTGATTGAATATGAATGTGAATGGACATGATGGAGTGTGGCAGGCACAGTGCACATATAGTATTATCATCCTTTTTTTTTTCTCCCACTCTCCACACGCTAGGAGTATGTCCCTTCTACAGTACTGGAAAAGTAAACAGGGACAGCCTCGTCTATTCTTATCCATCTATGTACAGTACATGTACAGCACAGTTCATAACAAGATAATGTACAGTCCACACATACATACATACATCCTATACACACACTCAACTTATGAACGTCATCCCTCCACTCCGCCCCGCTCCGCGCTCGTCGAAGATGCCCAGGTCGAGCGAGTTGCCGGCGCCCTTCTCCGAGTAGCTCTGCAGGACGTAGATGGAGGTGACGCCGGGCGGGACGTCGAAGGGCACGTAGACAAAGGTCATGGCCTGGTCCGGATCGATGTGGCCGGCCAGCGTCTTCTTGATGGGTGCCCTGGCGGCCGCGAGGGCCGACCAGGTGAGCAGGGAGAGGGCCGCGAGCTTCATCTCGATGTCTCGGAGGATAGGGAATGTCTTCACCTGCGTGGCGTCGCTGCAAACCTGCCTCTTGACGGCATTTACATGCCGCTGGAAACGGAGTCTTCCCGGGTCATAACAGGATATCATCTCCATGCCTCGACCAAGAAGGAAGGTGATATCAGACGTCGTCCATCTCCGCCTCTTGGCAGCGATCTGGAGATGGAGATGGAGTTGAGGCTGCACACCACGTGGGCGGAGTCCACCCCCGCCATTGGGCCTGTCAGGACAGAGTCAGCACGCAACGATATCTGATCCTTCATCAAAATGAAAAAAGTCCGAGCGGGGAACACGGACCGTGACGTTGGTTTCACTGTATCTACGAGTTCAGGTCAAACACGCCAAGCCGGCCGGCCCCTTATCACTATCGCCATATGCCCGAGCCCATGTCCCGGACAGGAACTTCCGCCAGGTACCGCGACCCCTAGCATACGTACTGCGAGTTGGAGAAGGCATGGAGTTTCCTCCTTGATACCAATCCGTTATTCGCTATATTCCCACGTAATGATAATCCGCTAGAAGCTTGCCTTGATACTTTATTATCATCTGATCTTATCAGAGACATGATAACCGGCCACCAGAGCCCGTGTCCCAGCAGAGAAAAATAATAATAGCAATGAAAATAATGAAAATAATCCACAGCCAGCAGACCAAGCACGCATTTCAGACCTTGAGATTACCTCGTATTCATATAGCATAGCATAGTTATAGCACTACATACAGTACAGTACACAACAACACATGACATGGCGTCCGTAACAGAATCAAGAAAGACATGGACCCAATGTACATACAGTACACACATATTCCTCCCCTTATCATACCGGACACAACATAAACCTACACTGCTACAGACTTCACACCCCCAACAAAACCCAGGCCGGA
>JGI26055J44792_1000361_pt1 | contig 11043 bp, 14 predicted proteins | sample HigsolmetaGSP17D_FD_44792 | JGI IMG/M metagenome (IMG submission 44792)
ACTAAGAATCTGCTGGAAATTATCAAACCACATATGGGTGTGGACTCACCGTGAACCTCAACGCCATCAAATCCGGCCTCGATGGCCCTCTTTGCTGCAGCTGCGAACTCCTCCACCGTCTCCTTGATCTCGTCCACCGTCATGTCCTTTAGTTGGTTGGACGCGTACTCGGTGCCGTCAAAGGCCTTGCCGGAGATTAGGATGTCGCTGGCCGACAGGGGCTTTCGGCCGTCGAGGAGGGAAGGGAACGATGCCCGTCCGACATGCCACAGCTGGCAAAAGATAAAAGCACCCTCTGCGTGGATGGCATCGGTGACGCGCTTCCAGCCCGCGATCTGGGAAGGGGTAAAGATACCAGGGACTTTTTTTTCTTCGGTTTTTTTTTCCTTTGCCCTCTTCCCTTCCGTTTTCTGCCTTATACGTTGAAGGATATAAAAAGTGACGGTGACGGAGAAGAGAAAGAGAATCTGTGTTCTATCAGGGAAATGAGATCAAAGAATCAAGCGAAGGGCTGTGAAGCAGGAGACTTAGGAAATAGAAACATCAAGGAGATATACAATCCATTTCGTCAAGGACTACTTTCCAGCAGGTCCCCTGGAGACTTCAGATTCCTGCTTGCGCTCATGCATAGCGCAGAACGTATGGGCCGTAAAAACGAGATACCGAAGATCACGCCGGACCCGGACAGCGAAAATGGACTGGGCGATTCTGGCTTGCTGCTTGCCCCATCCACTTCGCTGTCTATTCGGTCGTAGGTGGGATATAATGAAGAACATCGGACAACCGTCACAGCGCGGGCGGTTAGGGCTGCAGCGGACAGGACCTAGGGCTGCCCCGGACGACCCCCATCCTTGGACGCGCGAAAGCGCCACACACTGCGGGATACGCGCACGCACCTGCCGTGCTCCAACTGCCTGATCGGGACAAGAGCTCGCCCCGCATATCCTTCCGTCTTCGGAAACGCGTGCCGGACGGAACGACGTCTGCCGCTGTACTTCTCGGTATATACTCCGTCCAGCTGGACGAAGGCACGGTGTGTAAGCATGACTAACCGCGGCTAAATACAGAGTGCTTATCGGGCTTCCATCATGTCCTTATCGACTCTATCGCCGCCATGTGCGGGGGTCGTATTCATTATCGTGTTTATCATCAGGGGGAAGAACGCCATGCTTCCGGCCGATAGTGCTGTCTACTACGAGGCACCGAATTACGAGGATCGTGATGTCACGGACTAGCACGGCCGGACTGTCAGGAAGACACATCAAGTGCATCCGTGGTGGTCATGCATGCAGCGTCCAATGTCGGTGCACCAACGAAGGCGCATGGAATATTTCTCCTCCCAAAGGAGCACCGATTTGACTGGACGTTTTCCAACGCCTTTCTCCGCATGCTCAGTAGATGGACGTATCAGATCGCGAGGATGTGAAACCGCTGCTTTCCTATCTGACAGCCGTCTCTCTGCCCTCTGCAAAGATGGCTCCTTTTATATCATTACCATCCGCCAGGGGCCCTCGCCTTGGGGGAGGGTAATATATGAATGAGACAGAGAAGACGACAAAAGATGGTCCTGCCTACTCCGATCATTGACGAGCCAGAGGTCCTCGTCCCCGCCGTCCGAGCAGATGGGGACGGGGTCGGAGATGCCCTGCAGAACCTCGTCCGGTCGACCTACACGAGCTCCACGCTCGACTTCTACCTCAATGGCACCCGGATCCAGCTGCGCAACCCAAACCCGCACTGGACCCTCCTCGACTTCATCCGCTCCCAGCATGGCCTCAAGGGCACCAAGCTGGGGTGCGGCGAGGGCGGCTGCGGGGCCTGCACGGTCGTGCTGCAGGTAGCCGACCCCGGACGCGGTGGGAGGATACGGCATCTCGCCGTAAATGCGTGTTTGTATCCTCTAATTGGAGGTGCGTTGTGTGACATTTTTTTTCCTGCTTCTGAATCCTGACGGCTGACATATTTCGACAGTTGTGGGAAAGCATGTCATCACCGTCGAGAGCTTGGGCAATGTGAACAATCCCCATCCGCTGCAGGAGCGGTTGGGAAAGCTTCATGGGTCGCAGTAAGTAATCACATTGTTTCAACAGGTGATCTATGGTGTGAAGGGTATATGGTTTCATTACTCACTCATATAGATGTGGTTTCTGCACCCCCGGGATCGTCATGTCCCTATATGCCATGATAAGAAATGCGTATGATCCGGTAACTAGAAAGTTCAGGCTATCGGAGAATGATATAGAGATGAAGGGCCACTTGGATGGCAACCTATGTCGTTGCACCGGTTATAAGCCTATCCTGCAGGCTGCCAAGACTTTCGTCACAGAAGATCTCAAGGGTCAGCTGGCTGACGACACGGTTTCAACTCCTGAGACCGACTTTACGTCGAAGAATCCGGAGGGTGATGACGTTTCCTACCTTGAGGCATCTCTGTCCGGTGCCCCTAAGGCCAATGGGTCATGTGGAAGGCCTGGAGGCTGCTGTCGGGATGATCCCAGTGTACAGTCCTGCTCATCAAAGTCTTCTCGGACCTCAGCAGGGTCTTCCTCTAACGAGGAAGACACAAGTTCTGCGACGAGTGTGTCGGAAGAGGATACTGAAATCTTGATACCAGCGCGGAAGACGAACTGTGTCCCTCAGTTTGACTTTCGGCCGTACTCCCCTTCCACGGAGTTAATCTATCCACCCGCGCTTTGGAAACATGTCAACCAACCAATCTGCTACGGAGATGAAACAAAGGTCTGGTTGCGGCCGGTGACCTTGAAGCAGTTGATCGAGCTTCTCTCCGTCTATCCCTCTGCGAAACTGGTCGGTGGAGCCAGTGAGGTGCAGATTGAGGTCCGCTTCAAGAACGCCAACTACGCAGTCTCAGTTTTCGTATCTGATATAGAAGAGCTGAAGGCGATGTCTGTGCCGGAGGATGTGTCAACTATGAAAGAGCTGGTCATTGGCGGGAACACGCCTCTGAGTGACATCGAATCCACATGCTCTGAATTATCTTCCAAGCTCGGGCAACGAGGCTCCGTCTTTGGTGCTATGGCAAAGGCTCTGAGGTACTTTGCTGGCCGTCAGATACGGAATGCTGCGTCTTTAGCCGGAAACATTGCAACAGCTTCTCCGATCTCGGACATGAATCCTGTTCTCATGGCAGCCAATGCCTGTGTGGTTGCCGTGACTGCCAAGGATGAAGTGACACTGCCGATGGCATCGATGTTCCTTGCTTACAGGAAAACTGCTCTACCTCCGGGCAGCGTGATCACTCAGATCCGAGTCCCGGTTCCTCCGCCGGGCGTAAGGGAACTTACCAAGTCATACAAACAGTCAAAGAGGAAGGAAGATGATATTGCAATTGTCACGGCAGGATTTAGGGTCAGGCTAGACAGTCAGGGCATTGTGGAAGATGTCTCCCTGGCGTATGGCGGCATGGCTCCCGTGACTCTGATGGCCAAGGAATGCGGAGAATTTCTAATTGGCAAGAAATGGTCGTCTTCCCAGACCTTGAACGGTGTCCTCCACATCCTGGAGAAGACATTCCGTCTTCCATATGGAGTACCGGGTGGAATGGCCACTTACCGAAGGACGCTGGCCCTATCCCTGTTCTTCCGCTTTTGGCACGAGGTCATAGCGGAATTCAAGCTGGGAGAAGTTGACCCTGGATTGATTGAAGAGATTCACCGTCAGGTGTCCTCTGGATCGCGAGATAATGATAATCCATATGAGCAGAGAGTCGTGGGTAAACAGGTCCCTCATCTTTCTGGCCTGAAGCATACCACCGGTGAGGCAGAGTATCTCGACGATATGCCACATCAGGACCGTGAGCTGTACTGCGCGATGGTTCTATCCGAAAAGGCTCATGCCATAATCAGATCCGTGGACTGGACGCCGGCTCTCCAACCCGGCCTCGCTCTTGGCTATATTGACAAGAATAGCATTGACCCTGATAAGAACTCGTGGGGGTCCATTGCCAAAGATGAGCCTTGGTTCGCAACGGACAAGGTCTATTCACATGGCCAGCCTATTGGGTTGGTATACGCTGAGACGGCACTGAAGGCTCAAGCGGCGGCTCGTGCTGTCAAGGTTGAATATGAGGAGCTGAAACCAATTTTGACGATTGACGAAGCTATAGAGGCGAAAAGTTTCTATCCATACGGGAAGGAATTGCGGAAAGGTGCTCCGCCAGAAAAGATGGCAGAGGTATTTGCAAAATGTGATCGGGTATTCGAAGGGGTCGTTAGAATTGGTGGTCAAGAACATTTCTATCTTGAAACAAACGCGGCCATGGTAATCCCGCATTTGGAGGACAATTCGATGGAAGTGTGGTCCTCGACCCAGCACACGTGAGTATCGTCGGTTCCTATTTGCAATAACGGTTCCGTTGACGTGGATTTTCCAGAATGGAAACACAGGAAATGATAAGTCGGGTCACCGGAATACCAAGCAACCGCATCAATGTGAGGGTGAAGCGGATGGGCGGTGGGTTTGGAGGAAAGGAGTCCAGGAGCATCCAGCTGGCTGGACTGCTGGCTATTGCCGCCATGAAGGAGCGTCGGCCGATGCGGGCCATGCTGAACCGCGATGAAGATATGATGACCACCGGTCAGAGGCATCCTATCAAATGCCGGTGGAAAGTGGGGGTGATGAATGACGGCACGTTGGTTGCCCTCGAGGCCGACTGCTACAACAATGCTGGTTATTCTCTGGATATGAGCGCGTCGGTAATGGACCGATGCCTCACTCACTTGGACAACTGCTACGAGATACCAAATGTTCACATCCGCGGCTGGGTATGCAAGACCAATACCCACAGCAACACTGCCTTCCGGGGATTTGGGGCTCCACAGGCCATGTTCTTCGCCGAAAGCTACATGTACGCCATTGCGGAAGGGCTGAAGATGGATATCGACGAGCTTCGCTGGAAGAATCTTTACAAGGAAGGAAACCGGACTCCGTTCCTGCAGAAGATCGACGAGGACTGGCACGTTCCTCTGCTACTAGCGCAGTTGCGGAAGGAATGCAAGTATGACGAACGAAAAGCGGAGGTCGCCAAGTTCAACGCCCAGAATAAGTGGAAGAAGAGAGGTATTTGCTTGATTCCCACCAAGTTCGGGCTCTCCTTTGCGACGGCTCTCCATCTCAATCAGGGTGCTGCTTCTGTAAAGATTTACACAGACGGTTCAGTGCTGCTCAGTCATGGCGGTACGGAAATGGGCCAGGGACTGTACACCAAGATGTGCCAGATAGCAGCCCAGGAACTGAGTGTACCTCTAGAAGCCGTCTATACTGCCGATACATCGACATACCAGATTCCCAATGCATCCCCGACAGCTGCTTCCTCGGGAAGCGACCTTAATGGTATGGCTATCAAGGACGCCTGTGACCAGCTCAACGCGCGTCTCAAGCCCTACTGGGAGAAGTTCGGGCCGGACGCCGAGTTCAAAACTATCGCCAGGGCAGCGTACCTGGACCGCGTCAATCTTGTTGCCACAGGCCACTGGAGCATGCCCCGGATCGGGTACCAATTTGGTAACTACGATCCGGAGACGGTGAAACCGATGTATTACTACTTCACCCAGGTAAGCCTGCTGCCGTATCCGCTTTATAACATGAAGCAGTTGTCTTCCGCGCCACATATGCTGATATATGGGAATACAGGGCGCGGCCTGCACAGAAGTCGAACTGGACCTCCTCACCGGCGACCACACCGTCCTGCGCACCGACATCAAAATGGACGTCGGCCGCTCCATCAACCCAGCCATCGACTACGGCCAAATCGAAGGCGCTTTCGTCCAGGGCCAGGGCCTCTTCACCATCGAAGAGTCCCTCTGGACCAACGACGGCAGCGGACAGCTCGCGACTCGCGGGCCCGGGACCTACAAGATCCCCGGCTTCAGCGACATCCCGCAGGAGTTCAACGTCAGCTTCCTGAAGGGCGTGTCGTGGAAGAGCATCCGCTCGATCCAGAGCAGTAAAGGTATCGGCGAGCCGCCGCTGTTCCTGGGGTCGACGGTGCTCTTCGCGCTGCGCGACGCGCTGCTGAGCGCGCGGGAGCAGAACGGCGTCACCGAGCCGCTGGTGCTCGACTCGCCGGCGACAGCGGAGAGGTTGCGGCTGGCAGTGGGCGATGAGCTGGTGAAGATGGCGACGGTTGTGCCGGAACCGCAGGAGAAGCCGTTCTTCTTGGCTGTTGCTTGAGTAGACATACATCCAGCCTGAGATTGGTGCTGGTTTATTTATCTGTTTTATCTGTCTCGATCTAGGATATGAAAGACTTGGAAGTTATTGCTCCTTGCAGTGGTTTCGCGATGCTTTTGGATATTTGTGAAAACTGAATAGTTTTCTAGTATGATGTCTATTCATGTTTATGATGTATTATGGATTGCTATTGATAGATGGTATTCTCATTATTTCCCAGGTAGATTTTTAATCTTCACGTCATCTACTTCTAGAAGGAAGCTATATGTATGTATTCATATCCGTATCCGGCGTTTGGATAGGGATTTCTGGTCTCGATTGGATTGAGACGACATGAGCATCTACGGTGATAACTAGGTAATATATATGTATTTATATTTATATTTATAGACGCAAAGCTGAAGACAAAGGCATCTTCATCCGCCGCACTCAACCCTTCAAAAACCTTGCATAGTAACTCTCGACCCACCGCCCCGCGACCTCTCCCTCCCCCGCAACGCTCGCATCCCACACATTCATGCTCCCCACGTACCCGTCCGGCCGGACATTCACGACCGCGACGCGGCCCGCTGCCCCCGTCATCTCCGGGCCGAGATATGTCTCTGTGCAGCTACTAGGGCTAGCCGGCGCCTCCATGATGTCGTCGAGGTAGACCGTCCACCGGCTCGCCCGCAGCAGGGGCGGGAGGTCCGCGATCTCGAGCGCGGCCTTGGGCGTGCGCGTCACGAGCGCGTAGGTGAAGAGCTTTGAGACGGGCGTGTACCGCTCCGGCAGGAGAAAGGCGTCCTCAGCCGTCCGGGGAGGCGGCTGGGAGGTGTAGGATCTCTCGGCGCGCGCGCTGGCGCGGGAGAGGAGGGAGTATTGGGAGGAGAGGTACGCGCAGAGGTCGTGCAGGAAGGGTCTTGACGTTACCGCGTCCGGCGCGAAGATGTAGATCCGGAACTGGCTGAGTAGGGGGATGTCGAGTTGGAGGTGGACCGGGTTCGCGTCGATGTAGCGCGTCACTCTTGCCGGCGGGGTCAGGAGGGCTCCCGGTTTGAGGGATCCTTTTGTCAAGATATGGCTCAGACTGTTCCCGTTCGTTGCGTCCGGGGAAGTCTGAGGGATCATCCAGTTGAGCACGTTGCCAGCGTACTCGGCGCCCACGCCGGATATGAAGCGGATGTTCTCGTCGAAGTTGCGCGCCAGCGCCTCGTCGCCCTGCGCGAAGGCCCGGACGTGCGCCGCGTCGAAGCTGATCAGGTCCAGGGCGATCTTGCGCCGCTCGGCCTCGTACGTCGCGAGCAGGGACGGCTCGGCAAGGTCTCGCGACACGAGGTTCAGCTTCCACGCGAGGTTGAAGCTGTCGTGCATGCTGGTGTTGGCGCCTTGCGCGGCGAGGGCAGAGTGGCAGTGGCCGGCCTGTATATCTTTATTGTCAATGGATAGGTACTATGTAGATGCTGATGAGAAGGCTGTGTAAGGGGACGTACGTCTCCAGCAATGAACAGACGCAGTTCAGGATCAGCGAAGTGGTTTGCAACCCGCTGGCTGACGACGTAGTTTCCGAACCATTCTGTGAGAAGTATCATCAGTATGTTCTGCAAAATAGGTTATATAGATGTGTTGTGAACAGCACAGCTTCATACCAATGCTCTTCCACTCCAATTTAAACGGGGCCATGACCTGCCGTGCCTTGTTCATCACATATTCCGGAGTTGCGATGGACTTGTCGACGCGCTCTCCGTCCGTAGGGCTCAGCTCTACATACAGACGGGTCATGTTGCGCTCCCGGGGAATCCACAGGATCGACACGCCGTCGTGCGATCGTACCGCCGTCTTGCTCCATAGGTCCGGGAAGTCGGTCTCGATGACACCTGTGGAGCGTCAGTCGAGCTGTCTCTTTCTTTTTGTCGCAGAAGGAACCGCATACCGTCCAAGACACCCCACGAGGCATTGGTCATCTCTCCCTCCAGCTTCGTGCTGGGGATGAACGGCCGGACCTTGGAGCGGGCGCCGTCACACCCTACGAGGTAGTCGGACTTGATGAGTATCGTCTTCTTGGCTGCCTGGTCCTCGTAGACGATGTTGATTTTGGTGTTCTCTGCGGCTTTGGAGCATTCGACAAAGGTGCTTTTTCTGGTCACCTGCAGCCCGCGGGCTTCCATGTCCTTGATCAGGACGTCCTCCAGTATGCCCTGGTGGGCGAGGAGAATGTAGGGGTCTAGTGCCCCGACATGGTCTGGGTAGTGGATCTGTCTCCCTTTTCTTTCGAGGAAGGTTGTTGGTGTGTTTTCCTATATAAACGTCAGTACATGCTCTGATATCGTCGTCCAGACAGATATGTCTATGTAACTCCGTCCTACCTACCCAGAAGCAGATATCATAGACCCTCACACTCTGCCGGAGTAGCGAGTCGGCGAGCCTCAGCTGTCGGAAGGTCTCGATGGTCTTGGGCTGCAGGCCATCTGCCTTGCCGGCCAATGTTCTATCTGGCCGGTCGTCCAGGATCATGGTCCGGACGCCGTACCGTGCGAGATTGGAACTGTCGAAAGAATTTCAGCACTTACTGGGTTGCACGAAATGGGATTCACAGAGACACCTACGCAAGCATCAACCCCGACGGGCCTGCCCCTACAATGGTGACGGTGGTCGTCGAGTCGCCTGTGGCCGGCAGACCGTTGTCATGGTCCCTGAACCCCTCGTCGACCGCTCCGGGAGCCATGCTGTTATTGTCCTGTTCCAGCTGAGCCTGCGAGAAAGTCCGTTTCATGCTCTGCAGACAGAGGGGGCAGGGCAGCGGTTTATAATGTCTTGTTGCTTTTACCCTTTATGTCGATGCGAATCCTTGTACTTCCTCAGGGGTCCATTAATGTAGCACTCATGACGATCGCCGGCATTCTGTTTTCCTGGTTCTTGCTGCGGAACAGGAACTAAGAACACCGTACGATGGTTTTTGCAGCCTTATTGTTCTTCCCAGCTAGGCCCTGGTGCAAGCATGGAGTGCAGCTGCTGCGTTCAGCATGACGGGCGTTGCGGCCGTGGGCAAAGGACGCCGTGCGTGGCAGCAACCGCATCCCACTCTTGCTGCACATCTCCGCCTCGACGTCGTCGTTGATAACAAGCGTCTGCATCTCCGCATCTCCACTTGGTCTGTCGGCTGCTTTCCGAGTTCCCCGAGCCTGGCATGGCGGGCTGGAGAGACGGCTCTTCTCCGATACGGGATGCATCGGCCCCAAAGCCGATCTGAAGCTAAAGCAAGAAGACTCGACAGAATGGGCGCCCAGACAGACAGACGACCTGAGTGACTCGTTCCGATGCAAAACATCGGTCACCCTGTTCACCTGCATCGTCCATCATGGCGAGCCTCCGGCCGTGGGAGAAGATCGCTGCGGAGAAGCGGCAGCAGAGAGATCAGGCGTTGAAGCCGTACCTCGTCGATGATCTGGACAAACGCCCTCCCCGCATTGACGATGTGGCGGCGCGTTCTCGCATCGAGGCCGAACCTGCGACACAGACCATCACGGATATCGACAACATCCCTGCCCTGTTTCAGCGTCTGAGCAGCGGCGAATTCAGCGCAGAAGAGGTCGCTTTGGCGTATATCAAGAGGTGGGGAGCTGTAATCTATGTTTATATTTATTTAATGCAGTTATGCCTAACTCTTTGACTCTTTTTACAGGGCAACGGTGGCGCATCAGCTGGTAAGTTTGTATCACCGAGTGTCGGGCACTCTGTACCATGCTAATGACAATGATGTCCATCAGACAAATGCCATAACCGAAGTGATGTTTGAAGATGCATTGAACCAGGCCAGGGAGCTTGACCGAGAGTTCAAGGAGACAGGCAAAGTGAAGGGTCCGCTACATGGCATCCCAGTGACGCTGAAGGATCAGTTCAACGTCAAGGGATATGACAGCACCCTGGGCTACGTCGGCCGCTCTTTTGCTCCCGCAAAGGAGGATGCCGTCTTGGTGCAGATACTGAAGAGTATGGGAGCTGTCATCATCGCGAAGACCAATCTCCCGCAGAGCATCATGGTAGGACGCCCGCCAGCCTTATCTGGAATTTTGGACTGAGTAAATGCTTCCCCAGTGGTGTGAAACGGAGAACCCTCTTTGGGGCCTCACGGTCAACCCGCGAGATCCTGACTTCACCCCTGGTGGTTCCACTGGAGGTGAAGCGGCGCTGCTCGCGCTTCACGGCTCCATCCTAGGTTTTGGGACGGATCTAGGAGGTAGTGTCAGAATCCCGCAGAATATGGTGGGATTATACGGGTTTAAGCCAAGTGTGGGTCTTTCACTTGCTATGGAGGAATAGGAATGGCTGACTCCAGCGTTAGAACAGCAGGATGCCATATTATGGTGTCCCGGTCTCTACAGAAGGACAAGAGCACGTTCCCTCCGCTGTAGGACCGATGGCTCGCGACCTGGACTCTCTTTGCTATATCAGTAAACTGATAGTGGATAGTAAGCCTTGGACCATGGATCCTAGGTGTACCCCGCTACCTTGGAACGAGGAAGCTTTTCAAGAAATACAGTTGAGACCGATGGTCATCGGGCTTATCCTTGACGATGGAGTGGTGAGGGTCCACCCTCCTATCGAAAGGGCATTACTGGAGCTGTCGGCGAAGCTGAAGGCAGCGGGCCACGAGATCATCCCCTGGGACGCCTCAGAACACCTGGAGTGCATCCAGATCATGGATCTCTACTACACCGCTGACGGCGGGGAGGATATCCGTCGCGACGTAGAGGCTGCCGGAGAGCCTTTCATCCCACATGTCGAGGCGCTGGTGAACAGGGGAAAGCCTATCTCGGTCTATGAATACTGGCAGTTGAACAGGCGTAAAGTTGCAGCCCAGAAGAGGTATCT
>JGI26055J44792_1000364_pt1 | contig 11013 bp, 8 predicted proteins | sample HigsolmetaGSP17D_FD_44792 | JGI IMG/M metagenome (IMG submission 44792)
TGGGCACTCGACCTATGAGTTTGGAACGCAGGTGACGGCTCCGCAGGCCGTGATTGTTCATTGTGAGACGGTCTCTGCAGAAGAGATGGCGGACGAAGGTTCTGTTCGTTCCGCGGCAGACCCTTTCGGGTATCAGAGACCGGCTCATATCGTCCTGAGTGGGAATTGTACAATTCTCGAGGGCCATTGGATGGGCTATCCCGCCAGGATCGATTGAAATCATCAGCTGCAATCTCCTTTGCAGGACTAGGTCCGTTGATACCATCCTGGGCATGGGAGTCCCGCTGGAAGAAACGGGACTGAGGTTGTGTTTGGACCGGCGGGTTCACAGGAGATACTTTGTCCACGGAAGGCAATGGTGCCCACGGAGACTTTGCAGGGGGAGGAGCTGGACTCTTTGCTGTTAAAGTTGGCCTCTCATTTTGCCCTTTAGATGATACGCTGGTGGTCTTTGTTTGTTGTCTTTCTGCATTTGCTCCGACCCTTAGAACAGTGGCATTTGGACCGACAGAAGTTGATGATTTAGAAGAAAGCGTCTTCGAAGCCTCCTGTGCTGTAGACGGTTCGGTTGACGGTGGGACTTCTTTCACATCCTTAAACGCCTTAGTGTCCTGACTAGGGGCCGGAGTGCTCTCAGAGTGTGTCAGCGTGATTTTCGTTCCATCATTCCACTCTATGGTCTCGGGAGCCCAGTCGTCCTCATCGTCGTCAATATCCGCCCATTTTGCTTCTGTACTACCACCGTCCTCTTGAATACGGGAGGTCATGTGTATTCCATACTGCTGCTTCAGCTCCTCATCGGTGAGATGCTTAGTAGGCGGTGGCTGGGCGGCTAAAAAATAGACAGTCAGTAGCTTGTACCGTAATTTGAACAATCCTTGCACCTACGTCGATTCTTGTTCCAAACTTGGCTCGGGTCTGGTGCAGTTCCGCCACTCTTGACCCCGGTTAGAGTAGCTTTTGACGCTGAATCACGTAGACCACTGGTAGATTTAGCGACTAAGCGTGGCCGTGAGCTTTGAGGAGGGGTGCTCGATAATGTGGTGGCAGACGCGGACGCTGCATAGATTAGATCTCATCCACGAAATTCGAAGCTCTGGCGGGAAGGTACCTTTATCGCCAGCCTTTGGCGGCGCAGCTGCCCCTGGAGCCTTTGGAACTGAGAACTTTGCGAATGTCACAGGCTTGAAGGTCGTTGGCTTCTTGGCAGAAGCTGCGCGTGTGTTCTGCCTGCCATCTGTTCGACTGGTATCTGATTCTGAACCTCCTTGAGAGCCTGTATCTTCGCCGCCGTCTGATGTTGATGATACCCCATTCAACTCAAGAGCTCTGCTTGCGACTGGCCCTGGGCCAGATTTACCGTTGTCCTGTGGATAGTTCAGCAACACTACGCCATCCCCTAGCTCCAAGAGAAACTCACGGGTGCCGAACTGCCGGAAGCCTTCCCAACTTCGCCGTTATCAGCTAATGCATTAGAAGGTTCCGTCTTCGCATCTTGTTCTCGAGCGCTCGTCTGGTTCTCGGCGTGTTCACCCTGAGCGTTGTCTTTGTTCTCCCCCGCGTCCCCTCCAGCAGGTTTATTGTCGGGTTTGCTCGCAGGAACGTCGGAAGGCGAGGCATCGCCGCCCGACCGGGTTTGGTTTACCACATCGTGGCTGCTCTGCTCTGCCATAACAATACTCGGGTCTGCTAGCTCGCCAGAGATTGTGATATCGTTAGACCTTTCTTTTGAAGCTGGGGGTGTGGGGCAAGAGCGGTTCCCAGTCATGGATTCATAGCTAGACATCAGGAAACGAACTGAGGTGTACCTATCGTCAGGTATTAAGAATCGCCACGGTGAACTGCCAGCCCAATAGACGGTCCTTCGGGTGAAGGATCGGAAGGACCTGGGATGACGCACGGCAGAAGGCGCCCAACCTGGGAGGTTGAGGTTCGAACGCGCAACAGTAGGCGACCTGCGGGATGCAATAGAAAGGGTAATGCGCCGTAGAGTGATCCGCGGGAGGTCGCGAGGAAGATTGCTGTCTGTAGGGTGATGATGGAGGTGGTGGAAGCATGGGAGCGGGCTCAGGGCTAAGCTGAGGTGGCTGCATTCGGTTAGCGTGGAACGAAGTTGAAGTCCAGAAAGCCACCTCAGAGACGCTCAGTTGGAGCCGCAAAGCCACACATTCATCCGCGGCAGATTCAGTTATACATCGACACCGGTTGTGAAAACTATGTGGTTTTTCTAGGGCACTTGATAATTGAATGTGAACTGAATAGCTCACGCTAGTGTCGCATGATGTCGTATGATGTCGTACCTTTGAATGGGTGGGCATATGATGTCGTGCAGCTGCCCAAATGGATTACTCGCAGACCCCATTCAGGCCATTACATTGTGAGCCAAGCATAACTGCCTCTATTTTACATTTATGGAGAAATTGCTTAAAACTCAACGCGTAATACCATATAACTTGACTCAGAACGGTGTCTTGATTCTAGGATTGGAAATATGTACACTGATTGTCCTCATTTTTCTTGTCACATGAGAGAGATCTAGTGTAGGTTGTTCTTGTGGTGGCCTGTATACAAGATGAGAAATCAAGAGTTAGTCATTGACGCCTTCCTCACACACTGAAATGAAGGACTTACGCAGGTGGAAGTAGTAATTCATGCCGTATCCCAGAAGCAGGAGACCACCGATGACGTGGACGAGCGCTGTTGATAGCAATTAGCCATCGCTTATAATTTTTTGACAATAAAATATCCTTCACTTACGCATGGCAGAGGGGTTCTTTCCGAAGTAGCGAGCCTGGTAGCGCTGGAGGAAACCCGTTGGCTCGGGCTCAGGAGCCGGACCACGAGGGAGATTCTCGTAGAACTTAATTACGCGTTTCATACGGGCAGCATCCTGGGCAGCCCCGATTGCCTTTTCCAGTTGTCAGTGTTCCTGGTTGCAAATGACAAGATGCGTGGCACATGTGGAGGTAGAATCGGTGATTTGACCGAAAGCCGAAAGTACAGAAATAGGTAGAAAACGATTCAGGACCGGCGGAAGAAACTCACCGAAGGAGAGGCAATCTAATCAGCGGTCAGCAGTCTGAAAACCCACATGGTCCAACCAGGATCTTATTATTAGATTCTTACCTTCGGAGGGATCAGAGTCGAAAGAGCTCGACGGGTAACGTAGCTCATTTTGTCCGATCTGGGAAGCGTCAGCTCCAGGCCAATGCTCATTTCAATGCAAAGAGTATAAACTGGCTGCAGCCTGCATACCTCAATTCAAAAGGCAATTGAACCAAAACGACCGAAGTTGTTGAAGGTGGAGTGGGATTAAGTGCCGGGCTGCAGAGTCGGCTTTCCGGACGAGCGATCCCTCGCGGGCTGTGAGCCTCAAGCGAGCTAACCGTATTCGGCTTCGCGTCATCGGTCTGCGACCCGCCTCCTCATATTACTTGTGGACGCTGCTCATGACCTTGTATGGGGTAGCTTAGTTCTCCAGCTCTGGACGGCATTTAGCAGACCGCACTGCCATGTCTTTCCTTCGAGTACGAAGCTCTGCCTGCTTTCGAGCGGGCAGGCTTGCTGCGCCAGTAAACGCGCGGTTTGTCACCACGCCTCCGGACGGTACGGTCCTTGACAAGTCAATCAAGACCACCCCTTCAGAACCGCCGACTACTCCACCTTCGGAGAGTACCTTGATCAGGAAGGAGACTCCTTCTGAGGCCATTCCTCGCCATCAGCCAGATTACAATGCGACCGTTGACCATGCCACATCGTACGTATTCTATATTGCCATTCCATTGTGCCTGACTGACAGTTCCCCTTCCAGGTCTTTCTCCCCTGTCCCCAAGCGTGTCATGGACGGCAGCGAACCTGGTGATGCTGTTGCGGCGGCTGTCATTTCTGGCGCCCCTGTTGACCTCCAGGCTCGCACTGTGAGGTATGGATATTGAGATTTACAATCATGACTCCGATGTAGCGGCTGACTGTGTATCCTGAACAGAATCTACCGTCCCTCAAAGCCGGCGACGCAGTCCGGAACCTGGCATCAGCACCACTGGCGGATGGATTGGGATATCCTCCAAAAGGGTCACCGCTGGGAAAATCCCTTGATGGGTTGGCAGTCGTCCGCCGATGCTATGCAGGGCACCCATTTGAACTTCGCGACCAAGGAGGACGCAATCGCGTTCGCACAAAAGCAAGGCTACGAGTATTTTGTTCAGGAGCCTAACGAGCGCAAGTTTGTGCCGAAATCTTACGCGAATAACTTCCTCCACTCGCCGAAAAAGCTCAAACACATCAGGACCAAATAGGTTCGTTTTAGGATTGTGTACATAGTCCGTGATTGTTTGCTTTGATCAGCATTATGCATTTGCCGCCACTGCCCAGAACTGTCAAGTACTTGGGGCTTTGCTATAATGCTAGTATGTTGCCTGGATTGTGATGGACGATGTCAGCCAAAAAAGAGCAGCTACTTTATCCAGGAAATAACTAGATACCATCGAAAAGGGAACATACTATGTTGTCACTTCCAAGGAATGCAGGCTCAGAGCTATCCCTTTATGTAAATATGTGTTCGCTGTCAGATCCCAGGTGCCGGATGGAACCTTGGGAGGTCGGCATCAGTTATAGGAGCCGCAGTCATAGCGAGAAGATCACAACGTGGCCCATCGACCTCATGCCAACAGCTTTATGACATGTCTCGTCTTCCTATGTATACCTTAAGAGACACCAACTCTAGGTGTCTGATTAAATAGATAACTTTATCTCCCCCTTCAGCTGTTTGTGATATGCCTGCGATGATATCTTGCTGCCTCTTAGCGTGACATCTGTCATATAGCACAAAGTCTGACTTCTCCATCTGGTTTAACCACACGAATTTTTCATTTTTAATTCAATTGAAGATGATTGTTTTGAAAATAATTTGTGCTTAGAAAAAGACAGAGAGTCCTGGGGTCCTATGATTGTCACAAGCATGTTTGTTGCGACAACAATTAGACAGTCATCACTTATCGACTGGGAAATACCACTTATTCAAAACGATACTGAGGAAAACCGTATGCCCTGCCAGTTTCCAGGCCCAAGCCTCCTGGGAGCCTTGCAAGGCGCAATGACATCACAGCAGTTTGGCTCTATCATTGGGGGTACCTACTTCTCCGTAGGTACTTTTCGGCACTATTTTCTTGCACGAAAGTCAGACCATAATTTCTACATATTTTTTTAAACCATTAACAGGTCTACACGGTACTGACCTAGGCCAATATTACCGAAGATAGGTCGGTGACTACTACTACAGCGCAGCGGGCTGGGACACATTGTCATAGATCATAGTAATGCTTAAACTGAAATAGTTTTCTTTCCTTTATTTCTTATAACCTGTTTGTCTGCAAGGAGTGTTTGAAGAGCCTACTAACAGTATTCTGGACTTGAATTGGTGTTTGTTGGTCGTGCTGTACCAAATGGAGTAGACGGCTTGCGGCCAAGCTATGGAGCGCCCCGCCACCCCGCCAAATTTTATCGATTTTGATCTTGATAAGAATCAAAACAGCACCGCAGGACTTGGAAACGGTCCACAAGGATACAACAACAGATATTTGTCATTTCCACTGCCAAAGACCATGGCACTTGCTGCGACAGACAATACCACTGAGGGCGTGGATCCGACAATTCTTGCTCTTCGCAAAATCCTCACCTCCGAATCAGAGCCTCTCGCACGCCGATATCGCGCTCTTTTTTCCCTCAAGCACCTCGCTTGCCAGCAACCACCCACGGAAAGGACACTCCCAGCAATCCAAGCCATAGCGGCGGCATTTTCATCTCGCTCGACCCTCCTTAAGCACGAACTGGCATATTGCTTGGGCCAGTCCAAGAACTTCGCTGCCGTCCCTTACCTTCAAGATGTCCTTAGAAACCGTGAAGAAGACGCTATGTGCAGACACGAAGCTGCAGAGGCGCTCGGGGCTCTTGGGCATGTTGGAAGTTTAGATATACTGAAGGCTATGAGGGATGACAAGAATGAGCCTGATGTCATTAGAGAGACCTGCGACATTGCTGTCGACAGAATTCTATGGGAGAACTCTGAAGAGAGGAAGTCAGAAAAACTGAAGAAGAGGTATATTTCCAAATTCTATGCTATCCCTAGATTCTTCTGGCTGACAATCCGTTTCTTCAACAATAGTGACTTTGCCTCCATCGACCCCGCACCCCCGCTCCCATTATCGTCTAAGGAATACTCCATTCCCGAGTTGGAGGAGACACTACTCAACACGAGCCTTCCTCTGTTCCAGAGATATCGCGCAATGTTTGCACTGCGCGATCTTGCTTCCCCACCAGATCTGCCTACTGCGGTCCCCGCTGTCCAAGCGCTGGCGAAGGGACTTAAGGATCCGTCTGCACTGTTCCGACACGAGATAGCATTTGTTTTTGGGCAACTGTGTCACCCAGCGGCGATTCCAAGTCTGACGGCTACCCTCAGTAATAAGGAAGAAGTCGGTATGGTGCGGCACGAAGCCGCTGAAGCCCTCGGCAGCTTGGGTGACGAGGAAGGCGTGGAAGAGACGTTGAAAAAGTTCCGGGACGATCCGGAGCAGGTTGTAAGGGACAGCATCGCTGTAGCCCTCGACATGGCGGAATACGAGAAAAACGGAGAGATGGAGTACGCATTGATCCCCGATACAGCAGTGCCTGCAGCTTGAGTGTCTCGCGTAATGTCTGGCGTTGGTGTCAACAGGCCTTTTCGTTTCGTTATATTTGTACAGTTATTATGTGACCATAGACCAAAAGGATTCCGCGGTTTAGTTGTTTGTAGTTTCCCTAGGATTGTATATTAGCGCTGAAATCAAAAGAAAAGGTGAGGCTTATGGCATACCTGTACCCGCACACGCAGGAGTAGAAGACAGTACTTCCTTCATCTGCACTGCGAAGCTGAACGGTGGTGTAGAACATTTCTTTCCTTCCACACCTTGCGCAGGTATGCTGGGCGATAGCTTCGGTCTTTTTATCTTCAGCTGTTAATGTCTGGACCGCAGATCTCTTTGACCTCAGCGCCGAGGGGAATGCGTTCGGCTTCGATTCAGAAATGATAGTTTTTGGAACAGTGTCTAAGCGCAAGTGTCAGCAACCTGACATCTGACATGAACTCAGGACTGAATGTAACTCACCTCTGTTTCGTGCCCCGCAGATATCGCAGACGAGAATCGCATTTTCGTCGCCGGTAGACTCTTGCAAGAGATTTCCGCAGTCGGTGCAGAAAATCAAAGAGCCAATAGCGGACATGTTGACAGCACTGAATGCAATGTATTTTATTTGTGGTTCTCTCTAACAAATCTAGGTCTTTTATCAATGAGTTGTTTATTTTTTTTGGTCCCCGAATTTGTAAATCCCGATCTCGAAATCTTTCTTGTTCGGTAAGATTTGCACGGACCGAGCGCCGGAGCCTTAGCGCTGGGCGGTGGAGCACGCGCGGCAAAGATCACGCTTGCATGCACGGCGTGCTTGTGAGCGGGTGCCTGACATCGCATCGATCATAGAACGCCCGGAGCGGGAGCGCATTCAACGCCCATGGCCATGACTCTGGAGCTGCCATGTCATGACGGTCATGTCTCTGGGCAGGGCACTCTCTGACCGTTTCCTCAATAGCTGCTCCGCGAGTCAAGCCCCATAATAGGGACAAACGTCATGGACCAAGCCCGTCATCCTGCAGTGCAAGTGGTCATCAATGGCCATTCGCAGGCCCAAGCCTATAGCCATGGCAGTCCAAATGGCACTGCACAGCGTGCCGGGAGGCCGCTGTCCGTTGACGAGGCGTTGCAATATTCTCCGATGACCAGTTCCCCTGTATTTGGCTTAGGTAGGTGTGGTGAGCTCTCGGACATATAATTTGAACCTTCACTAATACACTGCTATGAACAGACTGCATACTACGTCCTGACGTTGGCCGACCATCTACCATTACTTCGATCAGCCACGACCGTCAAGCAGCGGGCAGTATCCTCCATGACCTTGACAATGAGACTCTTTCTGGACTCGGCAACTCCACTCGAATAGACACAACTCGGCAATGTCTACAGCATCTGCTGGACGGTGACCAGTTGACGGAATTGTAGGTCAGGCCCAGTATCCTCAGAGATCATGCACTCATATTATCTACAGTAAATTCAAACTCCCAGCTGGCACAAAAAGCGTCGACAAATCATCGCCTGCAACTCTGGACAGTCAGCCCCTTGGCCGTGCCAAACTGGGTCCATTTGCCCAGATGGTGCTGGACTCAACAGACATAGCCTTCCGGTGTAGGTTGCTGTTTAATTTATTTTTGCTTTATCTTTATACCAGTTTCTGACTCGAAGGTCATAGACCCTACCCCTGTGACACCCGATTCCTTCCAGAAGTCTCTACCTACGCCCGTCTCTGCCTCTACGGCAAGGACCGCATCATCGTTCAACGAACGCTCGTTCCTGGAGAACAGGTCGTCCGCCGCATCTTACACACAACCAAGTCAATTAGCTCTGCAACCGTCTGTGGTCATTCCTCCATTGCCGGCATCCTCCCAACACGCCGATTACGAACTGCTCCCTGACCAGGGACCTGCTAAGAGGAGGAAGTTAAACTCTGATGGGGAGACTAATCTCACGGCATTACGACTCAAGGATCAGAAGGAGGAAGCGGATGCTGCTTTGCTCAAGTTACAAGACCTTCTTCACGAGATCTTCGAGGCCGAGGATCAACTGGAGCCTGATACTTCATTGGCGCCTCCAGCGCAAGGATCGAATGCAATATTCAAGGCCGCCAATTCGCTAGAAGTTAATGGATTCATTCTTAGCTCCGACGTTCACAGCCGCCTTCAGAAAGCCATCCAGAAGGTGGTGGGCTTCGGAAGACTGCACGATATTCCTTCTGATTACATGGCTCGGCTCCAGAAACTCTGCGAAGGACCTATCATCTCTGCTCAAGCTCCAGATCTGAAGTTAGAGGATCCTTCAAACGAGTCTGAGTCAGAAGATTGGCTGAGGAAAATCGAGGATATGCACAATGCGCTTTTGGCAATCGGAACGCTACTTCAGACTATGTCTGGCCGCCAGAATGAAAAGGAGTTGTGCCCAGAAGATCTTATACAGGCCATTCCGACCGTTCTGAATCAAGTCTTTGACCACTGCATTGTCCCGGCCGTTGAATCGCGCTCGGGCGGCAAAGACTCTCAGTTTTTTGAATTCTTTTCCGCTCAAAAGAAAATCATTGGAAGTTTAATCCATCAGGCCACGAAAGTACTCGCTCTTTTGGCAAACTTTCTGTCACGGATCGACGTCACGGAGAACGTGATTACCGCGACGGAGTTTCTTGCGGCGAAATTAATCTTTGTGGAGAATGCTCACAATGACAAAGAATCAGCAGTCGGGTATCAGAAATACGAGACTGTCCGTCGTGCAGCAATGGACGTTCTTGCTAAGATTTTCTCGAAATATCCTCTCCAACGTCCGTACATCCTTGATGAGATCCTCGTTTCATTGGAAAAGCTGCCATCTACACGTCAGAACGCGAGGCAATTCAAGCTTAGCGATGGCAAAAATATCCAGTTCCTCACCGCGTTGGTTATGCAGCTCGTCCAGACCACCGCTTTGGAGGCTCCCTCGTCACGGCCATCCAAGACTAAGCGTCGACTCCCAGTCTCTGCTGAAGATGATGACGAGCTCTCTGGTGATAGTAAGGACCAAGATCAGAGTGTTTCAGATGAAGAAACGTCAGAATCAAAGGTGTCTCTGGAACGTCTTGCGCGTAAAGTGGACCGTCTATACGACAACGCGTTCCGCAGCGCGCAGTATATCGTCAAGTTCATTGTGCAGCGTGCAATGACTTCGACAAAGTCCGGAGACCAGCCTTACCGGAATATCCTTGATCTGTTCACTGAGGATTTGATCAATGTCCTCAGCTCTATGGACTGGCCAGCAGCAGAGTTGCTGTTGCGCATACTGGCTTCTCATATGGTTGGTATCGCGGATCATGATAAAAGCCCGGCCACTGCGAAGAATATGGCTCTTGAGCTTCTGGGCTGGATGGGATCTGCCATCTCAGATCTCTCTGCAACTGCTCAACATTTAATTCCTGGCATGGAAGAGACTCCGGGTGATCTCACGGACTATCTTCGGCAGCTATTTGATGACTATTTAAGGCGTGCACTACATCCCCAAGATCTAATCGTCGCAGATGGACCATACCGCATCACTCTAGAGTATCTGCAGAGTAGAGATTTAGATAGCTGGCAGCTCAACAGCGCGCGTGGCTATTACCTGACGCAGTGGGCAAAGACGGTCTGCCTCACCTACTGCGATTCTGAGGAGAAAGATGGAGTGAATCGGGACAGTGCCACCGAAGAATTGCTGAGCCTTCTCAAAAAGATGCTGTCGGATTCGAGATGGCTGGAGACCAATAGGTATGTAATTATTAATGTGGTGTCAGAACAGTACTGACTCTTTCCAGTCAATTTGACGACGTCCCTACCTCTCACGGCAAATTCGCGTATATCCTTACAGTTTTGAACATGGGCTTCTGCAAGGCCTTCGACACGATCCTCAGAGTTCTCCTGACTTCTATAACTAGTGATCAAGCCAAGGTGCGCAGTCGTAGCTTAAAGAGTGTGATTGCCATGCTAGAAAAGGACCCAAGCCTTCTTGACCGAGATTCTTCCGTCATGCGGATTATCCTCAGATGTGCAGCTGACGCATCGCCCATGGTCCGCGATTCTGCTCTTTCTTTAATTGCAAAGTGTATCGCCCTGAAACCGGGACTTGAAGAGGAGGGATGTCGAACTATCCTTGCTTGCGCCGCTGATCCCACAGCTGGAGTTAGAAAACGGTGTATAGGAATATTAAAGGATATCTATCTAAAGACTGGGCGGAAGGACCTAAAACTTTCAATTTTAGACAGTCTCCTTCAACGGGCTAGCGATTTCGAGGAAAGTGTGGCCGTGCTAGCGCGCCAGACATTCGAAGAAATATGGCTCGCTTCCTTTCACAGTTCTATCGACTCAATACAAGAGGC
>JGI26055J44792_1000366_pt1 | contig 11004 bp, 9 predicted proteins | sample HigsolmetaGSP17D_FD_44792 | JGI IMG/M metagenome (IMG submission 44792)
ATTGGGCAGCTGAGCTCTGCCAGTTTTCGTCTTTTTTTCTTTTTCCTGATAAAGGTCTCTATTACGACTTGAACCCTGAATAACCAATAATTTCAGAACTCTCCAAAGGGAAATCCTCCATCCACATCCATCTATCCACAATGCCTCTTGTTGTGCCAGGAATCAACTCGTCCATGGGCGACAAGGAGGAGTGGCTCAACAAGCTCGTGGGCAAGAAGATCACCGAATCGACGACCGATGCTAATGTATGTTACGTTCTGTTTCAATTCTATCATTCTAGCGTTCCTTGATCAGTAGCGATCAATTTCCATACGAGTACCTATTGACATATGCAGTGTTAACTGAAATTTACTGTAGTCATTCGCAAGGAAGGACCTCCCAGAGTCGCATCGCATCATCAGGCCCGGCGACATGGTTATCATGGACTACAGACCGGAGAGGTAGGTTTGCCTGACTTTGCATCCGTCCTGTCTATTATTCCATCGGTATACGTATACATACTACTTCACTGTCCATGCATGAGTGTCAATGTCTCTGACTTGACATATCAGGCTCAACGTCCACGTGGACGACAACGGTACCGTCAGAGATGTCCGGTTCGGTTGAGGAGGTCCAACGATGCAATGTATGCCAGGTTTCTTTTGTTCTCACGAAGCGGTGTGTGTGCTGATTGCTGCGCCGGGGAATCTGTCGAGACTCACTGCGGGTTAGAGGATACGTTCTGGGATCGGGAGCCATGTGTCAATGGCTGTCATTGGTGGATAATGATGAATTTCATCTTTGGTTTTTAAGTAGGCTGCTTGGCGCTTATCTATCTTCGTATGTTAATTCTCCGTGGTATTAACATGTGCGAAATAATGTCGAGTCCTTGATGTACTGTACATGTACTGTACATACAACTACTCCTTAGGTCTCGAAAGGAGACCTGTGATTATCTGCTAGTTATTCTACAGATAAAACATATCATTTTTATTGATATATCCCATGGTCTCTAGCGCTGACTTTCTTCGTTTATTTCTTTTTCCTTCAAGAGCTGGTTTCTCTCGTTGGACTTAATTTCTACCAGACATTGATATATTCAGTTCAGCCTGGTGAGCAAGTCTGAGCATCACTTCGCGTTTCCGAGAGCGGACAATTGCGTGACAAGTTGAGGTTTAGGTATGTCCAACGCGATATTCGAGTTTCTGTACCAGCGTAAGGTCGTGGTCCCCGGAATTTGGTAAACGGCGACTACTCTCCTCGGGAGAGATAGCCTGTGCTGAACTATGGTTTGCCCTCTTTGCGACTTAGGGTCGCGGAGGGTGAAGCTCGTAGACAGCAGAGGTATCGACCCTGATAACAAAATCAGTCCTCGTCGGAGCTGTAGCCTGCCAGTCCGAGAGCCGCGGAGGTGGCTTTGGCTGCCGGCGGTTTTGTATCTGGAGACTTCGTATCCGATGCAGGCTTGTTCTCTACCGGGGTGACAGCACCTGCTGAAGGGGCTTCCGGTGACTTTGCTTTCGCCGGGGACGGTTGGGCTGGGGATGTAGAAACCGGTGGCTTCTCCGCCGCCCCCTGTTGAGCGTTCTTCGCATCGGAGCTCGTCCACCGTTCCGTTGCAGACGAGGCGACCTCCTCGTCCTCAGCAGCAGACGACTTGCGCTTTTTCCCGGGGAGGAGCAACTCCTTCTTCCTGTCCCGCCGCCTCTTGCGCGCAATCGTCCACTGCTCCTCGTCGACAGGCGACCCGCCTGCAGCATTCTCTCCTGACGCACTCTCCAGCAGCGCCCTGTCGGCTTCCTGACGCTGGCGGTGGAACGCCGCGAGCTGTTCCGCCGTCTCCCTTTTAATGGCGGCCTCCTTAGCACGGGTTGATTCAAGAAGCGAGTCGAGGAATTCGACCTCGTCCTCGTCCAGGGCGCGGAACTGGTTTTTCAGCCGAATCGACTCCTCAAAGGCCTCCTGCTTGGCCCCTGTGCTCGCGCGAGGGATTCACCCTGACATGTCAGTCGAAAGCCATGGCCGTCGCATTGTACTTCTCGGCTGGTCGCAGCAGCGCCGGGAAGAAAGCATGATATCCAAGACCGAATTCGGGCAGTCAGGGATGAGGCTGGAAACAGACACACTCACTCTTGTTCTCCTGCAGGACCTCATATAGACTCTTTCCGCCCTGCTGCTTGCCCAACTCCTCCTTGCGCCTGCGCTCCTCCTCGAGCTCTTGCCGCGCGCGGCGCCACTCGTCGTCGCGCTCATCCTGCTCCTCGGTGGTCCCTGCGGACACGAACCCCGAAGACATGGTCGCAGGGACGTTGCGCTGGTCTCAGCGGGGGACTGAGGCTGGGGTTTTGGGAGGACTCCGTCTCGGGTGCGTGCGCTTACCGGTCAGAGGATGTTTCGGGGCTGATTTCTAAGCAGGTTGGCATTGTTGCAGTGGACGGGGAGATCATTTGATGATTGATCAATCACGACGGCGCGGACCGACTCGCGCGAGGTGAGCCTGAGGCGGCAGAATCCAGGCGGTGACGTCAAGGTGCGGCCCAGACTTGAGACGAGGGCAGCTCAACCCGGCGACAGAGCTCGACAATCGAGGTTTACGACGGACGAGTGGTGCCGGAGAGCGATCAATGATAATGGGCGGGTTCGCCGGGCCCTGATCGGCCAACGGCCATCCAAAGCCTTGGATGAAAAGCGGCGCTCTTTTTACCCGATAGTATTAACCAGGCCGCGGGTCGCTGCGCATTCCTCCCCACCGTCTGCCCCTTGAGGGCCGCAGGGAGGGGCAGAGGTCGTCGAACGAGGAGTCTTAGTGGCGTTGATAGCGTCAAAAGCCCCTCCTTCACCTTGGTCGTGCTGCGTTGTTTTCATTATTGCTACTTGTCCTGTGCCGCAATGCGCAGTCTCGCTCCTGACAGAATTCACTCTCTTATAGAAGGCGCCGCAAGGTCTGCTTCTTCGTCGAGCTTACTCTCAGCAGCCTGTACACTTTTTTTTTTCTTTCACTACCGAACCTCCAGAGTCAGCCTTCCTGTCGTTACAATCCGCAAGATGTCTAACCTTGAGTGGACCAAGTGAGTTCCTCGCCTATCGGATCACCAAACAGGAGAAGCAGATGGATAACCTCTCGTTTGCAGGAAGACTTTCACTCTGAACACCGGGGACAAGATCCCTGCTATCGGTCTAGGCACCTGGCAGTCCAAGCCCAATGAGGTCCGTGAGGCCGTGAAGAACGCTCTGCTCAAGGGTTACCGTCACATTGATACGTGAGTGGCAGCCCCTACTCCCGAATTCTGTGGTCGCCGAGCGTCTGTTGACAGAGATCCGCAGCGCCCTTGCCTACGGCAACGAGGCGGAGGTTGGCCAGGGTATCAGAGACTCTGGTGTTCCCCGCAGCGAGATCTGGATCACCACCAAGCTCGACAACACCTGGCACCACCGTGTCCAGGAGGGCATTGACGCCTCTCTCAAGGCTCTGGGAACCGACTATGTCGACCTCTACCTGGTGCACTGGCCCAGCTCGACCGACCCCAATGACAAGACGAAGCACCTCCCCGACTGGGACTACATCAAAACTTGGTATGCCTATAGTCTGATCTCCGGCCGTGGTAGCGCAGACTAACACTGATAAAGGCAGGAGATGCAAAAGCTGCCGGCCACCGGCAAGGTGAGGAACATCGGTGTCTCCAACTTTGGCATTCAGCACCTTGAGAGGCTCCTCAACGACCCGAGCTGCAAGATCGTCCCTGCGGTCAACCAGATCGAGCTGCACCCCAACAACCCGTCTCCCAAGCTAGTGGCGTACAACACCTCAAAGGGCATCCACTCTACTGGCTACTCGTGCTTGGGCTCCACCAACTCGCCGCTGTACAAGAACCCTACTGTTCAGAAGATCGCTGAGAACAAGGGCAAGACCGTGCAGCAGGTGCTGCTGATGTGGGGTCTGCAGAAGGGCTGGAGCGTCATCCCCAAGTCCGTCAACAAGGACCGCATCGAGAAGAACTTTGAGCTCGACGGCTGGGAGCTGACCGCCGACGAGATCAACGAGCTGGACAACCTCAAGGAGCGCTTCAAGGTCTGCGGCGACAGCTGGCTGCCAATCAAGGTCTTCTTCGGTGACGACGAGTAGATTTCTAATACCCTGGTGAAGCATCTGTGGATCGGAGGCGTCTGGAGTCCGCATCGTTCTGAGCTGATGCTTTGACAGTCAAAAGAAATAGCGAGCTAATAAATTTGAAGCATGTATTGTTATTAGGACAGTAAAGCCATCGTTGTAGTCGGCTTGAAGAAACAGGCCTCCAATACGCTTTGAAATGCGCCAGAGTGCTGGAATTAGTGGGAATTGAGACATGATTGTGCTCAAAAGGAATAGCTGGTTTGGAACTATATATCTGTTAACCGAAAATACCGCTCGACTACAAAAAGAGGCCAAGGCCACTAGTTGCAGTCAATACTGATATTTTGGCTGTCTGACAATATCTCTACTCCCAGATGGATCATGTAGAGAGTGCAACTCCTGGTAGGAATCACCCTCAGCACAACAGCGGCCTCTGACATCATAAAATGGCAATTTGATACTGGGAATCAAGGAAATGCCTGCAGCATTCAATGGATTCCGGCCATGACGCCGGAGCGCGTGGCGTCCGGGGCGACGTGGGGGCTGCACCGCCACATCAGCTGCGCGATCGCCGACCGTCGGCGTCATCAGGCTTATGAGGCATCCCCGTCTTCCGGGCTCTCCATCTTCCCTCGATACTTTCCATCGTGTACTTCTCATCGCAGTACCAGCCATGGCGCCGTCTAGCGGGCACCTGCTGCTGCCCAAGTTCTGGCGGGCAGCAAAGTGAGTACTCCCCCTGCCCCCATACCCGCAATTGCCTCTCTGACTCAGCTTCCCCCAGGTTTGCCTACGAGAAGGCGTGCAAGGCCATCAAGGCCAAGTTACCCGAGCCATCGCAACAGCTCCAGTTACGACTCCAGCCAGCGTATGCTTTCGTTACACAGAGACAGCCCATCAGTCGTGCTGCTGCCATCCGCCAGGCCCGAAGCCGCTACTTCTCTACCCGCGCAACTGGTCCGTTTGCTTCGTCTGTCCGCTCCGGAGCGCGTGTCGACTATGCTGCCTACCAGCGTTCCCGCGTGGGTTCGGCAATCAGTCGTCTTACCTCCCGTGCGCCATTTGCATCGACCCTCCGGCCATGCCTGACTGGTGGTGCGTTGTGCCGGACTGCAGGAGGCTATGCTATCGGTGCCGGACGCATCGGCGGAGCCCGGTACTTCTCGAACGGTCCAGCTGCGCCTGCACAGGTTATCAACAATGTCTCTGCAGCCATGCGCGCCTTCTTCCTCTCTGGCCAGAAGGTCCGCTTCGACGGCATTGACCCGCGTACCGGCGAGAAGCGCTACAGGACGGTTACCCCTCTCCGGGACCAAGCGGAACGCCGGCTGACGGCGTTCTCGCGGACTGCGCCTGGATCGTACATCGACTTCCAGCTCTCTCCCACTATCACTGCCCTGGGGGCTGTTCGGGCATTGCAGAAGAAGCCGGCGTCCGATGAGGGTTTCGACTCCGTGACCCTCAACTCGGAAGGCCTCATGGATCTGCTCTCGGTTGACTTTGCGCGTGCATTGAAGGATTTCGCCGCCGTTTTGAATGATTTGAAGCGTCTATCGACGCTAGGTGATCTTCCCATATCTCTGCATGACAAGTCAACGATTCGGGTGCGGTTCCCAGGCTGCGATGCTGAGACAGTTGAGCAACTGTGCGACGAAGTCGGGGTAGAGAGGGGACAGATCTTCCAGGATGAAGACTTTGACGTCTGCAATGGCACCGATCTCGCTCTTCTCTTCCCGTTCGCACCCAGCGCGGCTCCCTCACCAGAGGCAGAGTACTTTACCTTTGACGACCCGTTGAAGCGGCAGAATCCGGACGAGGTGGATTGGCGCGGGATGATGTCCTCGGAGAACAAGACGAAGTCGTCACCGGGCCATTCGAAGGATACCCCTACCGGACTAGATTACGAGGATATCGAGCTGTTCGGGAGAAACCCTTGGACGGCATCTCCCTCAGGATACTCCAGCATTGACATTAGTGACCTTGGTGACCGGGTCTTCTTCCCTGATCTCTCCGGGAGTGAGGAATACAACACAGCGTCGATGTACGAGGGAAGTGAAGGGATCTACAGGTTCTTGGCCGAGTGTGATCGGGCGGCGGAGCGCCGTTGAGCTTTGTTCTTGACTAAGACAGGCTCTGACAGCCACTACCGTTTCCTTTGTCTCTTTGTGAATATTAACTGAGTCTAGGAATTTATCAGGTTTATCGGTCTTTATTCGACAGGCCACGGGCCATGACAGCGTCGAGAAGGGACCATCATTGGCTATCGATATCCGATCGTCGTTATGTTGACCTCCCTAGCCATTCATTGACACTCTCCTCTCTAGCGTACAGCATTTATTATTCTTTCCTTTGTCAGATTTCATTTTTGAATATTTATGTTTATATGAGCTGGTCGTTTTACTTGATAGCACACGAGACCAATTCAATCAATTTTCAGCTTTTAAGAAAGTCGGCGGGTTTCCCGTCTCAAGTTGATATGTGAATAATGATTGTCACGAAAGCAGTAGAAACGGAAGGAGTAGAACAGTTGAGAGAAGTACTCGTAGTGTTCGATTATCTGATCGATAAAGGACCAGATGATGGTGAAGAGGAAAAGCTGATAAGGGAATTGAAAGGCATTTGATTTGTCCCTTTTGTCTTATAGCTAAACTCCTCTCTTTGATAGATGGCTTCAGAACTTCACATATCATCATATTATTCTTATCCTTTGCGGCTACATATGGTGTCGACTAGTCGACTCCTTTAGACCCTGGCAAGTACCTAGACAAATAAAGAACCTGAAGGAATGGATATCAAGCGAATAAACGGAGTCTGACTTCGAAATGAACCAATCGATTTGATTCATGACGTAATTATATAATTATGTAGAATTCCCCTCCCCTTTGAAACATGTCTGCCCATGGATGACTACTTAGGTACCTAACTAACTTTAGGATCTCCTACCTGATGCTTCTTTCTTTGTCCTTCATCACAGGTTAGGTAGGTCTCAGCTACCGCAATACTGCCACTGCTGCTGCTTTCTTCCCGAAACAGTTGGGAATAAAGAAATCGGTATATGTATTTCTTCGACGGAACTAATCAAGTCTGGATGTCGATCGAATCCACGCGGGCATATATAGAGAGAGCCCTCCAGCTGCGGCGGACCTACCTACCTATGCAGGAAGCGGTTAGGGTAGATGGGTGGTCTGGGTAAGACGGTCTCATTCTGCGCATATCATACTGCAGAGTAATGCGGCTGCATAGGGTGTTGACTGACCCCTCTAGACCCTAGCAAATAGATGTATAAAGAACCAAGGATGCACAAATACAGTACAACCTGGTGGAAGATAATGATGAGCTACTAGACCCCGCATATACCTCCGGTCCGGGGCTCTGTCCATAATAAAGGTTCTTGATTCTCAGGAACCGCCGCATCCTTGACAGATGGATTTGGGACCCAATTCCCAAAGGATTAAATCCCCTTGAGGGCTCGGCCCGGGGGCCTGGCACGGACACAGATTGCAGAATGATCAATGCTATCTCCGCACTTCATTCAGGCTAATCTTAACGATAACAATGGATAGGGCGTATCCGGCTGAGCTATCGCAAGGACTACGATAAATAATACAAGTACCACTATCTGACTGCCTAGCAATCCAACCCTTGCTAGCTACCTGGGAGGTACCAGGTACCTATCACGCCGTTAGCCGAACTCTCCCGTGTCAAGGGTCCATCCTGCCCCCAACAAAGGCCATGTTTCGGGCGTGCTCTCTGATTGGCACTTCTTGGCATGGATGGCAAGCAATGTGTCACAAAGCTTGTGGTGTTCACGTTGCAGTGGCGGAAAACGTCGAGATCAATGCGGTATAGTCAGGGACGAACTCAGCTAAGAGTGGGAAATTATGTGCTACCATGGTAGAGGCCCGGCCTTGGTACCGAATGGAGATGAGGCGATTTTCTTTTTTACCCCTCGACCCCTCGGACCTGAGTCAAGGCTGATAAGCCCGGTCGCATCGCTACGAGCTGCGACTGCGCGCTGCGCTGTGTACTGTACATGGGCTATTTCAACATGCAACCGGATCCTTCCCATGCTGCCTGATTATAAAGTCTCGGGACTTGACTGGTCGACCAGAGTTGATGGACTGCAGGGCCAAGTATTAGTATTCTGTCTCCTTTTTCTCGCCAGGAGCGATTGTTGATATGCTTCCTCCTCCTTCCCCCCACTCTCTTTGATGAGTTTGCTTTCTTACTGCATGAGTGACGAGTTTCACGAGTGTCAATATGCGCTCGGTGGGATGGCGCGGGTTAATCTGTTGCGGTTTTCCATTCACACAGGGCCAGGTTAAGTTTCTGGTTTCCTACCTTATCCTTTATCTATTCGCAATCCTATACTGCCGGTGGTACTTCTACAGAGATCCCGGGTCTTTCTTCTTTGACCCCGAAGAAGGTTATCGCCCTCTCTACAGCCTGACAAGAGTGGAACAGGCCAGATCGTTCATCAAACTCGCGTCCAACGGGTCCATAACCCGTCCCGGTCGCCCTCATGGCCATACAGCTCATGCAACTGGCGCAGGCAAAACCCTATGTATCGGAATGGCCACCGTGAAGCGTCCCTCGCGTCAGTACGTCGATGTCTCACTGGGCTCGCTCCTCGCGGATCTCACACCGGACGAGCGTGCCAGCATCTACCTGAACCTGCTCTTCGCGCATACAGATCCCAAAGCGCACCCGTTCTCCGAAGCGCCCTGGGTGCCTGCGGTCGCGGACAACGTCCTGACGTACGAGAAAGCGGGCTATAAGTTACCGACGGTGAGGCGGTTGGAGAAGGACAAACGGATCGAGGAGAAGTCCCTCTTCGATTATAAGTTTTTGCTCCGCTCCTGCTATGAGTTGACCGACGCGCCGTGGATCGCTATACTGGAGGACGATGTCCTGGCGCAGGAAGGGTGGTATGGTCGCACGATGGCCGGGCTTCAGAAGATTCAACGTCAAAAGAAGGGAAAGGGTGACTGGCTATACCTGCGCCTGTTCTACACGGAGAAGTTCATGGGCTGGAACTCGGAGGAGTGGCCCGTCTATCTGTTCTGGAGCCTGGTGGCCGTCTCCGTGCCAGCTTTGGGCGGACTTTACCTGCGAGGAAAAATCCCTTCGCTTCGAAATACTCTCAGCGACCCGTTTCTCGCCGTCATCTGCCTGGTCTGCGTCCCTGCAGCCATCGTTCTATACTTCCTCGCAGGGCGCGTCAGCGTGCAACCGCTGCACTCGGGAGTGCGCCCAATGAATCGATACGCGTGCTGCTCCCAAGGTCTCGTGTTCCCGCGGGAGATTGTCCCCAGACTGATCCACGGCTTGGGACAGACAGAGCAACCCCGTGCGGTCGACAGTGCCATCGAGGCGTGGGCGGATCGGGAGGGGCTGCAGCGGTGGGCCTTGGTCCCGAGTGTGATGCAGCATATCGGAGGGAAGACGTACAAGAAGACGGAGAAGGAGAATCCGCGGGATAAGTTTGAAGTGAGCGGTGCCAGGGGGTTATGGAATTTTCGGTTTGAGCTGCATGAGAACTTGCGGAGAGCTTGGGATGGAGGAGGATCTGACGAGAGACAGACGGGAGAATTTATGGGTACATGATTTCAGGGATACATGTCTCGTAAAGAATTTATGATGCTGAATTATGACCTGAACGTCTGTTCCCCGACTCCGGGCTTTGCGTCAATTGATAGACTCTTCATCGAGTGCAGTAAAGTGGCCATCCGCTTGCATAGGAAAACATCTTGTCCAAGCTTTCGCGTAGGATATCTGCCTCATGTTCTCCATGTATGGTTCATGACCATATCAATGCCATCACAACAGGCACAAACAGCAATTCAAACCGAGATAGACAGAAAATTCCGTCTGGTCCACTGTCACCATGTAGCAATTAGCTTCTGGGGCCGGGACAGGGCGTCTGGTGGCACGTGCAGGGCCTCACCGCCTGCCCCGCGCTAGACCCAAAGCGGCCAGGGATCTTCACGCCCGGCCGATAACAAGCAGCCCCATCGCCATCATCGCTTGTGTTCCTTGCAGCCAGTCATCCACCACGCCGCGAGGACGCTCTGGAGGCTCCCCTCTCGACGCATCCTGTGGACGGTGACGGCGCTTGTTCATCTCCTTTGTCCCTGGGCGGTCCTGGGCGACCTTCAGTCTTGAGCTGTGACTCTCTTCTCGCCTCGTCGTCTGTGGGTTACTGCCACAGACCCCGGCAGTGAAGCAACACCGTGAACTGAGATCCTGAAGCATTGAGCAAGATGGAGGATTTCAACAGCGAGACGGACAGCGACTATACGAGCTACTGGCGCGACTGGGTAAGTAAGGTATTTTCTACTCCGCGTGTCTACTGCGGCTTGACTGCGGCTTGACTGTGATGCGGCCCTGCGGGTTCATGTGCTGCGGCTGTGTCGACGATGCGATCTCTCGGAGTGGTCATTCACAGCTGCTCAGGAGGATGGTCTGTTGCGAGGGGCCTGATCTTCATCACCTCTCTCAACTCCATTCTCTGTCTGCAGCCTCAGACATCCCACGCGCTCTGCGTCGAAGATGGCTGCAACCATGAACTACGCAAGCATTTTTAACATTAACCCGCTCTCTCTTCTGGATCCGAACGCTGCTAAAATTCGCTATGGCTTAAAGTTTATCTCGTCTCGCGGCAATGAGTACTTCTGCGAGATCGACGAGGAGTACCTCACCGACCGCTTCAACCTGACCGGTCTGAACACCGAGGTCCAGTACTACCAGTACGCGCTGGACCTCGTGACCGACGTCTTCGACCTCGACGCAGACGACGAGCTGCGCGAGCAGATCGAGAAATCGGCTCGCCACCTCTACGGCTTGGTTCACGCGAGGTACATCGTTACCACTAGGGGCCTGGCCAAGATGGTGAGTGGACTACCAAAATCAGT
>JGI26055J44792_1000367_pt1 | contig 10998 bp, 8 predicted proteins | sample HigsolmetaGSP17D_FD_44792 | JGI IMG/M metagenome (IMG submission 44792)
AAGGATACGAGCCTCTGTTGCGCAAGAAGCAAGCCACCATCCCCGGGTTAACGTGATCATAAGCCAGGGATTGGAACGTGTGACCGAGACAGGGATCTCTCAACTGCCGGATGGCCCGCCCAATTCCTGATGACCGTGGCAGCCCGGTTGATGGGCCGTTCAGCAACTTCAGCTGGGCATTTGCAGCCCTGAAACTCACTGACCGCGCCTGTTCTTCACCTCTGCTGAAGCCTCAGGCCAAGCTCGCCGTCCGATCTGGCCATGCATCACCCTCTCCCTTTTTCCCCTTTCGAATCCGGAGACAATACCTCGACCGCTAGTACAGGGTGTGGGCGAATCTTCTGCAGTGCTACACTGGACTGACAGGAGCTTGTTCCTTGCTATACTATTAGTTCGGCCGCGTCTTTGTTCGCCATAAAGCGCTCCCAACGTCCGCCGTGTGCGGCAATACGCAGTTCTCGGGATCTGATACCTCACACGCGCTATTCTGATCCTCGCATCAGTGCTCTTCAGGAACCAGGTCTGCCCTTGGTGATCGCCCTGTTGATCCAAGATCGGACTGATCTGCCGGTGCAGAACACTGATTAGTCCCGCACTATCAATCGAGTCTTCAAGCAAATAAGAGGGGCTGCTTCCGTTGAGTTGTCACTCCCGAAGCCACCGCCATGCCAGAGACTGATCTAGACGTCTGTCCTCGACTATAAGCTCCTTTCGATGCCGGCTGCGACTCTATTTTGATAGTGAGCATGGCTAGCCCTTTTCTGCGTCCTGCTTTGATGATGCAAAACCCATTGGGGAAAAAAAAAATAACAAAGCAGCGACTCTCTGACCGCTCACATTACATATACGGATATCGCAGGATTCATCCAAAATCCATCCGGATTGGGTCCTTTAGAGACTAACAGTACACGTCCAACCTCCAGGCCGTATTGCCCGTTCGCGAAAGGCGCGAGTAGTACGGACGGTAACAGGATGGAGCCTGGCCCATCTTATCTAGATAGTCCCTTATTCCCCTATTCTTGTTCAGTCGCGCCTTTCGAGTCCCAAGGCACTCGGGTAGGTGTAACGCAATGAACGCCAAGGTTCTCCCCCCCCCAAACTGTGCTTGTGTGCACTCTCTGCTAGGTACTTCTGGCCGTGACTCAGTATACGTTACGCTGTAGGAAGGCTCTGCGCTGGCTCAGCGTAGTCTGGAGGGAGAAGAATATGGGGAAATCTTCTAAAAAGCTGACAGTTGCTACAAAGACACTATTGCGTGCTCTGTGACCTCCCCTTAGGACCCTTACCATACTACAGTATTCTGTCACTCAAAGGACGGGGGAAACCAAAACCATGACCTGGCACGGGGCTTGGGCACTTTTCGAACAGAGAAGAGATAGGAAATTATTCCACTCCTCCCAGTTACGCTGCCGGCCTCGTTATATCATTCGTCGAGGGAGGGGTTTGTGGCTTCCTTTCGCCCATCTTTGCGGCGCATCCTCTAGCCTCAGCTTTCTACCTTATGCAAACTTTAAGAGGCACAGTTGCAGGCCGACACTCAATTGTGGGACCTGTAGGTGCATGTCATAATTGAATACTGGGGTTCCTTTTCCCTTTGTATATCATTTAAGAGGGTAGGGATGCAGTGAAAGACCTTCCTCACAATCACCACGCCTCCTGAGAGAGAACCCATTTCAACCCCGCATGTTTAAGTATCTTGCATCCAATTGTCGAGAGGTGAGCTTCTTTCTATTCTGCTAATTCATGAGGTGAATCTCTCGCTTGTCAAATAATGGGATTCGCCGGACACAAATCCAAGACTATTCAAGTATTTGTGAATTCCACCGCTGGCTTTCGGACTTCCCCCTAAGGTCTATACCTCGCGGAATCAGCAACTATCCTGTACGTTACGCAGCTCTTTGGGGCTAACTATTTATTTTTGGCAGCCGAGGTCTTTGCTCTGTCTTATGATTCTGGACGACGACGCAAATACTAAACTTGAATCCGTCTCGGCGGTAGCCGATTCACTTGACTCTTTACTGAGCGCTTCGTTTGTGGGGATATACGCTCGCATTGAGGTGTCTGTTCTTGAACTAACGGCAGAGTAACTCCAGATTTCTCTTGCTGGGTCCAGTTGTGTACTTTACAACGCGATTGTGCCATTGTTAGCGGATATTCCTTGCAGGCCCATCCATCGCCAACATGACCTCGACTCCACGAGAAAAGGGCCGCCAAGGATCTCGAGGGTCCGAGGAGGAATTCGTGTTGTTTATACAAGGGGTAAGCGCTGCGAGAGATAAAAGAATTTTAGTTTCGACTCTCAGTTCTCACTAGAAGTATATATAGATCCCTGCACACTGTCGCTGGCAGGAGCTAAAGGATCTCGTCCGCCAAACCGCTTTACACATTCGACAAGCTGTGGTGTATGATGACCAGCATGGCTTTCCCACGGGACTGGGCCAGATCATCGTGAAAAATGAAGAGGAAGCCTGGCGTACTTTTCGTCCGTAGACCCCCAGTGGAATCGTATACGACAATGATACTAACATGTCGTTCGCAGACAGACTGGCCACCAACGGTTGGGAAGGGCATAGTTTGACTGTCACCCTTTCCCGCACAAGTTCACCTACACGACCGATTGCTGGCCCTACAAAAAGCCCATCCTGCGTGGCCCCCTCTCCGTACGCTACACCAGGGTATACGACACCTCCGGGGGTTGCTCCTAGTCTGACTACACCAGCTGCTGCTTCCATGTCTCCAGAGTAAGTGGGATTGCAAGTTCCTCGCCTTCGAAAGATTCGGGGAACATCTTCCCCTGGAATTGGACGAGAGTTGACAAAGCGAGCCCAGAAGGCCGGTAATACATACAACGCCGACTTATCAATCCCCGGAATACTTTCCAGTCATGAGTCCTATGGGAATGACACCTCAACATCTGGTCCCCATCGCGTCCGACCCAATGTCACCTCCGGTCCCTATGATCGTGACCCCTAAGGGGTCCATCTCCATGCCACAGCCATCGCCAATGCTCTCCCCAACTTTTGATCCTACGGCATATGGAGTCTACCCTTACCCAGCATCCACAGTTCAACCTCTGTCTGACGTTCGAGTCAACAACAGCGTTCCAACCATGCTAAGGTCAAACTACTGCCATCAGCACTACAATTACGCTGCCCACCGCCACAATAGCGCTGTCGATGCAGCAGCCGATCCGAACTCATCTTCTCCAACAAAGCAGCTTGCGTCGTCTCCAACCAAGAGCATCTTGATCCAAAACCTCAGCTCGGACGCAACCGTGCAGACTCTCAAAGACCACCTCCGAACCGCGGGGTCAGTCGAGCAGTGCGAGATCCCCGAAGACCGCAAACCCGGACGCCGCAAGGGCTACGCGACAGCGAGCTTCCGGACAGCAGAGGAAGCGAAGCGCGCGGTGGCCCTGTTCGACAACACGGTCTTCATGGGCGTCCGGATCAGGGTGCGGTTCGACACGGACGGCAGCGGTGACTCCGGAGAGGTAAACGGTGGTAGTGATACAAGAAGACGAAGAAGCGAAGTCGAGCGACGTACTAGTGCTACTACGAGTAGTACGGCTACTAGTGCCGACAACTCAGGCTCAGGAGGCAAGAAAGACGACAAAGGCAAAGGCGAGGGAGACTCGGCTTCAAAGAAGAACTTGGACAAGCGTGAGCCGCTTGTCGTCAACGGATCGAGCGTCGGGAAGAAGGCGACCAAGGTGACGATGAAGAAGACAGGTGCTGTCGACTACGATGGTGAGTACTTAATTGCTTCCATTCGTCCATCTATCTATGCCACTTGTACCGGTATAGGATTCACTGCCCTGCTTGACCATTTAGCTTGGTACCTACTAATGTCGGATCTATTAACAGACCTTGCCAGTTTGTCGATGACCACCAGCAACTTGCGGATAACGTGATCCATCATCCATCCTAGAAAACAAAAGAGTATTTTTTAAAAAAAAAGGAGGATAAAAGTCTCTGGGAAGTCTCTTTCCCTGGTCGTCCCCCTTATTAATGCCGAGTTTCCTTTTTCCCCTCTTACTTAGATTGGACGTTGCTGCCCCCTTTCCCTCTTCTTTCTGTTCCTGTCCGTTACCTGCATCCCCACTACTACTACTACTACTACTCTATTTTAATTCTACTCTTTCCTATTCCTAATGCCTCCTACTATCCGTCGCTTTCCTTTTCTTTCTTTCTTTCTTTCTTATAACGAGTTACCGTCGTGATGTGACGTGTTCTGAGATAAAATAAACAATAGATTAATTAGATACAAGTTAATTGTGGCTATTTTCTTCTCTTACTCTGTTCTTTTTTTGTTTTAGAAACTCTCTTCAGAGATAGATAGAGAGATAGTAAGGCCGGGGAAGGCACTTGTTGAGTATGAGAGAATTAAATAGAGTAGATGATTACAATGTAAGACCTATATACAGTCAGGTCCATGTCAATTCATTCCGCGTTACACACAGGTCAGGTATGCATGGCATCAAGTTGCTTATTTGATTAATGAGTCTAGATTGAAATGAAAGAAAAGCATCAATCAGTTCGAGAAGGTTGGTTACAGACATGATAGATACAAGGGAGCATGAATACCGTATATCCATCCATCTAGGACTTTATTCTCTCATCTGATTCAATGCTATTGAACCCTATTATATCCTATCCCTTTCCCGAGGATGCATATCTAAGCACAGACTAATGATAAAATGATAAAAACTAAGAGGTGTTTCGCTCATCACAATGAACAGAATACAAACTGACGAGAAGTACCCCCAGTAATTCCTTAATCCCTTCATCACCACGGAAAGCTCATCCAAGAACAAGTAGAACTGCCTTCAAAGTCATGCATATCTTCGATCGACAGCGACGTCCCTTCTCTCTGGCTGCCCTTCACGGATGTCTTCGAAGGCACAGGAACGAACATGATTCGTCCAAGCCAATCACATTACAAGGGAGCTAGGAAATATCGCAGTGATTTGAGGGTTTTAGTGAGTACACATGCTAAGTGCTGCGCTGTCCCCACAGAGAACGGTCTCAGATGTAGTCAGACGCGCGAGCACGGCCCCTTTGCGCAGGAGGGGAAGACCGCGGCAGAGAGCGTTGCCGGCCGTTCTGGCGGGGTGGTGGGGAGCGGGATCGCGATGCGGAGACGGAAGACGTGTTCCTTCTCCGTCTGTTCTGCGGTGGACTCGGGGAGCGCGAAACAGAACGACTGACGCTTCTGCCCCGGTCTCTGCCCCTTCCTGGGGCTGCCGGTCGGCGGGAAGGCGAACGACATGCTGACATGCTCCTGTCGGCAGGCCTGCGGGGTGGAGGGGAGACGGACGCGGAGGAATAGCGCCTTCCCCTTGGCGCTGGGTCGCGACGACGTGGAGGCGACGGGGAACGCGAGAGAGACCTTGAATAGCTTCGGTCCCGCTGGCGAGGTGGGGTGACGGACCGGGATGGTGAGCGTCGGCCTCGTCGGGACTGATAAGGGCTCGGACTTCGGCGAACCGGACTCCTTGAATCATAAGATCTGCTCCGACCCCGTCTCGGCACGGTGGACTTGCGGGGCGGCGTGCGGGACTCTGATCTGTCTCTTCGACGATCTGGAGTCGGGGAGCGGCTGTACGAGCTGTAGCGTCGACGAGGCCGCGATACCGGCGACCGTGAGCGAGAGGGCGTGTAGCTTCGTCCACGAGACGATCTCGACGCCGGCGTCGCAGAACGAGACGGGGTGNATGATCTTCCACGACTCACAGAACGACCACGGCTAGGACTGCGAGACGGAGAGCGGGATCGAGAATATGAACGAGAGCGCGAAGAACCAGCGCACGTAGAACAGCTAGAATAGGAACTGACGGACTCCGAGTCGGACTCCGACTCCGCCTTGGCCGCAGGCAGTGTTGGCACGGTTGGTTTGGGGAGATTCTTGAGGTGTTCACGCATCTCTTCCGTGAGTACACCCATGCCAATACTTGTGAAGTAGTTGATTGAGAAACGAGTGTTGCGCGGGTTGTCCATCGGAAACAGCCCGTCGAAGCTTGGCCTGAGGATCGGGTCTTTCAGTCGCTCCTGCAACTTGGACAAGCCCAGGTGCTCTGCGAGGTCCTGGAAAAGGATCTTGATAAAGATACGACTGCTTGACGTCGTCTCTTCCTCATTCAGATGGATAATAGACAGCACGTGCCAACCGATTGCGTCTGTGGTAAGCAGGTGGCCGAAAAAGCGGGCGATGTTGCGAAGACGGTTCGTGTCGTAGCGGTGGATGGTCTCGTAATATTTAGCGAACGAGGCCTCGAAGAGGTCAGCCCAGAGGCGATTTAATTTGGAAAATCTCTCCCCGATCAAGCCGTAGAACTTCGAGTATGTCCGCTCCTGAGAGCAACATTCGATAATCATAGAGGGTAACTCTGGCTCCTGTCCAGGCGGAAGGGAAAGCTTCATCAACTTGTGACAGCATTCTTCGAAGTCTATACTCGACATGATTGTCAAGTAGATGGTCCGTCGAAGATTGACAAGGTCGGTATTTGTCTGGTCCCGGATCTCCATCTGCCGTTCCTCCTCGTCTTCCTCGTCCTCAGAGGTTTCGTCAGACTCATCCTCGTCTTCATATTCGCTTCCTTCTCCTAGGATCTCCGCCTTCAGTTTCTTGTAGGCCTCTTCGTGCTCTTCCCATTGTGGGTCGTATTTGAAGACATTTAAGCCGTCCTGAGTGTCGATCTCGTCGTCGAGACTGGTGCGATGGGTAATCTGGTCCTCTTCTTCGACCAGGTCAAGCTCCTCTCTGATTGCCGGATTATCCTTGTACTTGTCCTTACGGACCTGGAACAGCACCTCGATCATATACTGGACCCTCTTATCGATATCGGCCTCGTGCAAAATGTTCCTGAATTGGTCGAACACCGCATGCGCGATAGCCGGGCTCATCTCTTCCAAATGCTGCCCCACTTCCCTTGTAAGCCCGACAGCGATTTCCACACTGTCATCCGTCGGCTTGTGAAGCAGAAGCAGCAGTATTTGGGCAGCCAGCATCTCGTGGGCGACTTGCTGATTGCACAGGTGTGCAATGAAAGTGGTTGATGATATGCAGACGGCTTTGTCGTTCCTTTTGAATGCCTTGCGGAACTGAACAATTAATCGGCCCAGGAGCAACTCACCAACCTGCGGCAACTTTGTGTTGACGATCGCAGCCATCGCAGCGTAGATGGGAGTAAACGGCAAGCTGGCAGCCTGCGCCTTCATGATGCTCCTGCAGAATAGACCGCGACCTCGAATGAGGTTCTCTCCAAAGAGCTCCGGCACGATGTGCTTGATGTTCGACACATTGACCTTGTTGATGAGACCGTTGATCGACTTCTTCAGAGCTTCCCACGCCATCCGCTGATACTCTTTGCTGGTCTTGTCCGTGATCTGCGCTTGCAACGCGCGCAGCCGAGCAGGTGGGATGTAGGTGCCACCGGAACGCATGTTCAGCAGCTTCTCATATTCTGCCTTCGCCGCAGCCTGTTTTTCCTCCTCCGTCATGGGCTTCCGGGCGGCTTCTTGTTTCTCATGATAGCGAAGCCGCTCAGCCAGCTGGCGCTCTCTCTCGTCAACAGGACGAGCCTCCGCCCGCTCCCGCGAGGGGCCATCTGGAGGGGAGCGTCGACGATCCGGTGACGGTGAACGCGAGGGAGGCGACCGCTTCCGTGAGCCAGAAGGCTGCGGTGAGTAGGATGTGCCTGGCGGAGGAGTGGGCACTCGCACCGCGGACTGCAGCATGACAGGGTCCGCCATGTCTTTGGAAATCCTCAAAGAACAGTCTTCGCTGTTCTCCTCCGGGTGCTGCCTCCAGACTCCCAAGCAGAGATGGAGTGAGCGTCTGCCAATCCCTGGCTCTGACAATGAAACTCACTATGGCGGCGCCGACGGCTGAGGTCTTAGCGCGTTATCACGTGACCTGTAGAGGCCAAGCTGGAGCCCCGTGGCTCCGTCAGGAGCGCCGCCGGAGACCAACCGCGAGGTGCAGAGCTGTCCATCCAGAGCTCTCGCGCGCACGGTGTTCGCTCCTTTGTTTGACTGCAAACATAAGCGCCCTCGATAGTCATTATGGTAAAATTACTCTCCCTTGTCCGGAATTGATATGTGAAGCTGACGAGTGCCGTCTTTCAGCTCGGTCGACTCGTGGGATCCGCCATGCTCCTGGTCGCAACCGCGATCTTCCTCTACTATACCGCGTGGACTCTTTTGATGGTATTTTACACTACGTCCTAAGTCTCGAATACAAGCTGACACTTGGGCAGCCGTTTGTCGACCCCGACCACCCTCTCCATGACCTCTTCCCTCCTCGTGTCTGGGCGATTCGCATCCCCGTTATCCTCACGTTGTTGGGTTCGGCGGTCGTGGGCTCGTTCTTGGGGATTGTGATGATCAAGGGCAGCAGGAAAAAGGCTGTCAAGGCGAAAGCCGCAGGGAAGAAGAAGGCTTGAACGCCCGATGCGGTGTTGGATACATGGGCACTTACCGTCCAGGGGCTCCATGCAACCCTAAAAATCAAAGCTACAACCACTCTGTACATCTAAATGAATGAGAAGTAATCGCTTGCAGCATGCTTACCTGTTATGACCTTGCTGAGCGCTTGAAGACGGTGTCAGGGATACTGACGGTGAGATTGGCAACAAGAGCGCAGTAACAGAATATCATGAACATGCGGGTATCCTTGGGGAGACTCAGCCCGCCGGCCGAGTTCCCAGAGGGGCCTGCTCTGCATCGGCGGCCGTGGAAAGAGGCGCTAGCTTCGAGCATAACTCCGCGGACCTGTGACCTCAGAGTAGCATACCTTGCAAGCTAGGGCTGACCACCGTCCTCCTGCCCGTGACGTCGCTGCCACATCGTCACGTAGAGCCGTGATGCTCTCAGGAGGGGCAGGCTGTTGTACCTGCACCCGTGATGGCTGTCTGATGGATCGTGGGCGTGATCTCATCCGGCATCATCTTTGGGCGCGGGCAGCAGCGGTGTTGCCCAGCAGCTGCTGGCCGGGGACCACAGCATGCAGCACGTGGACGGGCCTCACGTGTCCCGCGTACCCGCGATCTGCCTGCGCCAGCCGGTGTTTGCAGTGTTTGGGGCGCCCCTCACGGCCATCCGGCTGCCTGCCGCGGTTCCGCCAGCCACCGCGCGCACCGGACCATCTCTGCCTAGCCGGCGCCAAACCCACGCCCCCTCCGGGCTCAGAGCTGGTCATGCATGGCCCGCTGGGGTCACCGCCAGTCAAAGGGCCCTCTGCCGTCAACCCGGGAGCGCAACCAGAAGCTCCGCTGGAGCTGTCCCGTACTACTGCTGCTGCTGCTGCTGCTGCTGCCGCTGCTGCCCTAGTCCTGCATGCTTCCCCTTCCCCTCCCGTGCCCCCTCTGATCCGAGACATCTATGCCTCAAGATCAGTACAGAGTACATCACTCTGGAATCTGAATCCGACGTATAATTCAAAACAACTCCCCTCCATCCTGTTGGCCAGCCAGCTTGCCGTCCCAGAAGGGCTCTCCGGTTCCTGCTGCCGCTGGCGTCTTCGACATCCGATACGTTATCAGTAACCTCCAGGGAGGTTGCTACTTCGACACACCCTAGCTCAACTGGGGCCAGACTCGCGTCACAACTGGGAAAACGTATGCGTCCGTATTGTTCTTTGTTGCTATCTGCATTCGAGGTCTGGCAAACTGACGGTGTCAGACGCGGTCCTGCTCTCTCTCAGTGTATCCCGCCTGTACCTCGCGAGCGGCCCCGCGGTTGAGTCATCCGTTCTTGGACCTCTCCCAGGGTCTGAAAGGACGGTTCTCTGATCCGAGAGTGTATTGCCTCCGCGAGGCATCCTTTGCTCACTTTCCGTCAGAGCACCTTTTGAATGCACCCGGCAGCGTCTGACGAACCGTCCCATCAGCATCATCAGTCCTCTGACGACAATAACGCATCCTCCCAAGGTCAACCGCGAGCGAATCCGGAGTCGGAATCCAGCGCGAAGGGCAAGAAGAAGGGGAAAAATGGCACCAAGGCAAAGGACAAGGTTAATAATACGTCTACGGCGAAGATGACCCCAGAAGACCTGTAAGCCCTCCGACTGCTGTGATCCTGCCTGTAGACATGCTGTGTGCTGGCAATCGACAGCTGACGTCTGGTGCGACGGATAGAACCCAGCCCACCCCGCCTCTCAAGACCGAGCCATCGCCTTATCAGAACAATGCATTCGGCCGTCCTCCTGGCAACAATATTGTGTCCCCCGTGTTGGAAGCTCTTGGATCTCTTGCATCCACCCAGGACAATGACACTGCTTTTCGGACGGATGCCTGGACCAAATCGATCCCGATCGGAAAGAGCCCTCCCGCTGACCCCGTCGACGGTGGCTTTGTGAGCGAGTCGCCTCTGAGCTTTCCCACCAATGCAGAGAAAGGTGGTTTCAGCCGTGCCTCTACTTCCACGTCACCGCCTCTTGGGCGAGCTCGACCGATGAGCTATGGTGGTGGATATCCGAGTATCTCTCCGTCGCGGCATCAGTCGGTGGACAGGCACAAGAGACATTCCTCGAGCCATTTTCCGAGTCAGCCACCTTTGCCCCATTTACCCCAGGCCCATTTCTATGGGGCTCCGGAGATTGATCTACCCCTGTTCTCCGGCCAAGGCAGGCCACCCGCGGACGCAAACTATTCGTTCTGTGCTTTCGATACAATATCGTCAAGTCCATCCTTCAAGTCGACCAAGATGGGCGGGAAGGTGTTAGTGGTCGGGTCCGATGGTGCTCTGGAAGTCCTGGCCATTGAAGACCAGAAAGCCCGTCCGATCGGAAGGATAGTCGGTCTGAATGGTCGAGTCATCGATGCGAAATTATTGCCGTGGACCTCCCAAGCCGACCCGTTTGCATCTTCTAGACCCCATGTAGCAGTCATAGTGCACGGCCCGGTCTGTCCAAAGGATGACGGGGGCGGTTCTTCTTCCTCCGGTTCAGAACAGAATGACTCGCTCTCTGGTCTGGCCGGGAAACAGTCCTCGTTTG
>JGI26055J44792_1000370_pt1 | contig 10973 bp, 12 predicted proteins | sample HigsolmetaGSP17D_FD_44792 | JGI IMG/M metagenome (IMG submission 44792)
CTGGGGAGGGGAGAGAAGGGGGGTCGGTCTCTTTTCTCGACGCTTCCCGAGACGCGCCGGGATCCCTGACGTCAGGCGGAGCGTCACGTGCGTCCCCGCGCTCCCCGCGCTCCGCTCCCTTGGCCCGAGGCGGAAAGGAGATGTTGAGGCGGCATATCAGAAAGGAAGTCGACGGCTTGAGGACCCATAATGGGCTGTGAGGAAAAGATTTCAATCAATCATTGTTCCATATTAAGCGCATACTATATACTTATCTACAGGACACTATGTGATATCTGACGGCGGCAGGACCTGTCATCCGTCGCTACCCTCAGCATCAAACCAACTTACTCCTTCGTAGTTCCATGTTTCCGGTCAGAAATAACGACTCCGCAGAGCCTGACTAATCGTGCTCATCCGACTAGCCATTCCTCCATGCTGCATGTTGCTTAGGAGTGCCTCCTCCAGCGCAGACTGCGTGACGCTGGCATCTACACGAACCGTTAGCACTGCCGGAGACACCGATGAGGGGAGATAATAAGCATTGTCATGGCAGACCACCTACCATCCAAATCGCTGAAACTGCTCCCCATGCTCGGGGTGTCATCACTGGTCTCCTTGCCATTGGCCGCCCGCCGTCGCGGGCTCAGATGTGACGCTTCCGCCGCGCGCTGCGGACTCAACATCCCGGCAGCCTGGTTTGCTCGCCGCGCCGGTTCCGTCTGCTGAACGCCAGCAAACCCGGAGCTGGCAGAGCTCGTCGACGACGTCGCTGTGACCTGTTTGCACAGCGGCACATGCTCCGTCGTCCGCTGCCGCTGCACGCCCGGGTGCTCCGTGTCGACACGAAGGGTCGCGTTGAGATCGTGTCTCTCCTGCTCGTGGGGCGGTGGTTCCGCCTCCTGGATAAGAGGAAGGAACGCCGGGGATTCGTCTTCCTCGTCCTCGTCGTCTCTCAGGCCGGGCCTGTGAGTCGAGAACTTCCCGAAGCGCTTGAAGCCCGGCGCTCTCCGGCCGGGAACATCCTCATCAGAGGACTCCTCGGACGAGGACGATATCGAGCTCTCTTCTTCCTGAAGTGCGGGAGACGCACGAAGGGGGGCTACAGCCGCTGCAGCCGCCTGTTCTCGTCGATTCACGGAATGCCTTCGTTCCACTGACCCCCGCCTCAGTTCCCTAGGTGCCGCAGCAGTCGGGGCAGGTCTAGGAGGCGACGGCTCTCGAGGAGCTCTCACTTGGGTTACAGTAGCCGTAGAGGTTGTCCGAGCATGTGCAGGGACTGTAATAGAGTCAGCAGTGACAGACTAGACGCCACAGCCTTGTAGAACGAACGCACCTTTAGGCCGCAAAGGCGCCACAGAGGTTGCGGGACTTGGTTCCCCTCTCAGAAGGCCTGGGTCTTTCTGCTGCGTCGACAGCTTGGGCGGCACGCGCGTTCCTGTATATAGATGATAAGCCTTCGCCCGGAACATGTATTATCTCACCAAGGCAATAAGTTAATGCCACCCACCGGCACTAGGCATCCTTTTCGCACCTTGCCCTGCCAACGCAGCGCTCCCCGACATCGAGCCTGGCGCAGGCGCAGGCGAAGGGGACGTCGAATGCGCGGTGCCCACCCTGCGCATCTGGGCCCTAACCTGCGACAGCTGCCGGTCGTAGAGCCATGCCGCCTGCTGGAGCAGGAACGGCAGAGTTACGTCGAAACTCTCGGCGCTGTAAAGAAAATTAGAGATATTAGCCACCTGCAGATAAAGATAGATAGGTTATATATATCTCGAATTACGAGAGATCGTACAGTGCTTTCCCTATATCTCACTAGTCAGCGAAAGCATGCTCCTCGATCTTTTTTTTTTCCTGACATAATAGATATGAGAAGGGATTAGGGCAGAGTAGCTCCAGACTAACAATCAATATCATCCCCCTTCGCCGACGGCCGCGAGAGAATATCCCAGAGCGCGCGATCCTTGGCCGCGTTCCAGTGGACCTTTGTTCCCGGCGTCAGTCAATCAGTGGATGGAGTCTCTCCTTCGCAGCGCAGCATGAACATGCTACGCTATTAGAGAGATAGCTGCTCGGAATGGGAGACACTTACAGGCGGAGGATCGACAAAGTCGCCTCTAGGAAAAGGCAGACGGATGAAGACCGTGAAGTGGACGTCTGGTTGCGGAGTCTCTAGGGATGCCATCCCCGCCTGTTGTTGTATGGCTATGGCTAAATGCCGACGGGAATTTTGGTACAGCTCTTTCGAGCGGGATTTTGAGATATCGGGACTGTGTGACCTGACTAATGACAACTGCTCAGGTCCGGCCCAGTAGAATGAAGCTCAGCTCAGCTGCGAAGCGGAGCTCCTGATCAGAGGTATACCCCGAGAAATGGCTACGTCTGTAAAGTGAGCGGGTGTATAAAACAGACAAATCTAATGCCCTGCTTAATGAGGGAAAAACAAAAGCAACCAGGGTCAGGTCTCTCCGAGTCGGATGCCGGAGGTACAGATAAGTTAGCTGTCAAGAGGATCGGAGCTGCCTGTGACGTCGCCCCAATAATGCCAATGCGGAGAGGCGGAGGTCGGCAGGTGCGTCGCTGTAGCTGCATGGGCCGTGGCAGATACATCTGCGCGCGGGCTTCCAAGCAGTAAGTGGGAGATGATCGGAAATGCCACGCACGACTCTCACTCTATCCACGCACCTTGCACTCTCCACCGCGCGCGCTGGATCTGGTTGGCTCCATGAGTAACTATTAGTAGTAGTAGCTGTGATCTACGGAATAGATACTGTCCTCTCTATTTTCTTCCATTCTTGGACCCGGAGCAGTAGAATATGCTGACGACTTGAGTGTTCAGTTGAATGGAATGGAAACAGAGCACAGGAATAATATTTACTCAGGGAGGCCCTCTGGGTCATTAAAAGCCCCAGGGGTCCACCAGTGGTCCCAAGGCAAGGCCTGCGGAGTAGAAGCCCTACAGATCAATTCATAAAACCAGAAATCGAGATTAATTAAAAAGATCAGATTCACGTGACTCACAAACATTTAAAGTCCACTAAAAACAAAGGAAAGAAGTTGAAAATGCATGCTGAATGCCCTTGCCACTCCATACTCCATTCTCCCATTCTGCATTACCATAACCATCCCTGCCAGCCAGCCAGTTCCCTCCTCCTCTCCATCCACCGTAAGTAAAATACAGGACAAGCAAGCAAATAATCATACCATCGGACGTGCATAACACATCGTAACCCATTAGATAATAACCCACTGGAGCCCACCCAAGCGAAAGAAAAATCATATCACATCACATCATTAGCATTAGATGAAATCGAAAGAAAAAAAAAAGGTCAGAGATCAATGAAATTCTCACTCAAATCTGCACATCCTTGCCATACTTCCCCCATCCGCTCAGCCCACCAACCTTGAACGTGCGTCCGCGCTCCGGCATCCCGAAGAGAATGCGGACGAGGGACTCCTCGACGACGATGAGCTCCTTCCAGTACTCGGAGAGATAGAACGAAGCGTGCGCTGCCAGCCGCTCGGGTTCGTAGCCGCAGAAGGGAGGGAGTTCGGGCTGGAAGTTGAGGATGTCGTCTTCTTTTTCTCCTTCCTCTTCCTTTTTCTTTCCTTTTGCTTTTTCTTTCTCCTCGACGAGGCTCTTCTCCTTGGCGTGGACATCTGGGCTGGAGATATCCAAAGTGGAGAGGCTCTTTGCAGACGGCGATTCCGGAACTGGAGTAGCGCTGATCATGGGCGTCGTGGCGATGGATGGTGTCATAGATGTGGCCGTAGTAGCCGCGAGATCCAAAGTTGAAATGGAGCTCGAGCTCGAGTGCGAAGAGGACGCAGGCGTCGATGGCACTGCCGCTGGGATAGCAGAAGAAGAAGAAGTCCCGGTGATGTTCCTCTCACGCTCGACTGCCTCTTTGATCTTGGTCGTCTCGAAAACGATCCCGTCTACGAAGGCGCCCTCCTCCTCGTGGTATCGACACTGCAGGATCGCTTCGAATGTCGACCTGGGGACCTTTCTGCCGTTTATGCGCAGAAGTCGGTCATCAGTGCCGAGCACGATGCGGCACACCTCGTCCGGGATCCGGACTTTGTTCCCTGTGGTCGAAGCAATGTAATCTGCCAGCGTGCGGGCAGAGATATTGTATGGACCATTCACTTTGACAGTGCGGGGTTTGGGTGGTGGCCCCATCACCTTTGTGACGGTCGCTTCTGCACGCGCCTTGGACATAGTCTCCTGTCGCGGTTTGCCTGGGAAGAGATCTGGTTCAGGTTCTGGTGGAAGAGAGTAAGCGTAGCGCAGGCGGTCGCGTAGGTCCATGAGGACAGTAAACATGTGGAATGGAATGATCCAGTCAAATAATTCAATGGCCCTTGGGCATGCTCGTAATCGGTAGGGGACATCCTGCCCAGGAACAGCTGCTGATTTGTCGCGCTCCAACGCGTCAGTGTGCGGGGGAAGGGTAGAGGCAGGAGGAGAGTCGCGAGGACTTGCAGAGCCGATGACAGGAGAGGAAACGGAAGACTCCTCTGATGGGGATTGCTCCATGCTTTGCAGCCCTCTCTTGATAAAGCACAATCACAGATCCACAGAGATCGCAAAGGTTTTGGCAGTGCAAGGTGAAGTGACAGGAGTGGACTGATCTAACTGCCGACCGACACAGAGGAGAGGGAATCTAGGGTTATGGAAGTGCTCCCGCCATCCGAGCGCCACCAAAGTATCTGAAAGAACTGCACCCAAGTTGAGATTTGACAGTCAGTTATGAAGACGCACTGCGATATAGTCTCAGGGTATTTCACTGTCAAGAAGTAGTAGCACAGAGATCAAGAAACCGAAAACAGAATTGGTAAAAGGGACGGGAGAGGCATCATGTCGGCGCCATTAGGCGGGGAGAGTGCGAGGAAGTGAATAAAAAGCACGGGCCCTGTAGCCGCTGTCAAGTGACGGACTGCTGGAAACAGACACTGTATACATATGAAACTGTAAGACAGAGCATGTGGATCAGTGGTCAATCTGGCCGGTCCATTGACTCCCAGAGCTGATGAGTTGAGGTCCTCCCATCTTCTACCAGAGAGCAGATACAGGATGCATGATCAGAGAAGGCAGAAGGCAAGGCTGCAATGTGCAGCTCTAATTAAGTACATTATGATTGGACATATTATCAAGGGGAAGAAGTTATTAATAACAAGAGAAAGAATATGGGTATGAACAGAGAAATGCCAATATATGCAAAGTCCTTGTCCCCATAGTCTTGCAGGCAATGATAGCTTGGAGCAGAGATATGAGTCCAATGTAGAAGGAGCATGGTGAAAACAAGGAGAACCCTGAAAGCAAAGACACCAAAACCCAAGCCTGGTGATCATGCAGGACTCCGGTATATATGATCTCATTAAACATAATGGCCATTAAAGGTGAGTATAGAAAGGGTATCACATAAACATCACGTCGTAAAACAGAGAGGATGGCTAGGCCCACAGCAAACACACATGCATTCTTGAACCGTCTGTGTTTTGCCAGGTTCCATGCTACTCCGACATGCCTTTATCAGCGGCTCCTTTGTCCGCAACATGCACCTCTGGAATCAGAGTCTCATTATGTAGATCAGTGAAGGAGAGAGGGGGAAGCGGACCGTAAGGCAGCCCGTTCTTTAACTCAAGCTTTTTGCGTAGAATCGCCTCTTCCAGATTCCAGCGGCGCTTCAGCTTTGCCTTCTTGGCATGGAAAGCTTGCATAACAGAATGCTCCTCCTGCTGATTCCGTCTCTCCAGCTCCGCGAGATCTTGGGCATTCTTTTCAATCAGCTTCTGTAGCTCCCTTTCCATGCGCGCCACCGCTTCCTGGAACTGCTTTTCCTGGCGATCACGGAGTACTTTGATCTTGGCCTCGTGGAGGCGATCCATGGAGTCCCGATCGTGGTACTCCTGGGCGAGCCGTTCTCTCTGCTGGCGAGTGATTTTCCGAACTGGCTGAACCACATCTGGGTTCCCGTTCAATTCAGGAGTAGGAGGCGGGCTGGAGTTGTTGACATATCCCTCCATGTGCTTGATGCGGATGCGAGAGTTCATCTTCTCCCTCTCAAACTCCTTCAACTGGTCCAGCTCAGCGGCAAGATGCCGTTCCTCAAGACGGATAGAGTCCGCAAGATTCTGCAACCACAAGGGTCAGTACGACCAGACATGGAGACCATGGATGCAACGGAATCGCACCTTCTCACGCTTTTCATTTTCAACTCGTTCATTATCCAGCTGCTTTTCCGTCACAGCAGCCCTGTGTCTACTCCTCAGCGCATTCAAAACGTCATTTTCCAAAACAATATGTCGACTCCTTTCCCGTTTATGTGATTCGTACATTTCTCTCAACTCCGGGCTCTCCAAGCTTCTCTGCGATGCAGCCTCATCAAAAACAGGGACCTCCACTCTGACCGTCTCACTTTGTTCCCTCGAATCAACCACATGACTGTCTTCCCGTTTTGCCTCGACGTAAACCTTGTCTACACTCCCCTCCCCCTCTCTGACCGTGATCTGCGAGGTGGGCGAAAGGAACACGGTCGACGACGTTCTCCGTTTACGAAAAGGGATTTTCCCAATGGCGGTTATCAGGCTCGCCCTCCTCTTCTCTTTTGCAGCCGGGGACGAGGCACTCCGGGTCGAGTTGCTGCGCTCAACGCCCTTCCGCGGAGTCCTCTCGTTGGCCGGGAGCGGTTTGCCCTCGGTGGAACTGTATGACGTCGGCCGCGTGGAAAAGGACGTGCGGGAGCGGACGCTACCCGACCTTGCTACATTGTCGGACGAGATCGTGGCTTCGGACAAGGAGGCGGCCAGCTGGTCGACGGAAGCTGCGCCGGAGCTGACCACATCGCATACGGAGTTGCGTTCAGTGGAGTATCGCGCGGCGATCACGGGGGAGGAGGGCATCGAGGGGGGCAGGGAGGCCGGTAGCTCTATCTCCGGCACCTTGAGGCCCAGCTCGCGCGCCTCCTCGATCAGTCTCTGCTCCACATCTTCCTCGGTCTGCCCGGCAGGAAGGAGGAGGACTTCTGCGCGGTATCGGTCTTCGTCGAAGATGTACGGCGTCGATAAATCCACCATGCTGTGGCCGTCCGCCTAAGCGTCGGAGGGGAAGAAGAGGGGCAAGGGTCAGGGGTCGACGGAGGATGCGAGGGGACTCGTCCACGGCACGGGGAGCACAGTGGACGAGACGAACTTGTGCGCAGCATCCGATCCGGCGGAGCAACGGGGATTACAGACGACGGAGAAAAAAAAAAAGGAGAGACGTCTCCATCGGGAGTCCGCAGCAGAGACCCGTGGACAAGCAGGCCCGCTGACGGGGAGCTGCTTGTCGTGCCTGAGGCTGCGAATCTCCTGATCGGGCATGTGATCCACCCCGCGGGTTCCGGTGACGTTGGCCCAGAACGGAGGGCACGGGAATCAGGTTGACAGAGCACTCGGAGGGAGGAGTAGGAAGCGCCTACACTTCGGTTACGCTCCCACGTTGTAGAACCGTCGGATGCGGTCCGTTCCGCGAGCCATGGCGGTGGTTGCAGCCGGTTCGTCCGTCGCCGTCTTCCGGGAACGGCCAGCATCAATTCAGCTCGACCCCGCAGACCACATGGAGGAAATGAATGAGACGAAGCTCGGGACACCGAGGGCCATCCTGTCCACCGTAGTGGTGATGGCTGCTCCTGTATCTCGCCTGGAAGGTGCTTCTGCCTGCTTGATTGCTCGTCAGTCATTCTTTGTGATGATCAGTCCAGAATCCAGGTAGTCAGGCTGAGCGCATAGCACGGGGTCCATCCTAGATGTGAGATATTTTTACCTCATTGGTCTATCGCTAGGCGTATCGATTTCTTAGTCATTCCCTCATCCACAGATTCCCCATTTAATTGGCAATCTCGTCGCAATAGACGGTTTTGTTTGGGGGTTCAGGAAAGGATCGACCGGATGGGAAACCAGAGATTCGAATATCGAGATCCAACGGCCCTATTTTTGTTGAATGCTTGATGCAACATGACATGACGTTTACATCTAATTGAAACGTGCATATGTTACACAAAGTTCACAAACTTTTTGTCTGCCAATAACAACAATGCCTCTGTGATTTGATCTGTTTCTCGTACATACTTTGTCAACCACATCTCTCCCTCTGGTCTGTTGGGAACAAAGTATTTGTGGGGATATTTTCAAATGCATGCCATTCATTCATTCATCATTCAAATATCAGATCTGATTGTCAATTGTGAATATTGTAATCATGCATTGTTACGGCTCTGTTCACTGAGGAAAGCCCCAGAACTCCTTCTGCGCAAAGCTTGCAGTACAGGCGCTTCTTTGAATATACAGATGAATGTCAACAATATTATCATCACACAAATATGTCCAGTGTGTTTTCAATATCTCTGTCCAACCAACAACAGTGATTGATTCTGGAACAATGGTTTTTGAAGAGCACCTAGATGCCACAGCCCCAGAGTCGGCTTTGTCTCCAGGATACACTCCAAAGAAACTTTTCTTTGTAGAGAAAACGAATGGCATTACTTCCGATGATGCTGGAAGCCAAATATCATGATGAAAGAGCATCATGGAGGCTACTGGTAGTGGAGCGCAAAGTGTGAAGAAACATAAAGAAGAATGAACCGCGCACCATCTAGGACGTAACCACAGGTCATCGCATCATTCGAGAAGAATACAAGAAGACGGCAAGTCATCAGTGAGTGAGCAAAAACCCTAGGGAAAGCTAGACAACTACAATATTTATACAAGCCATTATATAAACGACCGAAGAAAGATAAAGAACAGGAGCCTTGTTATATATACTAAATATATACACAATGACCACCGCCATGGCCCTCGCCGCCGCCGCCGCCGCCGCCGAATCTCAGGACAATGAGAGCCGCCAAAGCTCCGACTTCTGGGAGAACGTCTTCGGCCGCAACATCCGGATCGGCCACGGTGCCAACTCCGTCGTCGTCGGCCCCACGATCGCCAACACGGCCCTGCAGTACATAGCCGCCGGGCACAGCGCCGCCTGCACCATCTGCCACATCGACGAGATCTACCAGTTCCGCTTCCGGCAGGACACGATGGACGCGCTCCTGGACGACGTCTGGGAGTACACCGACGACCCGGCGCCCATCCTGGGCGTCTGCTACAACGGGCAGGAGATCCCGCTGGGCATCCTCCGGAGGGCCCTCAACCTGTGAAAGCGCGGGTACAGCGTGGAGTTTTGCGTGGAGCACTTCAAGGAGGCTTATGATGTCGAGGTGCCTCTGGAGTATCTGGCTGAGGCGATGGCGCAGTGGTCGCGCGGGTTCGAGGAGGTGCCGACGCACTTTCCGGACGGAGATGGGATAGGTGCCCTCGATGAGAGCCCGGCCTTTACGCGACCTCCGCCGTACAGTAATAGTAGAGAGCCGAGCTCATCATCGTCATCAGAGGAGGGCGGAACAAATGTTGCTGCTGCTGGGCCCAGTGATTACCACACGCCGCCCGCGCCGTCCGTATCATCTCTGAGTCCCACGCCTTCTGAGCTCACATTGACGCCGAGGGCTGTTGCTGGAGATTCTGGATCCCAGGACAGCGGAGAAACACCCGAGGCGGAGATGACCGACTACAATGCCGACAGTAGTAACGATGACGATGGGGATGAGAGCGTTGACACGGACGACCATCGAGTCACGAATTATGAGCTGTCGGAAGATGAGAGCAGCGCAGAAGCCAGCATAGACCAACAGTGTGCACAAAACCGACGCTGGAAATGTCCCATTTTAAATATGTCGACAGTGGGCCAACGCGGATTCTTGCGCTCTTGTAAACATCGGGGTAGGATAGCTAGAGCACATGGCGTAGCATAATGACCAATTATCATTTTCGCCGCATCTGTGTTCTTCATGGTTCGCCCCATAGCAGACTCCGCATTTCAAACTCGCATAGTCCATTGTTTGCGACAAAGGGGTATCACAGTGTAGCTCGGCTTCATGCCATTTTCATCAAGACCCTGACGAAGCCCGCTGGGCCAGTCTGTCAAAAATGGTCTCAACCCTCCCGTCACCACCGGTCATCGCGTCTTCCACACTCTTGTCTCTCCCATTGTCTCCAATGACAACAGCCCGCTCAACTATACCGTTATTCGAGATCTTGAACCTGCCTACACGCCCATCCTCCCACTCTACGCGCACATAGCGCGCCTCCAGTGAAGTGGGCGTCACAGAGACGATCCCTAGTTGCTTTGCCTGCGCAGAGCCTGCCTCTTGTTCCGTAGATGTGGCGCCTCCTTCTGCAAATGAATCCTGTCGCGATAAGCCCAGGCGCTCGTTCAGCCAGTCGACGGTATCCCGACGCAGATGCCATGAGACCAATTCCTTCCTTAATTCCCGCACCAAACCAGGAAGGTTCTGTTTCTTCTCCTTCCACGGCTTCGAAACCTCATCTTCCTCTTCTCCGCCGTCATCTGTCTGGGGACCCTGAGGCAGATACCTCCGCTCAAGCTTCTCCATCGAAATGAACGCGGGGATCGTATGGCGGTGCACGCGCAACCGCTTGCCATCGCCCTTTTCGCGTTTCAGCAGGACATAGTACGGCTGTTTGAACCTCCCATCTCTCCCACAGACATCGATGCGGACGCCCAGGAGATTCGGATCGTCAGAGTGCGGTGAGGGATCGGTGAACGGGAAAGAGGTGGCCGAGAAGGCGACGCGGTAATGGTTCGACTCGGTGTGCTTTCCGGCGCTCAGGACGAGTGGAGATATGTCTTGATCGTGTTCTGTGGGTTTGTGTTTCTGGATTTGCTGTCGGATATAGTCTGAGGCTAGCAGGCTAGCAGTCAAGAACCTGCGTCGCTTTTGTAGATTCCTAACTGAGAATGCCGCGTTAGAGCCGATCGCATCGGTAGGCGGAGCGCGTCTACTTACTTTCTTCTCGAATAGCAGCTATTTCTGAATCCAGCCTCTCCACAGTGGAGTCATCTCCTGTCTGCGACTCCATATTTATCAAAATCAATGACGAGA
>JGI26055J44792_1000373_pt1 | contig 10956 bp, 14 predicted proteins | sample HigsolmetaGSP17D_FD_44792 | JGI IMG/M metagenome (IMG submission 44792)
TCTTCTACCTGAAGGGATCTCGGGGAGTCTAAATTGAAGGAGATGGCTCTGTACAGAGTAGTAAGTAGGCTTGTAGAAAGTTTTCATATCACTCTTTATTTCTTTGATCCTAGGCAGTTAGAGCGAACCAGCATTTTCTATTTGTGCCGATGAAGTCCCTGGATTCATAAGTTCATAACTAACGTGCTCTATTATATAATAATTCTTCACATCGACATCGTCTGGTAGTGTCTACCCTAGAGACTAATAATACCAACCAGAGACCATTGAAACGAGTTTGAGACTGACTAATCAATGCCCCATCCCCCTTTCCCAGTTCTCCACCACGAGTTCCCAGTACCTCTCGCGGCTCCGCGCCCGGAACGTCTTGCCCCACCTGATCATGACCAGGAAGACGGCCGCGCACGCCATGCCGACGAAGGCGGCGGAGACGAAGCAGTTCTGGTTGCCGAGGTTCTCGACCCATGGTGTTATCCTACCAGTTTACTTAGTATATATTATCGATCTTGGATAGATATAGTACATGAGACCGAACTCACCCGTATCCAATCGCAAACGACATGGTATTCCGCACCAAAATGACCGTCGTCATCGCGTCGCCGCTCAGCTCGCGGTAGCTGTCGACGAGGTAGTTGACGCTGAGGGTGATGCCGCACGCGTTGCAGAAGGCCAGGGTGCACATGGCCACCAGCAGCCCGAACCAGTGCACGCCGTGGGCGGCGCCGACCCCCCACAGAATCAGGGACGCGGGGACGACGACGACGCAGGCGGCGAAGGGCCACAGGCGCTGCTCGGCTTCCATGATGCCGCGGTTGTGCCGGGCGAGCTTGATCGTGAGCCAGTCGCTGAAGCGGCCGGTGAAGAGGGAGCTGCGGATGTTCATCAGTTGGAGTTGGTTGTCTGGATTGTGGAGGTTCTGGGGAACTTAGAGGAGAGATATGTCGAAAGGGAACTTACGCTGCTGTTACTCCTAGGAGGCAAGCGATGTAGCTGAGACCCACCATGGATGAGCTGCCATAGGCGTTAGAGGGACCTATTATTCTTCAAAGTTTGGGAAATGGTAGTACCTGAAGTTGTATGGTTCAGAGCCCAGGATAATGGAGGAAGTCCCGTTGAGAACATTGAACCAGATCAAGTACGAGCCGTATGAGAACCTGCAACTCAAATGAAAAAAAAGTTAGAAGGCGGAAATCCAAATACGGTAAACCTTTCTTGGTCTATAAGGGTCATCTGAAACAGGAGATGGACTTCCTGATGCTCACCCGGCATAGAAGATCACAGGCCAGCTGAGAAAGTACAGGGTCTGCCAGACCCTCCGAAGCATAGTGTTTTGCTTCCGTTTACCTCCCCAAAGCGCGAGCTTCTGTAGATAGGATTTCTTCTTATATACCATGCCAGTTTCAGCCTCCTGAGGCTCCTGGTTATTGGCAGTCGTCTTAGGGGACTTTTCCGGGTCCGCGTTCTCCGAACCAGCAGACGACTCCGTCTGGCTGCTTGTTTCGACAACACCGATGGAATCCCGCACATAGTTCGTTTCCTCCATGAAGAAGAAGAGGAAGACAACGGCAAAGGCGATGAAAATACTGGGCCAGTAGAAGACCCACCTCCAGCCCTGATATTGGGCAATGAAACCACAGATCACTGGAGCGAAGAAGTTGCTTCCTGCTAGGAAGAAAGCGTAGAGGCCCATGTATGTTCCGCGCTCGTGAGTGAAGTACTAATAAATGATATAAATGATTAGTAAATGATAACCTTATGAAGGCCGTTGGATCAAGGCGTACCACGTCTGTCACGCTGATCTCTGGGAGGGCCTCAATGGGAGCAGTGAAGAAACCCAGGAGGATATTTCTAGCGATCCACTGGCCTTTTGTTGGTGCGTAAGGGCTGCTCAGTCAGTGGTCGCATTTTAATTGCGATTTCCGAAGCCACTCACCCCCACATTGTCATTGCCTAAATGATTGTCAGCGTCTCTCTATCCTGGAAAGGGTGCCCTCCAGATAGAACCCACCAGGATGCCCAGTAAAGACAAAATATAAGTCAAGCGTTTTCCATACTGGAGAGCAAAGGGCTGCCAGAACAGGAGACCCCATCCTGCAAGCAGGAACATATAGCCGGTCCCCTGGTTGAGGGCATCAATCGAGACACCAGAGGCCTCCGAAAGAGGAACAAGCACCGAGTAGACCACTGAACATGCTATCCCGGCAAACAGCGTATATCTAGGCAGAGGCATTCATCAGTAACTGCCATGGCAAGCCAACAGGGCCGATCTTTGCACGCACACACTCACGCAGACCGTGGAAAGCAGCTTCCGTCTCGGAGACCAGTTCAATGGATCGTCGGGATCGTTCGATGGAGTAGGGACAAGGACGATATCAGTGTCACCCTTGCCCAGATGGCGGGTCGCCAAGGTGTGTTCCAAGTCAACCAAGGTGACCGTTCCGGGGATGGCCTCTGTGTCCACGTTAGGCGCCATGGCGGCGTCCAAAGTCCTAGATCTTTATCTGAATTAACCGAATGCAAGCTCAAGTTGATCCCTGTCAGAGTTGGGATAGCCGTCAAAGGACCCGGGGCGAGGCTGTATGAATCAAGACGACTGCGTGAGGGGTAACATCGCTGCAATATATCCCTGGATGCGAGGTACCTATGCAGTGCTCTGTATTTTGATCAGCACCGTTCGGACCTTCCACGTTATCAGCGTGGGTTACGCCTCCATTGACGTCTTGTGTTCTGGAGTTAAACGGTGGCCGATCAAGACAAGCTCTTCGGCAGCTTTCCGCCACTCCAAGGGCACCTAGTGCGACATTGGCCGGATAAGATCACCGTTCAACAAAGAGATCCTAGGCGATATCTGTTAGCAGAGCAGTTGATTGGCAGGATTGGACAGTGGTTGATAGCTGCTAATGCAGGCGTAGAGAGGGGTCGCCGTAAGCACTGCTTTCGGCAAGCTTGGCGAATTTCGGCAACCCCAGGTTTTAGCCGAAAGCGGCAAACAAACACGCCTTGCATAAGTCACAGATATCTGCCTCCCTATCAGCTGATGTTTCGCGGAGGAGTCGATAAGCAACTGTACGTCTGTACATGTACCGTCATTGGCGTTTGGGCGAAGTGGTGGATCCATGTTGAGGGTTGGGAACCGGCTGACCCCGCGATGCGGAACCCTAGTTTATTTTATCTTCCGAGCATCGAGACTATTATCCACAACTTGCTTGCCGCCACTATCCTTTCCCCACATCTACATTGTGTACACGTTCTCTTTGATAACTTATCTACAGCACGTAATACAGTGCGAAGGAACTTGTGCTGTATGTGAAATGACCACCCGGCGTTGTGGATTCACTTGGAAATTATCACAAATGGCTTTTCACATGTTCTCTGATGCAAGTTCTTCTCAACCAGGAAATATCAGTTTTGACTGGCTTAGCGGTCATGACTTCATTTTGTAGTCAATCAGTATTTTTAGTCTAAAGTTCTTCATCCTTCGATCAGCAAGTTGAAACCTTCCGGCACAGTTCTGACTACCTCAAATAGAAATATACAGGAAGAATATGCAACACATTATTTTAATATGGTTCCCGTCGTAAAAGTCTCTTAGATAAGATTTACTCCAGCTCAGATACCCCCTTTTTAATTTCAAGACCATGCAGACTGCTCGCTCTCATGGATGTCGAAAGAAAAGAAACTACACTAAGGTCCCATCACAGGAAACATCAAGTCTATCGATAAGAATATCGCCAAGAAGACTTCGCTTCACCGGGGAAATGAGGATTAATGATCTTCCAAGGTCCCTGTCATACATATTGCCGTAAAATCACCAAATTCCAAATTTCATGGGGTCATACAAAAACCAAGTAACTCATGTACCCCTTGAAATTGCACTCCCTTCATGTGACAGAATGAACTAGAACGGAGGGAATAAAATCGATTCTCGGATACAAAAGCTGTCCACATTTGAATGAAAGTAGAAATAACAGGCATTGAAAAAGCTGAGTGGAGTGATTAATAAATAGCTAAAATTTCGTCGACCAGAACAGCGGTTCAGCAAAGATTAATGTAAGAATCGAGCTTAAAAATTGTGAAAGTTTTAAAGCTTGCCTCCTGAGTGAGTCCTTGAATTCTTCCAAAGTAATCATCTTGCCATCGACAAAGATTTTGCCATCCCTCGCAACCTTCGCAGGTGCATCGATATGCAGCCAGTCATGCTTGGGGCTGCAAACATTAATTTCTAGTCGCTCCCCTTTTCTAAGAATGTGACGCAGTCCTCCTCGCAGAGATCCACCAAGCAATACCGGCAGACATTGCTGTCTGTATGATTGCCGTATCTTCTACCACATTGCCCGTCGCAAATCCAGGCTCGCTCGTCAAAAAGCTAGTCTGCGCCGTTGCAAAGCGAGGCTCTGTCGTCTGATAACTCCCAGGCGCTTGCCATGAGTTCTTCAATCGATATTCTTGCATTTTCTTCGAGCTCCGGCTTATCTCCCTTAGATTCAGCCTCCTTGGTCTCCTCGTCCTCATGCACTTCCTCCGTTGCCACATCAAATTGAGCAGAGACATTTTCCTTTTCATCGCCATTTCCATTTGGCTTTTCCTTTGACTCCTGAGCGTTTTTAGAATTGTGTCGAATGCTATTTGCTTTTTCGTCTGGAAATTTTGAGTGGCAAAAATGAAAGACTGCCATGGCATTTGTTTCATCACCAGCAGCAAGCAGGACATGGGCAAGGTCGTAATATGCGGCCCTGTCATTTTCTGGATCGTCGTCTGAAAGGAGCATCAGAGCTTGCTTGCTATATGGTTGGAAATAAGGCCTTGCTGCCTCGTCCTGACCGTGGAGCCGGTGTCAGATTCCCCATTAGAACGGCGGAATTGTTTATTGAGATGAATTCATAATCTTCTTTCAAAGCTCTGGTTTTCTGCTTGCACAACCTCTCTAGCCATTTTATGTGCTCGTCAGCTTCGGATGCTTTACTAGCTTCAAGAGCTCTCGTGAAAAGGTAAGTGTCGTAGGACTTGGCTGCAAATCCTTTGCAAAACTTCACTGGCAGAATGCGTCCAGAGGAATGCAGGACTGGGAATTCCATGTTTCTCTTTCATATCTGGACAGATTCCTCATGTTTATCGTCGTATCTCGTGTAAAGTTCCGCCAAGCAGATGTCGAAAGCAAGGGCAACGAGTGGTTGTCGCTCCCTCTTTGCCACATTGACCGCAGTTCTGTACTCATCCTGTAGCCACCTCACTTCCCCTGCTTCTTTTGCGGCCGAAGAGACAATAAGAAAGAAGTCGCTGTCAGACCACCTGCAGTATGCTTGACCACATGACAGCTCTCCCAGGAGGGTAGAATTATTAATAGGGCCAGGTGCCTCGCGGTTGTCATTTTATAGAGTAAAGCAAGGGTTGGGATTTTGATCTCCACGCGTTATTAGTCTGCACTAATTATAGTGATGATAACGGTGTGTGTCGCTGTACCTACCCAATCCAATCAGCATTTGCCGACTGACAGCTGAATAAATCAAGCTTCCTGGAAGACAAGATTTTTGTGGATGGGACCAAGCTTTGAACAGTTACAAGTGGGCACTTTATTGGGTTGCCAAGATAAGATACTGAAGCTTAGTCACTTTTATCTTTATAAGACAACATTCGAACTGGGAAAGATCTGCAGATTTTTCCATGTAAATTTCATTGCTGTAGAACCCGGCTCTACAGAATTTTCTATGCTAACGGGGTGCAGCCATCTTAATGACATGACCAGAAGCGTTCAACAAAGAATCATCCTCCGTAAGCTCAGATAGTGCCATGTAAGCTGTTAGATGTCCTGGAGTATGCAATGTTCGGTTTTAAGAAAACTTGAACTCTTGTCCAACTAGCTTCTCACTAAGCTCCCATAGCTGCTTTGCAGCAGCCTCACCAGTAGGAAAGTCAATGTTTGGTAAGGGCACAACTTGACAATTATCGAGAAAGGCACCTGATTTGTCTGGTAGATAGCGCTCTGTATCAGTATCCGTGAAGAACTTGACAATTGTTAAAAGAGCAAAATACAAACCTTCAAGAGACGGGTCCAGCAATGCTCTCAGTGCAGTGGAGCACCCTTGTAAGAGAGATTTTGGCGCTTGCTGAGCGAGAAGAGGTAGCTCTTCTCCGGCTATCATATTCGTGTCAGTACCTAATTTATTTTCCATCGCCCTCTGGATAGATTAACGTACCATCCTTCTTTCTCTGCAGCCAAGAAGAAACAAGCTCTGGGCTGAGATAAGTCTGCAGATTGGTCCTGATATCTGGACCACGTTAGATGATTTGTTCGAAGATCATTTTTTTTCCTTGACTTTTTTCACTTCACTTACTTCCTGGATTGACTGAGAAGGCAGTGATATGACGGTCTGCTAGTCCCTTCGCAAGAGACTTAGCAAAGAGCACATTGGCAAATTTTGACATGAAATAAGCTTCCAGGGGATGATAAGTTTTGCCATCCTGGAAATTCGGAGAAATGGACGTCAGTACTCTATAGCTACAGACCCGTCTTTTTAAATCCAACAAAGAAAAAAAAAGCACTGACAGAGAAGTTGTAATCATCGAACTTCGGAACAGGAGCCTCCGGTCTGGCGCTGCTGCTGACCATGACAATCCTGGATCCTTGCTGCTTCGGGATACGATCCAGGAGAAGGTTGATGAGAAGAAAGTGACTCAGATGGTTCGTCTGGAAGTGACATTCAATCCCATCTACAGTCTTCTGCCATGGCACCGCCATGACGGCCGCATTCCCGACGATCCCATCGATGGGGACATCGAGCTTCCGGATTTCTTCGGCTGCCTTGCGGACGGAGGCAAGATTTCCAAAATCAGCCTCGATGAATAGCGTCTTCACATGTGGAGATTTCCGGTTGATCTCCTCGATGACGGGTTGGGCTTTGTCACGGGACCTCCCGATGAGTATCAACGCCTTTGGCTGACCCTCCGCGAGGGATTCCGCCGTCGCTGCTCCTAATCCGCCCTTGCTGGGCCCGGTGATAAGGACTGGCCCATGTTAGAGTAGTAGGTTCATCGAATTTCCTTAATATATTCTGAATTGCGGACATATCATTCAGAGGAGACGCAGATGGACAGACATACAGATTTTATTCTTCACCTTCTCTGGAAAAGCAGCAACGATCTCGGTACCCTTGGTATCAAATCCGAATTGAGCCATTTTGCTATTCCTTCAGCAATGAATCCTCTACTATCTTGTATGTAGCTAAGATGAGATGAAAAAAAGAATTCACGATATTCCGACTTCCTAGGATGTCTATTCAGGAAGCTTAAGTTTTCGTCACGGTGAGGTTATGAATCCCAATAAATACTTCTCGTCCGGGGGCCAGTGCAGCATCTTAGCCCTTTTCATTTTCCCCGGAAAAGCAAGTCAAGCTTAAGTCCGATCCTATTCTCTTCCTGCACTTTGCTTATCCACAACGATCCCAATCCCGTTTCCAGAGATGTCTTGGAGCGCTTAGGTCACTGTGAAGTTATGGCCCAAGTTATGGAACCAGGTTCCCATCCATACCCGGGGGTGTGGATCGGAGATGACATAAGCCTCCGCCGTTCCCCACGTCTGCAGCCTGCTTACGCGGAATCGGCCAATCAGAAATGAGTATCTTCTTCCGCGACTCTTCGGAGGATGCTTGTGTCGTCCATCCACCATGTGCTGAAACTGATCTATATTTCTGAAAGGTATGGGAAAATCTTCCGTGCAGGAATGGGATAACAGAAACAATTTGAGACTAGCAAACCTCTTGATGCTGAGTCGTATTACCGTAAACATGGTCCCCTTGGTGGATGTCTTCCGATAATGTCGCTTTTACTCTGTTCAAGAGGACATTACTGATATTTAATTACAGGAACCCTGTACTTAGATCCGCATTGCTGTAATGCATTCTTCAGGACAACAGGGAATTGGTCCTACGGTTTCCAGTTTCCGTTGAGAAGTCATCATATTTCATGATCTTCCTCTGAATAATTTTTCAAGGAGATCCCCTTCTAGTGCTTATGAAAAGCTTGAGTTTTCTGATAACTTTTTTTCTTTGTCTATTCAGGTTAATTGGTAATAAATCCCGCTGTATATTCACAGCTATCCCGCTCGACTGATAATGTCACAAGCTTTATTATTATTAACCTTTCTGATCAAGAAAAAAACACTCTGGAGAACGAACCGAAACTAGAAATAAATCGAAGATGTACGCTCTTCCGTGAAGGCTATACACTCATTGAATTTACCACTAATGTATTCTATCTTGATATCTATCTGGTACACAAAGCTGATCATCTGTAGGCAGAGCTGACTCTTCAACATCTTATAGCTCTTGCTGCTTGTCCCTCTTTTTTCTGCACAGGAACAAAATAAATAAAGTTCTTAGATTTCCTCCCGAAGGAAGCGTACAATGTTCTAGCGCATCATCACGTCCCGGGAGCACCCCTCCCCCCGCCCCCCTTCAATAAGCACCCCATATATACCACTCACAACGTACAGTAACCCATCAAGCAGAAACCCTGACTCTAGCTCAGCTTTTGGCCAAGCAGTGGTCAGCCAACAAAACAGCATAAGCTGGCCAGTTTAGCATCATTAATTAACATGCATACAAACTGCCCAAACCCCTGCCAGCTTCTAGAAGGCCTGGGTTCGAACCCTGGGGGTAGCAGCATCAACAAATAGTAATATTATTATTATGATAATGGTTGCAGCAGTGCGGTTGTTACGGACATCTGCTAACAGACCAAATAAACAATAATAATAACCGGTACTACCTCCAGGATAGTAACTTAGTAAGTAAAACCTGATCATCAGGTTGTAGCGGTGCGGTAATTACAAACCACTACTTGCTAACAGACCAGAGGAGAGAGGGTTTCCGTAGCGCCCTTTGGGGTGTGAGCTTTTTTTGCTCTTGGTTAATTTTTTTATATAAAAAAAATCTTTTGTTGATCATGCGAGGTGAGATGATAACGGGTGGATGACTCGACTACCTGTATACGGTAGAAGTGCTTTATCGTTTAGCAGAACTTACGTGGTGTTTTTAGACTCTACTTAGAGAGAGAGTTTTGCAAAGAGAGTAAGTAGGCTTCCTAGCAAGACTGTATCTAGCGAGAAGCTCCTCTACATCTCTCATGGTGTAGAAGTTAGAGTGAAAGTTCGAGGACGTCCCTCCATCTTAATATCCATTTCAGACGGAGACATGAAAGAGAGAAAGGGAGGGTTTGCAGGCACTATCTGTCACTCGTACTCAGGGTCTATGATACAGCTGACTGATATCCAGGGTCAGTTGTCTCGATCGATAAATCGCCTTTCTTGTGGATATGATCATTCGCAGCTCCGGAATTTCGAACTTCTTTGTCTGATATTGATAGCATATGCATCTTTGACTTATCAACGCTCCAAATGGTCTTCGTCAATGAATTTGGATTGTTCTATTCCATGGCGTCTCAACACCTCTCTCGCGTAGCGAAAATAAGTTCCACGAGCGATCTGCCTATGATGAACCCGCGTCACCAGAAGAAGCTGTATGTAATGTAATGTAAGCAATCTAAGATAGTATTCCACCGCAGTAAAAGTTCCTTGTTGTAGTATATATACCTGCAATATCTATCAAACTCAGCAGGAATGGCTGACTGGTCCTGACCTTTTTTGGAATTTCCCGCTCCCCGCCACCGGCCGCAGTCAGCGTATCAATTGCGCAGCGATATCATAGAGTATGGACGCGCAGCTAGCGTGAAGCAAGAGCGCGAGTGGTATCTGGAAGAAAGCGCGCAGGATGAGCTCCGGGAGCTGGGGGATCGGAATCGAATCCGCGTTTTATGTTTTATGAGTAGGCAGTAGGTAAGCCGGGAACGGTGTAAACTTAGAGGGAATAATAACAAAAAAAATGAACCGTTACCCATCCATAACACGGATGTGAATGGCATCATTGTTATCCGGGTCCGGCAGTACGGCTTGACCACCTGAGGCCCGGGCTTATAAGCTTCTCAGCGCCTGGCTGCCGGATGGATGGATCAGATGCATGGGTCCTCTTTCAGTGGTAACGCTAGAAGAAGAGGCTCGAGAGTATGCCCTGTTTGCCGATTCCAATTCCAATTTCTTCCTTCAGACAATCTGTAATCTGTACTGTACAAATCGAACACGTGATCTGCTCTCTGATCTGGTCAAACTGTCCCGTACCACGCTTATAACCCAAGAACGCCGTCATGAAAGAGTAACATGAGAAGGGAAGTGAGGAAGGCAAAAAGGAGGAGAATGATAAACTGGGGAAAAAAAAAGCCCCGAGAAGAAATCGAAAGAAAGACCACGACAACCCTCAGCTCGCAACACCCTCATCATCCGGCAGAACCTTGATCACATCCTCTATGATCTTTATGAGCTCGTCAATGTCCGGCCTGTCGGCCGGCTCCACCTGCAGACACTTCCGCACGACCTCCTTGACCGGCTCACTGATCACGGGCACGTTTTCCCGCGAGGAAGCTTGAGAAGCGCCTGCAGTCTGCGCACCTCCGCCAGCCTTTCCCTTCCCCTTGGCAGCACCCGTCTTCTCATCCGGGAACCGCCAGTCGCCGCCCAGGACGCACATGCTCAGACTGCCGCCGGTCTCCTCGCTGCGCGCCTCGAAGGGGCTCTTGCCGACGAGGCAGGCGTACAGGGTGCACCCCAGGGACCAGATGTCGACCTTGGTGTCGATGACCGAGCCCGTCTTCACGTCGAAGAGCTCCGGGGCGCGGTACGGCATCGTGCTGTGTTCTGCGGCGGTGTCCTGGACCGCCAGGGCGAGGGATCGCGAGGTGATGGCGATGGGGCTGGGCGCGAGAGAGCCGAGGTCCATGAGGACGGGCGTCCGGCCATCGTCTGCGATCATGATGTTGCCTGCATCTCTCGCATCAGTAACTGCTCATGTAAACTGCAGGGGTAAAAAGGGCGAACACACCAGGCTTGACGTCTCTGTGTGCGTACGGCCG
>JGI26055J44792_1000374_pt1 | contig 10914 bp, 8 predicted proteins | sample HigsolmetaGSP17D_FD_44792 | JGI IMG/M metagenome (IMG submission 44792)
CAAGGACAAACACGCGTCCTGCTGTCGGAAACGATACGTCAGGCTGACGCAATTAGCCCGTTCAAATAATCAATCAACATGCCGGTTACGACAGGTCGGCGCTGATCTCAGCGCGAGCGCCGCTTGGCGCGCGGATGCGCGGCGTCATACACCTTGGCCAGGTGCTGGAAATCCAGATGGGTGTAGATCTGCGTGGTGGCGATATCGGCGTGGCCGAGCAGTTCCTGCACGCCGCGCAGGTCGCCGGATGATTCCAGGATATGGCTGGCGAAACTGTGCCGCAGCATGTGCGGGTGCACGTGCTTGAACAGCCCTTGGCGCTGGGCCAGCTGCTTGATGCGCACCTGCACGGCGCGCTGGCTGATCGGCCCGTTGCGCCCGGGAAACACCGGCGTGGCAGCCTGCCCACCATGCTCCTGCTGCCACGCCAGCAGCGCTTCGCGCGCCGGCCGGCCGAACGGCACGCGGCGCTGCCGGTTGCCCTTGCCCAGCACCGTGACCAGCCCGCTGGCGAAATCCAGGTCGCGCCAGTGCAACGCACACAGCTCACTCAGGCGCAGGCCCGAGGAGTAGAACAGTTCCAGCAGCGCGCGGTCGCGGCGGCCCAGCTCGCCTTCCGGCGGCAGTTCCACAAGCTGCACCGCTTCGTCGGCGTCCAGCACCTGCGGCAACCGCCGGGGTGCACGCGGCGCCTTCAGTCCGGCGGTGGGGTCGGCGGCGACGCGGTGGTGCTTCAGCTGCCAGGCGAAGTAGGTGCGGCAGGCAGAGAGACGCCGCTGCAGGCTGCTGGCGGACAGTCCGCGGCGGTGTTCGTCGGCGATGAACGTGCGCAGGGCCTCGGCGTCCAGCGCATCCACNCCGGTGCCGCGTTCGCCGGCCCACTGCTGCAGTGCCGACAGGTCACGCCGGTACGCATCCAGCGTGTGCGCGGACATGCGCCGCTCCACCGCCAGGTGCTCCAGGAATGCGGCCACGGCGTCCATCGGCGTGGCGCGGTCAGGTACGCGGGAAACGCTGCAGCGCCACCACCAGCGCCTCGCCCATCAGGCGCAGGAACAGCGTGCCCATGCCCGGATAGAAGCGGTTGGGGTCGTGGCTGCCCACCGCCACCAGGCCCACGCCGGGCAGCGGCAGCAGCGCGGTGGTCTGCACCTGGTCGGCGAGCTCGCCATACAGCACGGCATTCTTCTCCGGCTGCAGGCGGCCACACAGCGGCTCACCGTCGGCCAGGCAATCGCGGAACGGCTGCAGCCGCGCATCGTCGGCGGCCAGCACCTGCAGCCACGACGCCTGCTCCAGACCCGGCACCGGCGCATGCACGATCACCCGCACCGTGTCGCCGGCGAAATCCTCTTCCAGCGAGGCGGCCATGGCGCGCAGCGTACCGGCGGCCGTGTCCTGCTTCATCAGTGCCAGGGTCAGCTGCTGCGTGCGCACGGCCAGGCGTTCGTTCACCTGGGCGGTGTGGCCCAGGTCGGCCAGACGCCGCGACAGCTCGCGGTTCTTCTCGCGCAGCACCTCGAGCTGATAGCTGGCCAGCGACGCGGTCGGGCCATCGTCACGCGGCACCACCAGGGTCAGTGCCAGGTCCGGGAACTGCTTGAGGAACAGCGGGTGCCGCCGCAGCCACGCGGCCACTTCATGGCCGGCCAGTTTCTCCGGGGTATCGCTCATGCGGTCCACTCTCCGTCGAAGACATGGGCCGTCGGCCCGGACATCACGATCGGCTCGCCGATGCCGGGCCAGCGGATCTGCAGCTCGCCACCGGGCAGGCTGATGCGGGCATCACGCTGCAGGCGGCCGCGCTGCATCAGCACCACCGCCGCGGCACAGGCACCGCTGCCACAGGCCAGGGTCTCGCCCACGCCGCGTTCGAACACCCGCAGCCGGGCGTGACCCGGGTCGATCACCTGGGCAAACCCGACGTTGACCGATTCGGGAAACGAGGCGTGCTGCTGCAGCANCGGTCCCAGCCGCTCCACCGGGGCNGCATCCACCAGGCCGACCTCGATCACCGCATGCGGGTTGCCCAGCGACACCGCACCGAACCGCACCGTCTCGCCCTGCAGCGGCAGCAGGTATTCCTCACGCGGGTGGGCAAAACCGATCAGTGGAATGCGCTCGGGGTTGAAACAGGGCTCACCCATGGCCACGGAGAAATGGCCCTGGCCCAGGTTTTCCACCGCGTGGGTCGCCACCGGGCTGTCGATGCTGAACTGCCGCGCATCGGTCACGCCCGCACGCACCAGCCAGGCGGCCACGCAGCGCGCACCGTTGCCGCACTGCTGCGAGCTGGAACCGTCCGCGTTCCAGATGCGGTAGGACGCCACCGAAGCGGGCGCGCGCGGCGCCTCGATGGTCAGAATCTGGTCACAGCCCACGCCGGTATGGCGGTCGGCCAGCCGTGTCGCCAGTGCGGGCGCCGGCGGGGCCGTGCCATCGCGCAGGTCCAGCACCACGAAGTCATTGCCTGCGCCGTGCATCTTGCTGAAGCGCAGTACCGCGGACACGCCGTTATCCATTCCCACCGCCGGCCTGCGGCGTGGACTGCACCGGCGGAGTCGGTGCGGTGGGCGGCGGCACGTCGTCATCGGCGTCGTTGCCGGTATCGGTGTCCTGGTCGGTGCCGGTCTCGTCCACCGGCACGGCGGCCGGCTCGGCGACCTCTTCAACCGGTACCGGCTTCTGCGGCAGCACCAGCGGGCCCTTGTTGCCACACGCGGCAAGGAACAGCAGCGAGGTCGCTGCCAGCGGAATCAGGATGCGATGGGGGATGCTCATGAGCCCGAGTATAGCCACTGGGACGTGCGGGTGGGGCGGTCGGCGCGGGCGCGTACAGGCCCGCGTAAACCGCGGTCCTGGGGCCTTGGCGGGCGCCGGTGTGGCGCGCGCCGCCGCCACCCGGCCACCCTACCCGCCGGCAGCCGTTTGCCGCTGCCGGCGGCGGCGCGCCGCGGGTGCTCAGCGCGCCCCGGCCGCGTCCTCGCCGATGCCCAACTGCTGCAGCACGAAGGCATACGATTCGGCCAGCTCCTGGTAGCGGCGGAAGCGGCCCGACTTGCCGCCGTGGCCGGCTTCCATGTTGGTGCGGAACACGATCGGCAGCGTGCCGGTGTTCTCGTCGCGCAGGCGCGCCACCCACTTGGCCGGCTCCCAGTACTGCACCTGCGAATCCCACAGGCCGGTGCCCACGAACAGGGCCGGGTAGGCCTGCGCGGTCACGTTGTCATACGGGGAGTAGGACAGCATGTAGTCGTAATAGACCTTCTGCTCCGGGTTGCCCCATTCATCGTATTCATTGGTGGTGAGCGGAATGGTCGGGTCGAGCATGGTGGTCACCACATCCACGAACGGCACCTGGGCCACCATCACCCGGTAATCCTGCGGCGCCTGGTTGGCCACCGCGCCCATCAGCAGGCCACCGGCACTGCCGCCGGACGCCGCCACGCGGTCCTTGGCCGCCCAGCCCTGGGCCACCAGCGCGCGGGTGACATCGACGAAATCGTTGAAGGTGTTCTGCTTGTGCAGCAGCTTGCCGTTCTCGTACCAGTCGCGCCCCATTTCCTGGCCGCCGCGGATATGCGCGATGGCGTACACCACGCCGCGGTCGAGCAGGCTTACCACGGTCTGGTTGAAGTACGGGTCCATCGAGGAGCCATAGCTGCCGTAGGCGTACTGGTACAGCGCACCGTGGCCATCCTTGCGGTAGCCCTTGCGGTAGACCAGCGACACCGGCACCTTCACCCCGTCACGCGCGGTCACCCAGACGCGCTCGGTGGCGTACTGGTCCGCGTCGTAGCCGATCACCGGCTGCTGCTTGAGCTGGCGGCGCTCCCCGGTGGCCGTGTTGAGTTCATACACGGTGGTCGGGGTGGTCATCGAGGTGTAGGCGTAGCGCAGCCACGGCGTGTCGGCTTCGCTGTTGTCACCGATGCCCATCGAATAGGCCGGCTCATCGGCCTTCACGTAGTCGCTGCGGCCATCCTTGAACAGCAGGCGGATGCGCTCCAGGCCCTCGGAGCGTTCACCGATGGCGGTGAAGCCGTCGAACAGCTCGAAATTCTCGATGTACACCGCATCATCGTGCGCGATCCAGTCCTTCCACTGCGAACGCGAGGTCGCGTCGGTCGGCGCGGTGACCAGCTTGAAGTTCTTCGCCCCGTCGTTGGTGCGTATCACCCAGCGGCCATCGTAATGGTCGGCGTTGTATTCCACGTCGCGCTCGCGCGGCGCCAGCACGACGAAGTCGGTGGGGTTGCCGGCCGGGGCGTAGCGCTCCTCGGACGAGACCGTGCTGTGCACGCCGATGGTGATGAAGCGATCATCGCGGGTACGGCCCAGGCCCATGTAGAAGCTGTCATCGTCTTCTTCGTAGACCACGGTGTCGGCGCTGGCCGGCGTGCCCAGCACGTGCTTCTTCACCCGCACGGTCAGCAGGGTTTCCGGATCGTTCTCCACGTACAGCACGGTGCGGTTGTCGTCTGCCCACACCATGTCGCCGGAGCTGCCGGTGATCACGTCTGGCAGCACCTGGCCGGTACGCAGGTCCTTGAAGCGGATCACGTACTGGCGCCGGCCCACGTCGTCGTCGGCCCAGGCCAGCAGGGTGTTGTCCTGGCTGACCTCCATCGATCCGACGCTGAAATATCCCTTGCCTTCGGCCATCCGGTTCACATCCAGCAGGACCTCCTCGCTGGCGTCCATGCTGCCCTTGCGGCGGGCATGGATCGGGTAGTCCTTGCCGGTTTCGAAGCGGCTGTAGTACCAGTAGCCGCGCTCGCGCGTGGGCACGCTGGCATCGTCCTGCTTGATGCGCGCCACCATCTCCTTGTACAGCGCGTCCTGCAGCGGCTTCAGCGGTGCCAGCTGCTGGTCGGTCCAGGCGTTCTCCGCCTGCAGGTAGGCCAGCATGGCCGGATCCTTGCGGGTNTCGTCGCGCAGCCAGTAGTAGTCGTCGTTACGGGTCGCGCCGAACGGCGCCTTGACCACGTGCGGGCGCTTTTCTACATCCGGCGGAACGGGCGGGGTGGCGGCGGTGGCGGTGCTGGTCATCAGGCTCGCAAGCAACAGGCAGACGGTGGATTTCATGAAATAAGGCTCCGGGCGCATCAATGCAATGGAGAAAAGGGAGCAGGTTCCGTTTTCCCTGCGGACGAATCTGAACCCAATCCCGGCCCCTGACAAGCCTGCCGGTGGTCACCCCGGCCACGTACCATGGGCCCATGAGCACCCCACCCCTTACGTCCGGCTACAGCCGGCGCAGCGATGAGATCGCCCCGTTCCATGTCATGTCCCTGCTGGCCCGGGCGCAGGCGCTGGAACAGGCCGGCCATGATGTGATCCATCTGGAAATCGGCGAGCCGGACTTCATCACCGCCGAACCGGTGGTGCGGGCAGGCCAGGCCGCATTGGCCGCAGGCCACACCCGCTACACCGCGGCGCGGGGCCTGCCGGCGCTGCGCGAGGCGATCAGCGGGTTCTACGGCCGCCGCTACGGTCTGGATATCGATCCGGGGCGCATTCTGGTCACCCCCGGCGGTTCGGGCGCGCTGCTGCTGGCCAGCAGCCTGCTGGTGGACCCGGGCCGCCACTGGCTGCTGGCCGACCCGGGGTATCCCTGCAACCGTCACTTCCTGCGCTTGGTGGAAGGCGGCGCCCAGCTGGTGCCGGTGGGCGCGGACACCGCCTACCAGCTGACCCCGGAGCTGGTGGACCGGCACTGGACGGCCGACAGCGTGGGCGCACTGGTGGCCTCCCCCGCCAACCCCACCGGCACGGTGCTGCCGGCCGAGGCGCTGGCGGCACTGTCCACCGCGCTGCGGGCACGGGGTGGGCACCTGGTGGTGGATGAGATCTACCACGGGCTGACCTATGGCCTGGACGCACCCAGCGTGCTGCAGGTGGACGACAACGCCTTCGTGCTGAACAGCTTCTCCAAATATTTCGGCATGACCGGCTGGCGGCTGGGCTGGCTGGTGGCACCGCCCGCGGCGGTACCGGCGCTGGAGAAGCTGGCGCAGAACCTGTACATCAGCGCCTCGAGCATCGCCCAGCATGCTGCCCTGGCCTGCTTCAGCGAGGAGGCCACGGCCATCTTCGAGCAGCGCCGGCACGCGTTCCAGCAGCGCCGCGATTACCTGTTGCCGGCACTGCGCGCGCTCGGGCTGCGCATCGATGTGGAGCCGCAGGGCGCGTTCTACCTGTACGCCGACGTCAGCGACTTCACCGACGATGCGCAGGCGTTCTGCGCGCACTTCCTGGAGACCGAGCATGTGGCGTTCACGCCCGGCCTGGATTTCGGCTTCCACCGTGCCCGCCAGCACGTGCGACTGGCCTATACGCAGGACATCCCACGGCTGCAGGAAGCGGTGGCACGGATCGCGCGCGGCCTGCACAGCTGGCAGCAGATGCGCTGAGCGCCACCGCGCAGGCGGCAGGAGCCGGGGCGCGGCGCGGTGCCGCACCCCGGCGCGCTCACAACGCCTGCAATGCGCGTGACACAACGATGGTGCGCCAGCGCTGGCTGGGCGTGATCTCCGCATCGTACCGGGTCACCCATTCATCACTGATGCGCGATGGCGCCCCGTTGAAGTTGGGCATGGTGTCACCCAGCGACGGCGGCGAGGGATAGCTGCTCCACGGAATATCCAGCGCGTTGTACTGGTTGACCGGCAGATCCTGCAGCACGAACGAACCGTCCGGTCGCAGCGCGGGCTGCCCGCCTGCATTCACGTACAACCGCCAGCGCATGTCGAAGGCCGAGTGCAGACGGTCGGCCCGCCATTCCCACATCTGCGCGTTGGCCAGCGCGCAGGGTTGCTGGCCCAGGCGTGCCTGATCGGGCAGATACGCCAGGCAGCGGCCGGTGTTGAGGTTGCGGTAGCGGCGGGCTGCATCGAATCCCCACATCATGCGGTCGTCGCGGATGTCGCATGGTGCCAGCCTCACCCCCGCCTCGCCCTCGGCCCGCATGCAGTGGCCCACTCCCTGCACCGCCTGCAGCAGCACCGGAATCTCGCGCGCCAGCTCCCAGCCGCCCATGTCCAGCTGCACTGTCAGGGTGTCGCTGGCCACGGTGGTGCTTTCCCCGCGGACCAGGCGCGCGCGCTGGTAGTGCCAGCGGTCCTCATGCAGGGTGAAACCGCCTTCGTGCCGGAAGGTGGCCACGCCCTCGTACGTTCCCGGCAGATGCCAGACACTCAGCGCCTGCATGGTGGCGTTGCGCATCATCGGGGTAAGCGCCTCCGGCCGGAAGATCGGCAGGCCTGCGGTCGGGCGCACCAGTACGTGCTGGCCCAGGCGCCCGGCCAACGGCAGCTCCCAGCGCACCGTGGGACTCTGCGAGGCCACGCGCAGCGAGTAGTCCTGGAACGTATGGCTGAGCGTCTCCGATGTCCCGATGTCATACGAGGCATTCACCGACAGCGGGCTTTTGGCGGTCCATGTCAGCGCCTGCTCGGGCGTGGTTCCACCGCCGTACTCCGTGCCCAGCGAGCCGGCGATGGAGAACGTGCGGTTGTCGGTGCGCGAGTAGCTGAATTCGCTGCGCCCATCGGCCTCGGGCAGGTAGGTGTCCAGCACCGGCGTGGTCGGGCCTTCGGTGACCAGCGCGTGGCCGAGCGTGTACTTCACGGGCAGGCGGGACGCCCACAGGTTCTGCCCCGTCTGCGACCCGTTGGTGATGCCGGCGCGGTCCGGCTGGATGCTCGTGGTGGTCTTGACCATCACCGTTTTGCTGTCACCGGTACGGGACGTGTCGCGGATGATCGTGAAGCGCATGATCGCATCGATCTGCCCGTTCAAGCCGAGCACATTGACGATGCGGCCCTTCTGCGGCGCCAGCAGGTAGCCGCTGCCCGTGTCCGCAGTCCCGCCGGCGCTCGCCGTGGTCGATACGGCGCGGGCGGCCCGGGTGCGCTGACGGGTGTCCTGCACGACGAGCCCGGCGATGGCCGCCGAGGCCAGCCGCGGGTCGTCCATCTGCACGACCGTGGTTTGCAGGCCGTCGCGCGCATCGTGGGTGAGCACGACCGCCCGCGCTGCCGGGCGGATGCCGGTCAGCGGCAGCAGCCCGCGGTCGCGGCCCAGCGGAGCGTCGGCGAGCAGCACCAGCACCGGCACCCCCTCGCGGACGCGGGCAAGCAGGCGGGCACCGTTGGCTGCGTCCAGCTGGTGCTCGTCCACATGCAGCAGCGCCGGCCATCCACGGGTGCCGGCCTTGGCGTGCTGCAGCGGCATCACCTGCACGTCGGGTTCGCGCGACAGATGGTGCAGCAGGGTCCCGGCCGGCGCGGCGGTGGCGGTGGCGGTGGCGAGTGCAACTGCGAGGGACAGGGTGGTGCGGAGCAGCAGGTATGGCATGGTGTGATCTCCTGTAGGGGCCCGGCAAGCGGCAAGCCCAGCAGCCGCCCATCCGGGTGCACCGTTGTAGACCACCGCCCGNCNGGTGTCGGCAGGCAGAAGCGCAGCTTCACGACGCACACCTCATCCGCTGCACGCGGCGATGCGATGGCGCGCAGGACGGACGCATCCTGCCGCCACGCGACGCTGCCGACATGCGGAAAAAACAACGCCACCCGAGGGTGGCGTTGTGGCATTCCGTCACTGCGGGTGCGCTTACCTGCCGCCCAGCCGTTCCCACAGGAACGCGTAGGCCAGCGCCGACATGTGCGCGGCCTGCGCATTGTTGGCCGCACCGCCATGACCGCCTTCGATGTTCTCGTAGTAGGTCACGTCCTTGCCGGCGTCGATCATCTTGGCCGCCATCTTGCGGGCATGCCCGGGATGCACGCGGTCATCGCGGGTGGACGTGGTGAACAGCACCGGCGGATAGTCCTTGCTGGCATCGAACAGGTGATACGGCGAGAACGTCTTGATGAACTCCCAGTCACTGGTATCCGGATTGCCGTACTCGGCCATCCACGAGGCGCCAGCCAGCAGGTGGCTGTAACGCTTCATGTCCAGCAGCGGCACCTGCACCACCACCGCACCGAACAGCTCCGGGTACTGGGTGAGCATGTTGCCGGTGAGCAGGCCACCGTTGCTGCCGCCCTGTACGCCCAGGTGCGCGGCGCTGGTGATGCGGCGCTCGACCAGGTCGCGGGCGACCGCNGCCATGTCCTCGTAGGCCTTGTGGCGGTTCTGCTTCAGCGCCGCCTGGTGCCAGCGCGGACCGTATTCACCGCCGCCGCGGATGTTGGCGACCACGTACACGCCGCCCTTGTCCAGCCAGGCGCGGCCCATGCCACCGGAATAGCTCGGGGTCAGCGAGATCTCGAAGCCACCGTAGCCGTACAGCAGGGTCGGGTTGCTGCCATCGCGCTTCATGTCCTTGTCGTGCACCACGAAGTACGGCACGCGGGTGCCGTCCTTGCTGGTGGCGAAGTGCTGCTCGATCACCTTGCCTTCGGCGTTGAAGAAGGCCGGCATGGTCTTGAGCACTTCCGGCGCCTTGCCGAGATCGGCGATGGCCAGCGTGGTGGGGGTCAGGTAGTCGGTGGCGGTCAACCACACCGCATCACTTTCGTCGCTGTCCACCGCACCGACGGCCAGGGTGCCGAAGGACGGGGCGCCGACGAACGCGCTGCGCGTCCAGCCGGTGCTGCCCGGGGTCAGCACGGACAGGCGGTTCTTGACGTCGTCCAGCACGTTCAGCACCACGTGGTTCTTCGTCCACACCGCACCGGCCAGCGAGGTGGTGGCGGTGGGGGCGAACAGCACCTCGAAGTCACGGTCACCGGCCAGGAAACGGTCCAGCTCGGTCACCAGCAGCGAGCCGGCCGCATGGGTGCGGCCGCCCACCGTCCACGGCTCACGCAGTTCCAGCGTCAGGTACTGGCGGTGCAGGCCCTTCTCGGCCGAGTTCGGCGCATCGATGCGGGTCAGCGTGCCATCGTCGGCGCGCAGGTACAGCTCGTTGTTGTAGAACGCCAGCGTGCGGCTGACCAGGTTGCGCTCGTAACCAGGCGTGTCATCGTGCATCGCCGCGATGTACATGTCGTCCGGCTTGCCTTCGTACACCACGGTGGCCGAGGACAGCGGCGTGCCGCGCTTCCACAGCTTGGCCACGCGCGGGTAGCCGGAGCTGGTCATGGAGCCGTCGCCGAAATCGGTGTACACGAATACCGTGTCGCGGTCGATCCAGCCCAGACCGCCCTTGGATTCGGGGCGGAAGAACCCGTCCTTGATCCAGGTCCGGCTGGACAGATCGAACTCACGGGTGACATCGGCATCGGCGCCCCCGCGCGAGAGCGCGATCAGGCAGCGGTTGTACTCCGGACGCAGGCAGTCGGCGCCGTGCCAGACCCAGTTCTCGCCCTCGGCCTTGTTCAGTGCATCCAGGTCGAGCACGGTTTCCCAGCGCGGCGACGGCTTGCGGTATTCGTCCAGCGTGGTGCGGCGCCACAGGCCGCGCTCATGCTGCTGGTCCTTCCAGAAGTTGTAGTAGTACTCACCGATCTTCTGCACACCCGGAATCTTNGCGTCNGAATCGAGCACCTCGCGGATGCTGCTCTCCATCTGCCTGAAGGCCGGCGTCTGTGCCAGGCGCGCCTCGGCCTTGGCGTTCTGTTCCTTCACCCAGCCGAGCGAGCGCTCACCGGTGACGTCTTCCAGCCAGGCGTAGCGATCCGCCTGTTCGGATTCAGCAGCCATCGTGGTCCCCGCGGCGGCAGCCGTCATCATGCCGGCCAGCAGGCAGGCGGAAGCGAGTCGTGACATTGCAGTTCCTGGCAGTCATAAACCTGGCCACGCTAGCACGCGCGACCCACGCCAACCCGTGTCGAAGGTCAGGTCAGGCCGCGCCGCGGCGGCGGCTGCGCGGCGGCAAGCGGCGCCGGGCCTGCACGCGGCGCTGCGGCCAGCGCGGCACGGGGAAGCCCGACAGCGACCACCAGGCCGACAGCGGCATACCCA
>JGI26055J44792_1000384_pt1 | contig 10834 bp, 9 predicted proteins | sample HigsolmetaGSP17D_FD_44792 | JGI IMG/M metagenome (IMG submission 44792)
ACTGTACTACCAGGCTGGCGAGAACGCCAAGGATATTTATTGCCAGCTATCAAGCAAGCAAGGATTGAGACAGTCTCGACAGCTGGATAGGCAATCTAGATATGTACAGTACTGTACATTAAGTACATAATCCATGTGCAAATGTTGTCCCGCCTGAGATTTCTTTCAATTCTGCTAGAGTGATATTTGAACAGCATTACTGTACCTTCAAGTTCTACATTACCTTCAAGGACTATCCGCGTTACGTTACCGGGCTCGAACCCTTCTCCCTGAAATTAAATGCATATCATATGCAGGCTCTAATTCCTTTTTTGCTGCACCCTCAAACTGTTGCTCCTACTGCGTAGGTAGGTACCTCCTCTTTGAGCTTTTGAGATAGCATATGAATGGTATGTATGTACAGTACATACATACGCGTTCTCGACCTCAACTTGCATCTTTTAATAAAGAAAAATTGGGCAAGAAACAAACATTGGGTCCCTCTACTGCTGGTACGGGGCATAAGAAGCCTCGATGGCTGCCTATGTACGTACAGGACTGTAGGTTTCCTGCTGCTGAAATCTACCATATCGCGGTCTCAATGAATCAAAAGCCCTCAAGCCCTCTCAAAGCAAAGGGGAACGAAAACAAACAACACTTATTTATTCTTATTAAGGACTTCAATCTACCTAATCTTTTAGGATCTATTTCTCTTCATTTTCCTTCAACAACTCCAACTCCATACATACAGAGACAAGCCCTACTAACAATTCGAATTCAAACCCACCAACCATGCGACTCCCTCTCTGCACGGCATTCCTCCTGTCCGCCCCACTCGCCATGATATCTTCTGCTTCTCCAGCAGCCTGGCTCGGTGTATGTATATACATTGAAGTTTACATTACCATCTATCTACTTATCCATCTATTAAACATATCGCACAAAAAATACATAATATAATACCCCTCCCCTCCCCTCCAATTGTAACGAACAAAAAAGACACAATCACCTAACGCGCATACTGTACATACTGTACATACATAACTAACCAATCATCATTGTCATCATCATCATCAAACAACAGGCATGCACAGCCATGGGCAAAGACAGTTTCTGCAAGTACGGATGCTGCGCGTTCCCCGGGGCCATGTACACTTTGCTCTTTGCGTGCGATGCGGGTCATAAACTGAGTATTATTCTTATATATACATTCCTGCCTTTTGCCCACCTATATAAGTACCTTGATCTATGATCTATCAGGATCGATTGATATATTGGACAATTGCAACTAACTTTGCTGACTTTCTCTCTTTCTTTTCTTCAGTGCTCCAAGCTGAACCATAGATGCACAATCGATAAGGACGGCAAATGCGCTCTGTCATAAAAAACCAGTGTTATGTCATCTCATGTCTTGGATCGCCCTTGGCCTTTTTTTGCGTTCTTTGGAAAGAAGAACTCTGGACATCATCCCGAAGAAGAGGTTTTCTTCTCCAACTTCCAACTTGCCCTTATTCTGCCGAGCTCTATATGTACGTCTGACCTACGCGAAGGAATTCTTATTGTCGGTCGGAAGGTTGGCTGGTTGGAAAGAGAGACGGGTGGTGGTCACTTTGGCAAAGGGGAGGGTCCTTAGGAATAGGAGTCTTTCGACATGACAAGCACTGGATATTATATGCATGTATGCATCTAGGGAATATCCATCAACCTAAGTACTACCTAGGTCTCTAGGTATCTATCTCTCTATCATCCTATTCGACAATGGGTGTTGTGTGCAGCAAACAAACAAATAAACAAACAACCGCAAAAGGTCACTCCTCAACCTACTCGGGCCCGGCCAATACCAGGTGGATGGATGCCATACAAAAGAATTTAATCCATTTCTCCTACACCTGCGCAGCTTGAAGAGATAGATATAACTAAAGATCTACACAACACCTGCACCAACACTTACAAGGGCACAGAGCATCACTGTCGCATTACCATTTGAGGAGCAGTAACTAACCCTGAAGTATCTACGCAGTCACAATCCCATGATGATAATTAAAAAGACTAGATAAAAGAATATTCATTATAAATAACCTCCCTAGTCGATCGCTATCACTAAAGAAGGGATCATCCAGACAGACGAACAGGCAGGCAGGCAGGCAAGGCAAGGCAAGTGTACAGCACAAGAACCTCCTCCATTCTGACCTTTTTCACCGAGCATGCATATCATGTAATGAAGGCGTAACTGCAACCCGTTAGATAGCACAACAGTCAAGCACAGAGACAGGAGCGAATATTTTCAAAATTGACGAAATCCAAACGGATCATTCCAGCAGCACGTTGCCCTACGGAACCCTATCGAAAATGCGTTCGACTATAGGCGGTGCCAGTCCGCTTTGCGCTTGTAACCGTACAAATAGATCGCAAAGAGTACAAGTGAATAAAAAATGACGCAGGTCGGCTTGACAGTCCAGTTCCCGCCGATGAAGAAAAAAAATGCCATAACCAGGGCCGCCGAGTCTACAGCTTATCGTACACCCCCCAGTTCAATTATAGAAATTAATAGACTACTATTGCAAAAGCGGTTGCCTCTCCACATCAGTCCCGTCCGAAGGCTTGGATCCACCGTGTTTCTTCCTTCTTCGGCGCCTCTTCTTAGCAGCAGCGGGACTGCCTTTCGACTCTCGTGTGCCATCGTCAGAGAGGATTGCATTATCGTGCTTTGGAGTGTGGCGGTGGGATCGCGGCGTTTCGGTATCGGAGGAGCTACTGCTCGTGGTCTGAAGCACAACTTTCCGAACCCCGTTCACGTCGACAATCTGTTCCGTGATGCTACCACTCCTTGTCGGGCCGTGGGCATGGTAACTGGTCCGGAGGTGATCAGCAGCCTGTGTGCCTGTGGATCGAGCGCTGCTAGGCCTGCTCCGGTGCGAGGATACGGGGCGATGCGCGTCACCCGCTTCTTCATCCTCATTCTCGGCTTCCGGAATAGCGATCTGCGGGAGATCTTTGACCTGGCGAGTGCCTTTCTTCGTCTGGCCAACAGTGATCTCAGAGCTTTGCGCCGAGTATGTGGCACTATCGCCAATGGCGCCGTAACGAACTTGCACAGATTGGGCCCCGTCCTTTGCGTCCATGCCTGCTGATTTCAAGATTCCTGCTCCAATGCCCCCCTGGGTACCAATTACTTCAAACACACCACGAGGCTGAGATTCACCGGGCGGTGGCGGAGAACCGCTACCTGGTTTTATCTTCACACTTTGGTAGCGAGTCTGGCGCGGTCTGCTCGCAAGGTTGGAGGGCCCAAGATGTTTAAGATGTTCCCGAATCTCGTCTGTAGCGCCCCGCTGTGTAATGGTCTCATGGGGGGAGTTGGAGTCCCCTGTCTGTTTTCGAAGGAGGAATCTCGGCTGCGGCGGCTCAACGGAGCTCTGACGCCGCGGCCCAGAAGTACTGTCTTCGTTGTCCTGTTTAGGTGGTTTGGCTTGCTCGTCGCCTGTATCAATAAGATTTCCTTCTTGGGCGCCGGATGGAGCAGCAGGCGGCTCCTCGACGACGCGTCCTTTGGGCACTCGGAATTTGGGTGCAGGAGTCAACCGTCTAATCGCTTTGTGGACGTCAATGAAGACATCCGATTCATCAATGATTTCCCTGTAGAAGAGAAGTTAATATGTGAATGGAGATTTGCGAACTGCATGCGACATACTCTCCGATAAGCTCCTCTATCACGTCTTCCAGCGTAACCACCCCGAGAGCTCCATGGTCTTCACCGGGATACTCCGATACCAGGACCATGTGTGACTTGCCCTCCTGAAAGAAGTTCACAATGTCCAGGCAGCTGGTTTCCGGACGGGTCTCTGGCAGCGTTGCGAGCGCAAAGTCCCGCACCATCTTGCAGTCCTCGGGGTCATATGTGATGAGCATCTTTACCAGCAACATTCCCACAAAGTTCTGCGGGTTATCCGGAGCGTGGATGGGGATACGAGAGTATCCCTGGGAGAGAATCAGATCCATGGTCGGCTCGTCGAGAACGGTGTCCGCAGACATGGTGAAGACGTCCTCCATCGGGGTCATGATGCTGCCAACGGGCTTCTCCTTCAGATCCAGAACGGCGCTGATGATGGTGACCTCGTCGGAATTGAGCCGCTCCGCAGCGGTACCCAGGTTCTTATGCAAGGTGACCAGCGTCTTCAATCCCGCCTTCTTGTATACCGTGCCATGGTCCTCGCCCAGAAGCTTGTCGAGCAGTTTGGCAACCGGCCACGCAACCGGCGACATGATGTACATCAGCACGAGGACGCAGGGAGCCATCCAGGCGCCGATTGGAAGGCCATAGCGAACGCATATCGACTGGGGAACGATCTCGCCGAAGATAACTACAAGACCATCAGCGCACCCAACCAACGCGAGACGTAGGCTGCATACCGATCAGGACTGTACTCCCCACGACCGCAGGCCAACCGCCGCCAAGAGTGCGATCCAGGATGATGGGTAGGGTCTCGTTGGTTATGACGTTGCTGAGCAGCAAGGTGACCAGGACCCAATGCTTTCCCTTCTGCAGCAGATTGAGCACACTGGCCGCATTCTTCCTCTCCGAGCCCTCGCCGGACGTCTTGATGACTTGCAGGTAGATCTCATCCTAGATAGGATAAACATCGTCAGAACCCGCATGGCGCAATGATAATAAACAGAGAAAAAGGTAGCGCACCTGTCCCATCAGAGCAATCGTCAACCCCGCGAAGACACCGCCGATCAGAACCAGCGCAGTGGCAATGCCTATATTCAGCCATAATCCAGGATCGGACACCGGCTTGGGCGCCTCCACCTCCTTCCTCCTCACGAGGCCATCCTGCAACGACGTCGGCAGCGCGGCGATCAAGGGAAGCCGGCCTAGGATGAGGAGCACCTTGGCCAGCCCCAGGACGACCGGTCTTCCGGCCACATATCCATTCATCCGGCGGGCAGTCATCGCGTCCAGCGACAGGAGATCACTGAACGGACATGTTTCGCGACCGGACAAGATAGCGGGCGGGATGCGATGACGTGATGGAGGTCCAGAGCCAGCGCGCAAGGGCAATGGGCGACAGACACCAATCGCGGTCCTGCTCGAGATATCGCACCTGTTCCCAATGAACGGACGATGCCTTCAGAGGCACGACAAAGCCGCAATGGCCGCGAGAGACGAAAGGAGGCGGGCAGAGAAATGACTCCAGGGCACTCCAAGGCGCGACGGCATCCTGCGGTGACGCTGGTTGGCCGTCCGCCCGCCCGCCAAGGCGCCGCGCGATCTGCACACGTACGCTACAGCCTCAGGCATCAATATATTGATTCCTCAGGCAGAACGCCATGTGTATGCCTCAGGCATATAAAATAGATGCCTCAGGTATAACGCCTGCCGTCACCGCCCTCGGTTACCCGCGGGATCGGTCGAGCCCTATGCGCAGCGGCCGCGGAGAACCTGGGGTGCGGCATCTGGGGAGGCCGGATATAAGAGCAGACACGCCTAGGAAGACTTCCCCGGATCCCCTCTCTCTGGCCGTCGTCCTCGCAAAGATGGCTGTCTCCCGCGCTGCGCTGCGGAGCCTGTCGCGCTCATGGCAGCGACCGCAGCTCCGCTTCTACTCTGGACCCCCGTCCTCCTCTGCGCGTCTGAACCTGCCCATCGACTACAAGACGACCCCTCTCCTCCACCATACGCCTGCGTCGCTGGCTAACTCACCCGAGCTGCCCCGGAACGCGACGACAAAGAGCCTGAACCTGTACCAGGCCATCAACTCGGCCCTGCGAACGGCCCTCGCTACCTCCAACGACGTCATACTCTTCGGCGAGGATGTCGCCTTCGGAGGCGTTTTCCGCTGCTCGGTCGATCTCCAGACCGAGTTTGGATCGGAGAGAGTCTTCAACACGCCATTGACGGAGCAGGGCATCGTCGGGTTTGCCATTGGTGCGGCGGCGGAGGGCCTGAAGCCCGTCGCGGAAATCCAGTTTGCGGACTACGTCTTCCCTGCGTTCGACCAGATCGTCAATGAGGCCGCCAAGTTCAGGTACCGCGAGGGCGCGACGGGTGCGAACGTAGGCGGGCTGGTTATCAGAATGCCCTGTGGTGGTGTAGGGCATGGTGCGCTGTATGAGATGCCCTGATATCACCTCTGTCGAGCTCCAACTGTTGGCTAACGTGATCTTTAATTCTTATCAGATACCACTCTCAATCCCCAGAAGCTCTCTTCGCGCACATCCCCGGGCTCCGCGTGGTCATGCCACGCTCTCCATCCCAGGCCAAGGGCCTCCTCTTGTCCGCCATCCTGGAATGCAACGACCCGGTCGTCTTCATGGAGCCCAAAATCCTGTACCGCGCCGCCGTCGAGCACGTCCCGAACGAATACTACACCCTCCCGCTCAGCAAAGCCGAGGTGATCAAGCCCGGCACTGATCTGACCATCATCTCCTACGGCCAGCCTCTCTACCTGTGCTCCGCGGCCATCGCGGCAGCCGAGAAGGACCTGGGAGGGCCCAGCATCGAGCTCATCGACCTGCGGACGATCTACCCCTGGGATCGACAGACCGTGCTCGAGAGCGTCCGAAAGACGGGACGGGCGATCATCGTGCACGAGAGCATGGTCAACTACGGCGTGGGCGCCGAGGTCGCCGCGACGATCCAGGAGGGCGCGTTCCTGAGACTGGAAGCGCCCATCAAGCGCGTGGCCGGATGGACTACGCATACCGGACTGAATTACGAGCGGTTTATCCTGCCGGATGTAGCAAGTGAGTGATTTTTTTTCATCCTCGAACAGTGTTTTACGCGTCAGAATGCGATTCTGACTGACATGTTCCAGGAATATACGACGCCATCAAGCAGACACTCGAGTACTGAGTATCTCCACGGTCCATGTTGACGATGACGATGTTTGTCCATGAAAAGAAATTCGGCACGGCTCGAATAATAAACAACCTTTACTTACGATCTACAAGTCTACCGAGACTCGTGGGTTATCTGCCATAGACTATTCTCCGAATTCAGATGCTACAGCCTGCTCGACGTCTACGACACGTGTAACACGCGTCAGCGACGCTTCTTTTCAGTTTCCAGCGGGTAAAAACTTTGGCTGTTCCTACCGTTATTTATTTACGCTAAGATCTCTGTCATAGATAGAAAATATATAAAATTCTCGATGCCTTCCGTTTAGCTCAACAAAACCCAAGCTCCTTAACCAGTTCAGATCGCACTGTACATACATATACGTAAAATCCCATTCACAATCTGATGTTGTGCAAATTGTGTTTAGTCTCCAAGCGCCTTCTTCATTCGCGTAGAACGTATAGTTTAGTTTATTATAGATATTTGCCTCCGCTCAACACAATGGAAGACGCCTACTACGGGGTTATCTACTCGGATCAAATGGCTCAAAAATGTCTAGTATCATGAACCCATCATGGTAAATCCCGCCAGTGTCTCGGTATCGATGTCGTATATTATTAGCCCTAGAACAGCAGTAGCCTCCGGTGACAGCAACCCAATTCGCCATTTCTCAGAGATATGACAAACCGGTATCTGTATAGCCCGTGGGCCACTTTGAGCTTTATTTATATAAATTTACCTACCTACCTAATGTACGGAGAGAGAGAGTGTGTGTGAGGGGCTATCCTAGTAAGATCCCCCCAGACCCCAGTCCCGTTCTCCCTTGGATAAACAGCCCGAGCCGAGTCGAGTCTCTACGTAACTCTTATCGAGAATATCGTCGCCACCGTAACACATCCACCTACCCACGATGCAGCCTAGACAGCTACATCCTTCTAGAATATCGAATATCTGCCCGTCCGTCTGATGCTAGCATAGTCAGACCCTCTCTCATCTTGTGATGAGTTCCTGACTTGCCCTACGGTGTATCGTATCGTATCGATGTCATCATCGTCATACCAATTTAATTCAATGCAATCATAGCCCTAGAGACAATGTAGAACGGAGTCCTTAGTTTAATGGTAGGGCTCGTCCCGTCTTTATTTACAGCCCAGGGCCTTTTTCTTCGTCCCATCGGATCGTTGCTACCAGTCTAGTCCAGTCAGAGGTATATTTATTTATTTATTTTTTAATACATAACTATTACGGGATAGATATCTATCTGCTGCCCTTCACCTAACAGATTCCTCCAAATCTCTCTCTTCTGTTCTCCAGGACCCTCTCAGCATAAACTTGGGTAGTTGGGTAGTGACCTCGTTCCTTCAGTGGGCTCAACATCATTAATCGTCACCGTCACCGTAGTCCTAGCAGTAGAACTGGCTTTTCTCGGAGATAATAAGTGGTGAATCGGTACGGGCATGGCCCGCGGAATTAAAAATGTTTTCATTTTCGAAATTGCGCAACTGGCGAAGATTACAGCGTATTTCGCTTTATATACCTATTTTCTTTCATGTCTCTTTCTTCGCTGAATGAATTCGACTGTGACACAACGCGAATCCAGCTCTCATGAGAAGCGCCCCCCTCCCCTCCAAAAAAACCCTCCAGAAAAGGCTTCATTCATATGGAGCTAGGTAGCTGGGTACTTACCTACGCACAACGCATCTGAGAGTAGTAATACATAGTTACAGGGTCCCTGTCCTGGTAAGATGGTAGGTAGACACCGAGTAGGATGCTGCCATGGGCGTATTCGATGTCATCGTCCCTGTAATATATCTGAATTTCCCATGGCTCTCTTTTTCCAGGTCGTGATTCTGACAAAGGCTTTGTTTTGCTTTGTCTACGTAGCACGCACCAAAGGCAGCTACAAGAGGATATCTGCCCTCGAATGCAATAGTCCTGTCAGGTGAGTTCCTACGGTCTTCCGAGGCCATCGTCCGCGTTAAACAGCCAGCTTTGTCAATGGACCTGTCTACGCGTGCTTTGATAGAGGGTCAAAGGACTAGAAACGCGTCGTAAGATCCGTCTACGGAGATGTTCCTGTAGGGATCAAATGGCTTCCAAACGGCTTCTGCCGCCAGGACTGCGTATCTACGAACTCTTGATGGCTTAAGCCATCCTGGACAGCCTGATATAAGTAGATAGATCTCTCGTATCAGCTCATCGTGTTCTTGTCACTAGAAACGGATCAATATAAGATAGGCAGGGCATCACTGCTCCAGCTGCAGCGGTAAACTGGGCGTTTATAAACCTGTCAGAACACACCGAGTCAGCACCGATCTCAATATATCAAATCAACAGCATCCAGGGCCATCGAGACGAGCCTCCCGGCTCGTTATCAAACCTCTATAGCCCTTATACGGGCCATATATCACGTATATCACGACAGAACGTCCCTTTCCCCATGCCACGCCCCCCGACAGATAGTTGTTAAAGTGAAAATCCGCAGAGAGCTCCTCGAACCGGCCCCCTCCGCCTCCGGCGCCCTCCCACTCCCGCGCGCAACGCAACGGCAACGCATCCACTTGGGAAACAACCACAACAACGCGTACCGTGAGTGAATGACTCCCAGCAACCATTCACTTGGGAGGCGCTAGTTCAAGCGAGACGTCTCGAGGAGCCCCAAAAATTATAAAATGTCCTTCTCACCTCGTCTTGGCACTTCCTCCTTCCTTTTTTCCTTCCTCCAGGTCTCGCAGTGATCTTCTATCTCTCCTAACTCTTTATCTTCTCTCTCAAGACGACATCTTTCTATCTTCCTTCACCTCGCCTGGCCGCCTGTTGTGTTTGTCTGGAGCCCGCCTCGAACTCTCTTTCGATCCTCCACACACAACGCGCCTGACGACGTGACTCGTGCTAGGACTGCTAGCTCTTCTTCTCCTTTGATATCTTCTTCCGAGAACCGTGTGGCTGTCCGTTGTGAAGTGAGCCGGGAACCCTCCTGTCCGTTACTTCTTCTCCTTCAAACAGACCAGCCCTCTTCTCCTTCTACCTATCCTGAACCGCGTGGTTGTCTTCCGTGAAGTGACCTTGGAGTCCTCCGGCGCGTTATTTCTGCTCCTTCAACTTGCTTTCTCCTTCACGAAGACCAGCCCCTGTTCTCCTCCTTTTTTATCTCTCCTAAATAGTGTGGTCGTCTGTCGTGACCTGAGCCGGGAGCCCTCCTGCGCGCTACTTCTTCTTTCTTCACACGGACTCTCCACCTTATTCACTCCGAGGACGACGTGAAGTTTCCTGCTTGCTTCGCCTCTCCACTTTATAAATACTCCTTTCTTTCTTCCTGGGCCGTTCGTCGTTCGGTGTCGACTCTGCCAGCCAAGTCTCTCTCTCCTGACGACATTCGACGACGACGATACCTGAGGACGACGCCTGCCTGCCCTGCTGCGCTTCTCCTCTCTTTCGAAATACTCCTTCTCTGGGATCCTTCTTTCTTCCGCTTCACAACCTTTAAGATGTCGTCCTTCTATAGGGATCCCGAGACCGCTTTGATGTTCGGAGACATCGAGTTGGAGGGCCCGCTCGACGAGAACCTGCTGGCGCTGCTATGGACGCTGGATACTTCCGCCCTGGCCGCCATGACCTTCGCCGCAGTAATTCTGCTGGCGCTTCTCGTCGACGGGTCCGAAGACCTGGTGATGCTCCGACATCCGCCAATGTCGATTTCCTCGGTACTTTTCGCCGTTGTCCGTTCTCTGTGCGCGACCTCGATCAGAGCCGCACGGCTCCGGCGTGTCCGGAGTTCTCCCGCGTCCGGTCCCTCCGGGGATTGGGACGTGCGCTCCTGAACCTCAAGGATCGGTCCGTGAGAACGGTTGTCCAGAGCCGCCCGTGCCAATACGCCGCCTCGGTCGTTGAGTGGTACCTCCCCGCCAATGAGCCGTTGATATGCTCCTCCGTTGGTTCTTCTCGTTCTTGGTCATCGTGACCGCACCCCATGTCGTCCTGCACCCGGCATCGCAGTACCTGTCCGGTTTCGCC